>Ga0114923_10001851_pt1 | contig 14439 bp, 15 predicted proteins | sample SumtaG_FD_89578 | JGI IMG/M metagenome (GOLD analysis project Ga0114923, IMG submission 89578) | Deep subsurface microbial communities from Indian Ocean to uncover new lineages of life (NeLLi) - Sumatra_00157 metaG | ecosystem: Environmental > Aquatic > Marine > Oceanic > Sediment | place: near...
GTCATTTCAAGTGCTCCCGGAACGGGGAAAACCTATTGTAAGTAAACATTGGTACAGCAAGGATGAAGCATTTACCAATGTTGTCCAGGGGCTGAAAAAAGTCATTAAAGTAAGAAGGGAATTAAAAGAAGTCAAAGAGTTTGAAGAAATAGGAGAGGGTAAAATTGAAATAAATAGAGTTGGGAAAATCCAGTTCCCAGGCGGGCCATTGAACCCGGATGTGGTTAATTATGTCAAAAGAGCCGCGGATAAACAATTGGATGCCTTATTGGATTCGACCTATGCGCCGATGTTCTTGATCGTCGGTAGTATACAATGCGGAAAAACTTCACTTGTAAACCGATTTTTGGATAAAGCCGAAAAAGAAGAAAAAAACAGGATTATCCACATCGACTTCAATAAACTACTCAGCGCAAACAAAAAACCAGGGATTAAAGAAGTATTTGTATATATTATTGAGACAATATATGCAGCGTTTGGAACCTCCCAAAAGAATGATCCAATCTTAAAAGTTGAAGAGGATGAGGCGACTTTATTATATTGGGCAGCCGACAAACTAAAAAAAATTCTTGAAAAACATTTAAAAGACGATAAAAACGTCTTTTTAGTTATCGACTCTATCGATTTATTACGATGGTATATGGAAAGTTGGGAAAGTGTGGGATCGATTATCGACTGGTTGGGAATGCTGCGTAACAAACAAGGTGCTCATCCCTTCAAACGGCTGACTATCATTGCCGTGATTACAATCTTGAGTTATTCAGCCACTTTTATGTCACCGCTCATGACCCAGGCGGCCAATATTACATTACCAAATTTTGGAAAATTTGAAATACTTGAGCTAATGAAAACGATGGGAATGGATACCCGGGATAAAGAAGAAAAGGCCGAAGAAATTTTTAATCTATTTGGAGGTCATCCCCATCTTTCTCACCTGGCTGTATATGATTTATATTCAGGCATTGATTTTTCGGATATTCTGCAAAATGCGTTCAATCTTTCAGGGGGCTATGGCTATTATTGGAAGAGAGTTAAGCGATATCTGACATTTATGCTAAACCAAAAGGAATATGAAAACAAAACAAACCTGGTATACAAAGCGCTGATTTCAAAAAATAAAAACCGGATAGAATCTAAAGTCTTCAAGGATTTATTTTATGGACTATATTTGCTCGGGCTGGTAGAAATGAATCAACAGGAACCATGCAAATTTATCAAAAACGCAATCAAAAAGGAGCTGGAGCAAAATGAAACAGTATGAATTTTCCGGTGGCAGAGTCAGACTCAGTCAAGCCATTTATGTCACACGGAAAGAAGATTCAACGATATACAATCATCTAAAAAACGATTTCGATCTAATAACCATTACTGCTCCCCGCCAATGTGGAAAGACCTCTATTGCATTCAACGTTGGTGAACAATTGGCTGAAAAAGAAAAATTCAACTTTGCTTTCGTTGATTTCAGGATTTTTTCACGGCCCCCGGCTGAAGAGGGAAAAATCGACGACGGGGTGTGGTGGTTTCGATCGATTTTCAAAGCTATTGCCAACGAATTGAAAATTGGGTTGGAAGCAATCGATACATGGATGGAAGAAAATAAAAGGCAAAAAATATCTTTAACAGAACAATTTTTCTGCTTCTTTAGCGATTTTGTTCGAAAGACCAATGAAGACCCGCTGCTGATCGTTTTTGATGAATTGGATAAATTGGGAGAGTTGGGTTATTATACAGAAAATTTTTTCGACGGATTGCAATTGATTTTTAATGAGAGGACACAGCTTAAAGTTTCTTTTATTTTGGCAGGGATTGCTCAACCGTCAATGCTTTTAAAAGGAGTGATATTATCGGATTTTAAAGTGGGAACGCTTTTTCAACTGCCGGATTTCGATACAGAAGAAAAAACCATTATAGAATGGACCCGGGGGCTAAAAATTCAAGATGAAAAACTCCGTTTTGAAATAGGAAAGGAGATATTAACCCAAACCGGGGGGCATCCTTATTTAACCTCTTATCTTATGCACAACTTCAATGAGTCGAAGGGTCAAACAATTACAGACATAAATCCGTTAATCGATGAACTTGTTATCAATGCTTTGAATCCCCAGACTGGTTTGTCTTATTTTATGGCTCCACGGGACTTTATCGTTGAAGGGAGCGATATGCCTTTATTGCCCTGGCTGAATACGGGAAAATACTAAAATCACCGGTAGACAGCCGTACCATAGATGAAAAGGTACTTGCCGTGTTATACACCACCGGCTTAATTAAATTAGCGAATAATTATTTCTTAGATGTCAGGAGCCCCATTTACAGGCGAATATATAATGAAGATTGGTGCAAAAACACAGAAGATGGGTTAGGAAAACGAGACTGGTACTCCCCATTGGTAATCCCTTCATATTCCAAAAAGGAAAAACCGGCTATTTGCATGTTTAATACTGGTGGAACAGTTGGAATGGTGGAGCATGACAATAAGATGATAGCGCCACAAGGTGAAAGGGAATTTTTTGAAATATACCCCGGTTTAATGAATATTGCAGACATCGATTTTGTTCAATTCCCGGCAAAAGATGGCGCCAACATTTTCCCCCAGGATTGGACAGAAACTGCTAAAGCTATCTACGTAAGGAGAAATGACGGTTACGATGGGTTTGTCATTGCCCATGGAACCGACACGATGACTTATACAGCTTCTGCGGTTGCGTTTGCCCTGGGGCCGGGTCTAAATATGCCGGTTGTTTTTGTGGGGGCACAAGCGCCTCACAATGTCCCCCACGGCGATGCCCTTGCCAATTTATCCCGCGCCTGCATGGTCGCTTCAAAAAAAATTCCTGAAGTGGTTATCAGCTTTGGCGATGAGGTTTACCGGGCTGTCAGGGCAGAAAAATACAGCGATTATCATTTTAAAGGCTTTCATTCTCCTACTTTCCTGCCACTGGCAGTTATAACAGAAAAGATTGAAATTCACGACAAACTCTGGATCGATATAACAAGAAAAATGGAATGCAAGGCAGAATTTGAAGACAGGGTATTGCAGATCAATCAATACCCGGGTTTTGATCCTGATTGGTTGAATATCATCTTGGAATCTAAAAAAATTAAGGGTATTATTATTGAAAGCCTGGGCATCGGTAATTTGCCGACCCTGTCGCTTAGTAAATATAACATACTTCCTGTAATCGAAAAGGCCATCAAAGAATATAAAATACCTGTGGTAATCACCTCAAAATACCCCATTAAACCGGAGTTTGTAGATAAATATATTCCCGCCACTGCTCCTTTGCAAATAGGGGCGATCTCTGCCGGTAATATGACAAGCTCTGCCGCTCTTACCAAATTAATGTGGCTTCTTCCCCAGGTAGAGCAGGACATAAAAAAGGGAGATTTAAAAGAGCAATACAAATTGGAAGAGATAAAAAGATTAATGGGGCACAGTTACGTGGGGGAAGTAGATGCGATAAATGTTTTAGGAGAATAATCATCAACGGAAATCAAAAATTCTCTAATGGTTGATTTTGGGATTATAAATTTAGTAATATTAAAAATAAGTAAGTAGTCCTGTACCTGGAGGCATTAAAATGGCAGCGAATGAGAATAATAAAGGCGTATTTGTTATATTCACCGGCGGAACGATTGGAAGTATGCCCAAAGACCCCGAGGATATCGAAAGTCCCCAGGTTGTTGTGGCTTGGGAGAAATTTATAGAATTAACTCCACAGTTAGGTGAGAAAGTACTGGGGTTCAGGGTCGACGCATACAGTACAGAACCCCTGGATTCATGCAACATTGGCCCCAAAGAGTGGAAAGAGATGGTGGATGCTATTAAAAAGAATTATGATAATTATGAAGGTTTTGTTATCCTTCACGGTACGGATACCATGGTCTATACCGCATCCGCATTGAGTTTTATGCTGCAAACCCTGGGGAAACCGGTCATTGTAACCGGTGCCCAATTGGCTCATTTATTCAATGATAGAAACGATGCATTTCAAAATATGATCACCTCGATTCAAATTGCAAATGCGAAATATTATAAATTACCTGTAATTCCCGAAGTGTGTATCTGTTTTAACGGGAAATTACTTCGGGGTAATCGTACCAGGAAATTAAATGCATCGGGTTTTGATGCTTATCAAACCCCAAATTATCCTCCCCTGGCAGTCGCAGGTGAAAGCATCCTGGTGGACGAACGCTTAATCAGGAAAGTTTCACAAAATAAAGTGTTTACAACCCGCACTCGATTGGAAACAAACGTGGTTGCGATCCATTTTTTCCCCGGTATACAAGAAGGGCCCATCCTTGAAAAAATACTTTCAGAGCCAAATTTGAAAGGGGTGGTGTTAATGGCCTATGGGGCCGGGAATATTCCTACCAAACCTGAAAAAGTATTGAAGCTGATTAAAGAGGTAACGGATAGAGGCGTAGTGGTTCTGGATGTCACCCAATGCGGCGGAGGAAAGGTGGAACTGGGGATGTATGAAACCAGTCAAATGCTCCTGGACATCGGTGTCGTGAGTGGTGTCGATATTACCCCGGAAGCCGCTTTGACAAAATTAATGTTCCTGCTTGGCGACCCGGACATGAGTCCCCATGAAGTGGCTTTAAAAGTCCAACAGGATATTGCCGGGGAACAAAGTTTAAGTATTTACACCACGGAGTTCAAATCAAAAGGCTCTATAGATACGACTAATCCAAGACATCGGATTCCTGCCGCCAATATCGAAGAAGCCTGGGGGAGTCCGGATGAAATCGATAGGATAATTCTCCGTTTCAGGAATGGCAAAATTCAAAAGGAGGATAAAAAAGATAAAGATATTTATGCTGAGATAAAGTTGTTTATCAACATTACCGATGAAGAATTGGATGAAAACAGTCCCAATTATCTTGGCGTTTTTAGGAAACTTCCAAATGATGATCCAACTATATTATTTTTTGATATTACAGTAAGGGCCAAAAAGATATTGGGTAATAGAGCTTCATTTACAGTAGTTATTAGTTCTCCAGGAAGCACCTTTTCATGGGAATCCGTTGAATTGGCAGTTTTCAAAAAGGAAACTTTATAGGGAGCAATTATCGTAATTAAACGATTTCTTAATCGAGATACGTAACTAAACACATGGTAAACGAAAAAGGTTGCTATAAAGAATATTCTTACCTCCTGGAAGATTCGGAAAAGGAGTTACCTGCCAAAGTAAAAAAAACGATCATTTTTTTTAAATCGCATGATCTCTGGTTTAATCTCAGTCGGAACCTGGAAGCCCGCAGTTGCAGGGATGCAGCAAATAAGAGAAACCGGCTGGGACATACCGGTATTCCCCTTAAGCATGAATTAAAATCCTTTTTCGGCAAATTTACAAACGCTGCCGGGAATGAACAGTTTGTGGTACTTCACTGCAAAGGAAACCAGGAATTGGATTTTGATAAAATAAAAAGGGTACTGAATGCTAAAGGCGAGGTGCATCGGTTAACCGATGAGGAACTGGCTAATTTGTTTGAGCTTGATTATGGAGTGGTAAATCCCTTTACTTTAGACCCTTTATTTTTAAATACTCCACTTTTACAAGTATTCGACCGGTCTATTGAAGAGAATCATATTCCACCCTATACCATGATGACCAATGCAGGTGATTTGACCTGGGCGATCGAATTTAAACCCCTTCAATTAATAGACGCAATTCTACATTCCAGGGTCGAAAATATTATTTATAATAGTAATTCTAAGAATAAAGGCAAAACTATAGGATACCCGAAAGTAGGTATTATTACTGGGAATGCCCCGGAATCAGGGATATTATTGTGGGGGAAAACAAATCAAATCATAAGAAAAAAAATGGCGACTACTTTTTATGGAGATATTTCGTTTCCCTATGTAATGGTTGAATCCATACCGGATATGGGATTATCGATGGAATTGGATTTACGAGAACAGGAAACATGGCAAGCGTTGAGAAATGGTATTATCTCCCTTTGCCATAGGGGAGCTACTATTCTCTGCATTGCCTGTAATACAACCCAATATTTTATACCCAAAATCCGTGATATTACACGTCAATATAAGGCAAAATTTATTTCAATTCCAGAAGTCACTTTTAATTACTTGAAAAAAGAGAATATCAAGGGATTTGCATTCCTGGGGGTCAAGTATGTCACTGAACTGGACAAAAAATGGAGTGCTTTCAAAGATTTGCGAAAATTCAAAGTGGAAACCCTTTCAGAGGAAAGTATTAATCAAATCCATGAATTGGCCTTCAAAGTAAAGCAAGAAGGAATCACAGGCGCAGGAATCAATAAACTGCGGGATTTAATGGATTCTGCAACAAAATCAAAAAATATTGTTATCGCCTTAACCGAACTTTCCATATTACTTGACAATCAAAAAAAGAGAAGCCGGAAGGGAAGAAACTATTTCGATACCCTGGACTTGCTGGCAGAAGCGGTTGCCGATGAATACATCTCCGCAACGAAATCCCTGTAGCTAGCTAAAAATCTTATTTAGCCATAGAGGACACAGGGGGCTGCTTATTATCTTTTATTCTATTGTATCTTTTGAGAATCCCGATGACCTTCTCAATAGGTATAGGCTCCATTATTCGATCATCTTTTCCTTTAACCGCCTTCGCCGTAAACAACGAATTTAAAATCGCCTCCTCTGTGGCTTCATTAACCGCTAAAAAAAGAGGGGACATGGCTTCATTCCGCAGCACCTCGATTTTCCGGGTTCCACTCTCGGCAAAGGAAGCATAATCATAGGGTATGCGAAGATTCTCCGCGGTCGAAACCGCGATCACATAATCCCCACTGCCGTTAGAAACAATCCCCCCTGTTTTAGCCAGACCCAATAACGCCCGCTTTGCCAATCGTTTGAGATTTCGTGAGTCAAGGGGGGCATCCGTCATAACCACGATCATACACGACCCGGAACCGCCGGCAGGAGGTTTTATTTTGTTTTTAAAATAATATCGCCCCAGTTCAACACCTACCGGTACACCGGCGATCTGCAAAACACCGCCAAAATTGGTCTGCGCCAACACCCCTACGGTATAACCGCCCAGGCTTTCGGGCAGTACACGGGAAGATGTGCCGATGCCCCCTTTAAATCCATGACAAATAGTTCCGGTTCCCGCCCCCACCGTCCCTTCCTCTACCGCGCCGCCGGAAGCGTTTTTAATGGCAGCCAATACGTGCTCTTTTTTAATGTGCCTGCCCCTGATGTCATTTAACCAACCGTCATTGGTTTCACCAACTACAGGATTAACGGAACGGACATCTCTATTTTCTAAAAAGGAGAAGGTATAATCGATGAGAGCATCGGCCGTGGTGGGTACGCTTAACGTATTGGTAAGAACAATCGGGGTTTCGATATTTCCCAATTCCTCTACCTGGCTGTACCCGGTCAGTTTGCCGAAACCGTTGCCGATATAAATGGCTGCCGGGACTTTTTCCCGGAAAATATTACCGGCATGAGGAAGAACCGCGGTCACGCCTGTTCGAATATTGTCCCCCTCGATGAGGGTGTAATGACCGACTTTCACCCCCCTGACATCTGTTATGGCATTATTGGGCCCCGGTTCCAAGATACCGATTTTTATACCGTAATCCCTGACCCGTTTAGCCTGGACTTCTGAAGGTACGAGGTAAGAAAACGTAAAAATAAAGTATATCAAAATAAATATTTTCATTTTTTGCCTCCGGCGGGGCCGCGGCGCGGCCACCCTATTAAAAAGAGTACAACATGTTTATTTTAATGAATTAAGAAAAAAAGTCAATCTCATGGGAATTCTAAATTCACCACCGGTTTTGTAAACCACGAAGGACACGAAGAGAATAAAGAAAAAGACTCTCTAGTGAAAAGTTTTTGGAGGTGTCGGAACCTTTTTTCAAAAAGGTTCTGACCCGCCGGAGGCCTCACTGCAAAAATTTTGGGAATTAGCTTGACATGTTGGTAAGAATTATTTATTATTAGATGTTTTTTAGGAAAAAATAGAAATGATAAATATAAATTTGTTGGAAGCACCTTCCAATACCGAGTTGGAGGTAAAAGAGATAAATGCCGGGATGATGGCCAAAAAGAGATTGATATCGATGGGTGTTCATCCAGGCGATACGCTTATCAAATACAACGGCTCTTTGTGGGGGCCGGTGTTGATAAAAAATACTACCTTGAATTCGACTAAGATTGCAATCGGCAAACGACTGGCAGCTAAAATATTGGTCGGTTATGAAAAAGCCTGATATTGCTCTTATCGGGCAGCCCAATGCCGGGAAGAGTACGGTTTTTAATGTTCTTTCCGATATAAAAACCAACGTGTCAAATTTTTCCGGCACGTCCGTAGAAATTGCCCACAGCTATATCAATGTCCACGGACAGACCTTTCATATCGTGGACTTACCGGGAGTCTATTCCCTGAACCTGGGTGACGAAGCGGAAAAAGAAACCTTTAAATACCTGGTCGATCAAAATATCGATCTGATCATTAATGTGGTGGATGCTTCTCTCCTGTCCAGGAGCCTGGAATTAACCGTAGAATTAATAGAATTCGGTATCCCCATGGTGATTGCCCTTAATATGTGGGATGAAGCGGAAAGGAAAGGGCTGAAAATCTATCCTGAAAAACTGGAAAAATTGTTAAATGTCCCGGTAGTGACTACCTCGGCACTGTATGGAAAAGGAATCAAAGAACTGGTGGAAAAATGTAACGAAGTGGTTAATCGTAAGCAGATTATCCCAAACAGAATGGGATATACCTCTCATATTGAAAAATGTGTCCGCCAGATCGAAAAACATTTTGAAAACCTTGAAATCAAAAAAAACGGGTCGCCGCGCTTTTATGCCATTAAATCCCTGGAAAACCCGGAAGTGGTGCCGGAGGACATTTTAACGACTATTTCCAACGACCTGGAAACACTGCGGGACCAGATCCAGGAAATGCATCAAAAAGACTCCCATGAAACCATCTCATATGAACGGCACCACCTCTCCATGAAATTGATGGAAGACACCTCCCATTTTGTAGACCGAAAAACCATCCCTTTCAGGGAAAAACTGGACAGGTACTTTCTTCATCCTTTTTTTGGCCATTTTCCCCTGTTATTGTTCTTTTTTTTATTTTTTATTTTTATTTATTTTACCGGCAATCTCCTGGGTGAATTAGTGGGTATACCCCTGGGAAAAATTCCAGTGTTATATGATGGCTTAAAGAGCAGCCATCCGTTTTTATGGTTTACCATCGATGGTGTTTACCAGGGAATTGAAGGGGCCGTGGGTATTGTTTTGCCTTTTTTCCTGCCGTTAATTTTTTTGACTTCTCTTTTTGAGGATACCGGCTACTTATCGCGGGCTGCCTTTTTGCTGGACGGCTTTATGCATAAGATCGGCTTACACGGGAAGTCCGTAGCTCCTTTTGTGCTGGGTTTCGGGTGTACGGTTCCGGCATTGTACGGCGTACGGATCATTGAAAATAGACGGGAAAGATTATTAACTGCGATCCTGCTCCCCTTTGTCCCTTGCACGGCAAGGACTTCCGTGATCCTGGCCCTAACTGCCGCCTTTACCGGCCCCCTGGGAGCTCTGTTTGTTTATGGGTTTACTCTCTTCGTAGTGGCGTTGACCGGGAAGTTTATTTCGGTTTTTATGGGCAAACCCATGGGGTTGGTGATGGAGATACCGGATTTAAAAGTACCTTCATTGAAGGTTTCCACCAGTAAAACCTGGATGAGGATGAAAAATTTTTTAAAGTTTGCCCTGCCTTTTTTGGTTGTGGGCAGTATTTTTATGGGGTGGTTGGAATACGCTGCGGTGAACAATACTATCAATAAAATCCTTTCACCGGTAGTGCAAACGGTTTTAGGACTGCCCGACGCACTGGGTTCCACTCTTATTTACGGCTTTTTCAGGAAAGAGTTGGTGTTGGTGATGGCCAACAGTGCCTTTGGGGTGCAAAACATTGCTGCTTTACCCATGAGCAAGGAGCAAATTCTTGTATTTATTATATTTGTAACCCTCTATTTTCCCTGTTTTAGTACGTTTGTGGTGATGTGGAAAGAGTTTGGCAAGAAGATTGTTTTGATCTCATCCGTTTTAAGTATTGCGGTGGCTTTAATGGCAGCTTTCCTGGTAAAAATCCTGTTGATTTGATCAACGCTTGCCCGCTGCAAAATGGTAACCAATTAAGCTGCCGCTAACTCTCCGGCACCTGCTTCAGTTCTTTCATGGTCTCCTTTGCTATATCCCTGAGGAAATGTTCATCGTCCATCACCAGGATTCTCTTTTCCCGGGTGGTGGATATCTCCGGGACGATGGTTTCCTCCAGTTGGGCAATTTTTTTACGCATCTTGTTTATCTCGGTCACCTGGATATTGTGCTGATTTTTTTCGGACTTACCCGTCATATTAACGCCCTGCGAATTATGTGCATGTCCATATTAATCCATTATATTGCCGTATGTATAAGAGTACACCATTTTCTCCCTGAAATCAACTGTCACGGTACGAAAAGGCCACAGGGGGTACAGGCGACATGGAGGGTGGTATGCCGTCCTGTACCCCTGTGGTTATAACTAAAAAAAGCAAACAAATTCTTTTGTTCTCCGGGGTTCTTCTATACTCATCTTATGGCCTGCAATGGTCAGTGGAACGAACGTACTGAGCCCAGCCAATCTCTGTCCGGGTTATAAATATGGCTCCAGTTAGCCCTCACACCGACTTCCCAGGCTTTTCGGTTGTACATTTTGTAAAAAGCGATTTTCGCTCCTCTCATTGTTTCGTAATGGCTGTCGGTTAATATCCGGTTGTTATGGAGAACTACTAACTGGTAATCGACTTCGCTAGCAATGATAAAGACGTACTGCAAAAAGTAATAAACAGAATTCATCAGTACAGCGATATTGGTCCCCGCTCCCGGGGCTGCCACCCCTGGCTCATGCTGCACAAACGGCTTTCGGCTGCCCATTTTCAACCTCCTTGCTTTTTAATCACAGAGTTACACGGATTCCCACGGGCTTTTTGTAACGATTCCTGCCAGGCTGCGGTAATCCGTGTCCATCTGTGGTTCATTTTTTTAATTCTTTTCATATTCTTCAAATACTCCCCTGAGTAACCTTCTGGCCTCACCTAATTTAGTAAAGATATGGCTCCTGATCGCCTTTTTTAGGTATAATTCGCAAATGGCTAATTTTTCATTTTCAAAAGAATCCGGTGAGTTGAACTTTTTTTCGCTGGCAAGACTTGATTTCAAAAATGATATACAATATAATATTAGCCTGGGTGACCGATGTTTTTGACTTGTCTTAACGTTAATATTAATCATTTGACGCCTCTGCCGGGTTATCCGCGATGGGGTTTTTAAAAGAACCCTTAATTCGTAAATTACGAATTAAATTCGCTAAGAGCTTATTATATGATAGGTTAATTCGCATGTCAAGTATTTTTCTTGTTTTTTTTTTAAAAAGTGAAAAAAGATGATTGAAGTCCAAGACAATTTAGTGGAATGCGGCGAACGGTTAAAGAAAGTTCGGGCGCATCTGAAAATTTCCCAAAAGGATTTTGCCGCTTATTTGGGGGTGGCTGCCAGTTACCTGTCAGAGATCGAATCCGGGAAAACCAGGCCGGGGTACAACTTTTTGATTAAACTGGCTGAGGTTTTTAAGGTAAGTTCCAATTGGATTCTCCTGGGTACGGGCGAGATGTTTTTAACCGATGAAAACGATTGGTTGATTGGAAGGCAAGATTTCGGTGAGCAAACAGAGAGCATCCGCAAGCTGCTGGGCTATTTTGCCAAATCCCCGTTGGTGAGATTATCGGTCATGGCGTTTGCTTCAAAATTTTTACTGACAAATGAGGTGAGTATCCGCAAGGACATTGAAAAAAATCAAGCGAAAAAAAAGAAGATCGATGATAGGGATAACAAAAAATAAACGGGAAGCCGGGATTCAGGCCCTTTTCCTCTTTTTTAACTTCCTATACTTGCCCGGGTCAATGGCGAGATAATTTTCAAATTCCATGACGAAATGATCGATTCCTGGAAATCCTAACTCTGCCGATAATCTCTTCATCGATATTTCGTGTTCATCCTCGAGAATTGATGTGGCCCTGTGCATTTTCTCCCTTAATATAAACCTATTCAGGGTCATCCTTTGAGTTGCTTTAAATTTTCGACTCAGGTACCTTCGGCCGACACCCAGGCTTTCTGAAATTTTTACTTCCGTTAGATTTGCCAATTCGCCCAGTTGCCGGGTCAGGATAAATTCAACTGCGCGATCGGAGAGTTTGTTGCCTTTCATCGTTTCCTCTCTTGATTTAAAGAAGAGTTCGCACCTTTCTAATGACCGGGGCTGAGAAATTGTTTGGTTTTAGCATAGCCTCGATATCTTCCGGGAGTAGTGCCAAAATGTTCTCTAAAGATTTTTATGAAATAGTCGGGATTGGCAAACCCCATCTTATGAGCTATTTTTTTAACCGGTAAATTTTCCCCATTTTCAAGTAATGAAGCTGAGCGGAACATTTTTACCATGACCAGGTATTTACCCGGGGTGACTTTTTTTTCGTTTTTAAAGGTTTCATACAAGTAGGATTGGCTTACTTTTAAAGCATGGGTAATTTTTTCTACGGTAAGGTCTCCCAACTCTCCATCGTTTCGAGTTAATATAAACTTGATCACATGCTCCGAGAAATTATTTTCTTTTGCATTCATATTTTACATCCTTTAACTTCCTCGTTTCAAACATTTTTTGATTCTCTTTTCTTATACTTGCAAATGAGCTTCTGTTATTCCCACTCCGTTCCTTTGAATCAATCGGTAAACAAAAAAATCGCCTTACTTTTCACCTTGGATTCCAGGGGAGACATCGTTTCTTTTCACAGGACTGAGAAACAATTTTTCTAGAATATATTAGATATCATGACTGCAGAAATCTGTAAATCCATAAAATCATCCATTTCTTCCTCTAACCCGGGCAGCAGTGTAAAGTCTTTCATATAAACACTTTTAAATGTTTCCCTCGGGTTCCGGTTAAAATAATCCATTGGTTTCCAGGGTCTCTTCTCCCCCGGTATTCATCATTCCCAGCTCTCCTTCTGCAATAACGGACAATTTTAGTGGTTTTGATGTTTTAATTGCCTTTTTACAGCAATTTATTTATTTCCCTGACTATTTCTTCGGTATTTTTTTGAAAGGCCCTGACCATGGCAAAATTTCGCACCCCGATTTTTTGCAGTTCCGGTAGATTCTCCGGGTTCAAACCGCCAATAGCCACTACCGGTACATCAACCGTTTTTACCACCTGTTTAAGGGTTTCTATCCCGATGGGTATGTAATTTTTTTTGGTGGGAGTTGCAAATACGGGACCGCTGCCGATATAATCGGCCCCTTGTTTCTCCGCTTCTACTGCTTGCTGCAAAGAATGAGTGGAAATCCCGATTATGAAATGCAAGGGTGTTATTTTTCGGGCGGCGGAAATAGGGATGTCATCCTGTCCCAGGTGCACACCATCCGCTTTCGCCAGGAGTGCGATGTCTATATAATCATTGACAATAAACAGGGTATTATACGCTTCTGTAATCTTGCGAATGGTGAGTGCGTTTTTCAACATATCCTTTCTATCAGCGCTTTTATCCCGGTACTGGAGGATTTTTGCCCCTCCTTTGCAGGCATTTTGGGCAATTTCTATATGGTTATTGTCGGTAATCACATAAGCACCCAAAGCCCCGAAAAAACCTAATTCTCCCCTGGGTTTTAATTTACATTCTTTTTCTTCCAATGCATTTTTCAGGATCAGTCGATGGCTCCGGAAGGCAATTGGGGGTATTTGTCCAGGATTAAAAAAACGCGCCTCCAGGCAATCATCCCCTGCTTTCAATTGACCCCTTATATTTTTTACAGTGTACCCGATGACCAGTATCGATTGGTAAAGAGAACTTTTACCCATTATATTTCCCACCCATTGGTTTATGTCGGCATCGAGACCTGTCTCCTCTTTTAATTCTCTCAGGCAGCCTTGTTCCGGTGTTTCTTCAAGCTCGAGAAAGCCGCCGGGAAGACACCACGCCCCAACCTGTGGTTCAACTTTTCGTTTCACCAGTAGAATTTCTTCTTGTTCATTAACAACCACTGCGGTGGTTGCCGGAACAGGGTTCTCATAAATGCTCCTGGCGCAAACGGTGCAAAACAACCGGCTTCGACCTTCATCAACAATAAATTTGTCCATCAAAGGATTTCCGCAATTGTGACAAAAAACCTTCATGTTATTTCCTTTTGTACCTTGTATTTTTAAGAAGTCCACATCATATAATCCTATAAGTTTAAGATAGTTTTAATTAAAATTCAAGAGGGCGAATTGCCTCATCAAAAATCTATATGAAATACATGTGGTTGCCTCATAAAAAAATCTACATGAAATTTGCTTGAAGCGTTGATTCTTTTCTACGGTATTCATGTTTGTTCAC
>Ga0114923_10001852_pt1 | contig 14429 bp, 11 predicted proteins | sample SumtaG_FD_89578 | JGI IMG/M metagenome (GOLD analysis project Ga0114923, IMG submission 89578) | Deep subsurface microbial communities from Indian Ocean to uncover new lineages of life (NeLLi) - Sumatra_00157 metaG | ecosystem: Environmental > Aquatic > Marine > Oceanic > Sediment | place: near...
AACTGCAACAAATCGCAAAACGGGGAAGCGCTCCTTCCCCGTTATTTTTTTTCTGAAAAACTAGCTTTTACTCACAGTCTCTACTCCACGCTCGCATACTTGTCCATTTTCAAATTAACTTTTTTCCATAAAACAAAATTAGTAAAGTTTTCATTGGGAATATAATAACTTCCCAAATATTGATCCAACCCCAACAAAGGCACCTCATTGTTCATCACTACCACAAACATCGGTTGTTTTTCCATAAGGTTTTCAAAAGTCTCCGTCTCCACCCCAAAATCTTTGATATGAAAACTAACTGTAAACCTACCCGTGGGAATCTTCTTGGTCAAAGCATATAAAGCAGGATTCGTCCCCCAAATAAATAAATATGGATCGTCACTCTTAATAATTATTTTAGCAGCTCCATAATTATCTTTAGTTATATAATCAAATTTTTGGTAGTACTTTTCTCTATTCATTTTCCCAGATATATAACTAATAAAATTCTGATAATAATCAAAGCCTAGGTTGGGTTTGACATCCAATAAACCCAAAACACCACCTCCTAAAATCAGGACTAAAATTGTTGCTGCAAATTCAAACTTAAACTTTTTGGCCTCTAATTTTAATGAAAAATTCTGCATCCCAAACCCAATCAATAATGCCAGCGGAGGCACTAATTGGATGAAATAATGGGGATAGGGACGATTGGAAAGAGTGGAGGCCACCAAACTAAGCACAAACCAAAAAACCACAAACTTAAACTTAAAGCTAAAATACTTTTTGAAAAATGCTAAGCCCAACAAGATAAATATCATCACTAAAACTTTCCCCTGCAGAGAAAACAAGAAAACCAAAAGCTCATTATCAAAGGGCAAACCCCAACTCTGGACATAACGGAAGTTATAGAGCAAACCAAAATCTAAATAAGCTTGGCCTGCTCCTCGCGCCACATAATAAATAATAGATAAAATAATTGGTGAAACAACTCCCGCCAAAATCATCACTCCCCGCTTAATATTCAAAAGCAAATTTTTAAAACTAAATTTATCTACCAAACTAAACCATAGCAAACCAGCCCAAGCCAAGCCATCAAAAAGAGCTGGCACTTTAGTCAAAATAGCCAATCCAAATAAAAAACCTGCTCCAAAATAAAACACAATGTTTTTGTGAAGAAAGGGCTTTTTTTCTGCTTTTTCTTTAAATAAATTAGTTTGCGTTAATAAATAGCCTCCCCCTAAAATAAAACCCAAAACAAACAATTCTCCATTGGGAACATTGCCTTCAAATAAGGGCCAACTCGTCAGAAAAACAAATGCCACGCTAGAGACAACCACAGCTTTCAGATTTTTAAATATCTTACCCGCAATTTTCCAAAAAGCCGCCAAACTTAGGGCTGACCAAATAAAATTCAACAATCTAAAATGAAGCAGAGACGGCACAGCGGCAAAATAATAAATCAAGGGGGTTTTGTGATCAATAATTTCTGTGTACAATCGCACCCCTTTGCGCAATGCATTGCCAATGGTCAAATAAATACTCTCATCCATGTAGTAATAGGGCTCAAAAAAATTGGGTAAACGCAAAATAACCAGCAACAAAAAAACAAGTAACAATGAACGATGCTTGTCTAAAAATTTGTCAAGTTTGATAAAATAATGCTTAGCTTTTTTGGCGTTTGATTTTATCATAATAATTTCACCTTATTTTTCCTTCTCACTGTTCATTAAAGTTACCTTTGATCCTGGTTCAAAAAGCCAATGCTCTTCATCTTCGCCCGCCTCCTTCACCTGAGTCCAATCTTTGCTTTCATAAGTATCTAGTAAACTTTTGCCTGAAGATTGAATTAAACCTTCTGGTAAAACATTCACCTCATATTTTCCGCCTAAACCCAAGTAATATTCTGTTTCTGCAAAACTAGGCAAAACTGTATAAATAGGCGCGTCCAGCTTTTCACCCTGGCTTTCCCAGTCTAGCATAGCTTCCCTCATACTGCGCGGGCTTTCAGAAAATTTAAGCCAGGTTATCAAACCAAAACCCACCACTAAAACCAAGACAAAACCATAATAAGCTTGCTTTTTCAAAAATGAAAATGCATCGATGGTCAAAAACAGAATCGGAACAATACTAAAAATCAAATAACGATAGAAAAAAACTGGCATCTTGAGCGAAATCAAGCTAGGAATTAAAGTCGGCACAATTAGCCAAGTCAGTAAAAACAAGTATTTTTTGTCAAATTTTTTGGCCCTGAGCCTGAAGAAAAAACCCATCACTAGGGCTACTAACACCAATAAGGCCACTGGCGCTTGATAAATATTTTGCGCGTCACCACCTGTTACTCTCAGGAAAAATTCCCAGTGAGTGCGCTCGTTAATAGCGCCAATCCAATAACTATTATTTACAGTTCCTATTTGAGACATGAGGGTGGGTATCCACGGCAATTGAACCAAAACAATTCCCAGAGCCGGCGCCATCATCTTCATCAATCTTTTTCTTTCGAAAAGTAATAAATACAAGCCATGGGAAGCTAAAATAAACCAAGCGTAATAATGAACATAAATACTCATCGCTCCAAAAACAAAATACAAAACTCGCCAAATTTTATTTTTAGAATCTTTACCTACCCAAAAAACAAAACCACCCGCCACAGACAACAAGGTCAAAATGGCATAGGCTCGCGCCTCAAAACCGTAAGTAAACAAAATTGGTGACAACAAAACTAGCCCGCTCAAAACCAAACTCTTAAATTTATCTTTCCAAAATTTTTGAGCCAGCATAAAAACTGCCAGACTCGTCAATAAAAAAGCCACAGCCGAGACAGAGCGTACCGCTACCTCACTTGTTCCAAAGAGTTTCATCCAAAAATGAACAATCAAATAATAAAGGGGAGGATGAAAATCTTCTGAGGTGGTTCTGACTAAATCTGCCACCGGTAGACGCGAAATAAGAGTCGTCCAAGCTTCGTCCCCCCAAAAACCACGAGTAACATAATTCATATAATCCATTATGAATTAATTTTAAGAATTTGTCAGTAGGTTTTTTAAACATACAGACCTAAAATTCTGATCATGGGCTTGCGCAAGCAAATCAAGAGATCAGAATTTTAGGTCTGTATGTTTAAAATAAATCTGACTAAACCTTCTGAGTCACCTTGTACTCAATATATTTGCCCAACATCAACCTAGTATGCGCATCAAGCCCCGGCAGAGCAGAAAAGAAAAAACCCACCACTGGTAAAAGTAAAAATTCCAAAGGTTGTTTCAAATAGGAGAAAAATTTCGTCACAATGTTTTTTTGAGGTCTGGGCGGTCTATTGATAGCGTCAATTGTAAAAATCGCCACCATCGCTACCAAGCTCAAAGTCAAAAGAGTGGAAGTAACTTGAGGTAAAGTTTTGCCCAAAATAGTTCTGCTGAATTCTTCATTGAGCAGAGGTGGTAAGAGTGCCGAACCCGTAATTGCAAACCAATTGACTGGCCACAAAAAATGATCTTCAATTACCTTGAGAACTCTAATGGTTTTATCCCAAAAAGGCACACCTTCCGTGAGCACAAATTGCCTAATAATATAGGCGTCATCGCTGGCTCCCCACGCCCAACGCTTAAGTTGTTCATATTGATTTTTGTAAGTTCCCCAGGTTGTGTCTGCTTCTGCGGCATCAGCGTAAATAGGCAGAAAAATTGGCTCAACCCTAAAGTCCCCCTTTTTAGCAAAATAAGATTTAAAAAATAGACGATAGTCTTCGGGAATAACATCGGTATCCCAATACCCAATGTCATCAACATGCTTGAGTGCTGTCGAGTAAGTAGAGAAATTAACCAGCCGATCTTTGCGCATCAAAATATACATTTGTGTCACACTGAAAACCGCTGCCATCACTCTCACCGGAGCCGGCACTCGCCAAATGTTATTATAGAAAACAATATTCCCTTGCCAAATAGTGTTGAACGGCTTATCTGATTTCAAAAATTCAAAAGTCAAGTTAGCAAAGTAATGCTCATGAAAAATAGCGTCTGCATCTTCACTAGTAATAGTTATTTTTTTAATATCAAGACCCTTTTTATCCACCGAAAATTTCTTGGCCTGTTTGGCGCCCCAACTAGTATTGGCAGATTTGCCCTTCACTTCTCCTTCTATATCTGGGTGAAAGGTTGTCCATAAATCTCCAAATTTGTCACCAAACTTATCTCGTAAAATCTTGGCTTTTTGCTGGCCCGCCTCACCCTCTCTCTCCTCAAAAGAAAGCATGATGTGTAAATGAGAAATAGGGTAAGATTGCTTGGTTAGAGCATCTAAGGTTCTCTCCAGGGTACTGAGTGGCTCCTGATAGGTAGGAATAACAACAATGTGGTGTGTTTCTTGCCACCTTTTCGGAAAAATAGATTTCAAATCGGCAATCCAATCAAATTGCTTGGAGGCTTTGATTTTAAAATGCGCCAAAGTAGACAAAACTGACAAATTGATGCTCCGGTAAAGCCAGTAAACAGCAAAACAAATCACATAATAGGCAACTGCTGTGGGTAATAAAAAAGATCCCCAAAAGGGGAACAAAATCAAACTCCAAGAAAAAAAGCCTGGCAAAATCTCCAAAGCCCGCTGAGTACGAACGGGATGACGACGAAAATAGGTTTTAATCACCTGGACAGTATACCTTATTTGTAATTCATCGCCGCTCGCACAAACTCCACAAAAATAGGATGTGGCGCTAAAGGACGAGATTTATATTCCGGGTGAGCCTGGGTAGCCAAGAAAAACGGGTGTAATTTTTTTGGTAACTCTATCATTTCTACAAAAAAATTATCTGGTGAAGTCCCAGAAATTATAAAACCTTTTTCTTCTAAAACTTTTCTATATTCATTGTTGAATTCGAAGCGATGGCGATGCCTTTCAGAAATAATATTATTTTTCTCATCTTTGAAGGCATGGTGTTTTTTATAAATTCCATGGGCCAAAGTTCCCTTTTTTAAAACGCAATCATAGGCGCCTAACCTCATGCTCGCTCCATTGCCTTTGATGCGCTGGTATTTTTCGTTAAAAGGAATATCATGAATAATGGAATGAGGCCCATCGGGGTCGACTTCTGTAGTATTGGCCTTTTCTAATCCCACCACATTGCGGGCAAATTCAACGCTGGCCAACTGCATACCATAACAAAGCCCCAAATAAGGAATTTTATTTTCTCTGGCAAATTGAATGGCTTTGATTTTTCCCTCTACGCCTCTGGAGCCCCAACCAATCGGCACAATAATTCCTGTCGCTGATTTTAATTTATCTAAAGACTTTTTTTTGTTTTTCTCTAATGCCTCTGCGTGAACAAAAACTACTTTCAATTTCGTTTTATGATACCAACAAGCATGCTCCAAAGATTCTAGTAAAGAGTGGTAGGAATCCTTCAGTTCATAATCACCAGTGGCCAAATACTTAGCAATAATTGCGATTTTTATTGTTTTCTTTTTCTTACTTAAAATATTTTTAACTAGTTTTTCCCATGATCTAAGATTTATTTTTTTTGAAGGTAAGTTGAGCTTTTTCAAAACTTTCAAACCAAAGTTCTGCTTTTTAAAAACTAAAGGAATTTGATAAATCGTGGGACAATCTGGATTAGAGATGACGTCATCAACGCTCAAATTGCAATAATAGGCAACTTTTTGCTTTCTTTTGTCATCAATTTCTTCTTGGGCGCGCCCGATTAAGAAATCTGGCTGGATACCCATATTATTGAGCAAACGCACAGAAAGTTGGGTCGGCTTTGATTTTAGCTCATTGATATGGGGCGGCCTAGGAAAATAAGTAAGATGAATATGAATGGCATTTTTTGGTTCACGCAATTTTAAGGTTCTATAAGCTTCATAATAAATCATGTTTTGATACTCGCCGGCAGTTCCACCCAGCTCAACCAAAATAATGTCGTAACCTTCTGCGGCTAATTTGATTCTTTTTATAGCTTCCTCTGGCACATAGGGAATAGCATCCACTGTTTTGCCACCATATTGAAGATTTTTAGTATTTTCTATGACTTTAGAATAAATCTGACCCATGGTAGTGAAGTTTTTGTGCCCCACTTCTTCATCTAGAAATCTTTCATATGAACCAAGGTCTAAATCAGCCTCCAAACCGTCTTCGCACAGAAAAACATCGCCGTGCTCGATAGGATTGATATTGCCAGAATCTATGTTGAGGTAATTCTCACATTTAATGTTAGTAACTTTAAACCCATGTTCTTTAAGGATTACACCCAAAGAAGCTGCGGTGATGCCTTTACCTAGTCCTGAAAGGACTCCACCAGAAACGAAAATATATTTTGTGGGGAATTTTTTTTTGGCTTTTCCGCCAAGAAATCCATGAATGCTCATGGAAATATATTATAGCCGAAGAAGCAAGAAAATTCAAAGGGAATCTGCCTTAGTTTCTACAATCTTATAGGTTTGAGTACGAAATTGGTTTTTACGAATTTTTTGAATAACGGGAGTAGATGCGTTGGGTTGAACCAAGAGGCCACTTTCTGGATGTTGTTTTAATAATTCCTTTTTAGATTCAGCAGAACCAACTTGAATGCCATTCGCAAAAAAAACCCAAGCTGTTTCACTCAGATCTTCAAATAAATTTTCGTGCTTTGCATCAAGATAAGCATTAAAGTTTTCATTTGTTTCTGGCATAATAATAAATATTTAATAATACTTATTGAATCATACCATATTAAAATTAGCGAGCAAAAAAATTACTTCAACATCTTCTTCACCTTTGTCTCCAACTTCTCACTCCACTTGACTCCATAGGGCAACTTAATTTTTTTGGGTTGACCGCCGTTGGGAATAGTAATGACTACGATTTGATCGCCGGGATTTTCTTTCAATAATTTTCCCACCTCTTGCAAAGTTTTTTTAGAGGTTTTTCTAGGTACAAAAATTTCCTGATGATTGCCCGTCACCACCTGATCTGAATTCACATCTTTGGGCGAACTGACTTTTTCCACAATCAATTGCAATTCTTCTTCTCGATAATCAATCTTGCCCTTGAAAAGCAAAACTGTATTTTCTGCCAAAAGCACACTGCATTCTGCAAAAGCCTGAGGAAAAATCACAAACTCCAGCCGGCCCGTATCGTCTTGAATAGTTCCAAAAGCCATCGACTTACCTGATTTTTTGGTTACTACTTGCTTGATTCGCGCCAAAATACCACCAATGGTGAAAATTTGTCCTTCATGAATTGAGCCATCCAAATCATTGATTTTTTTATTAGCTTGCTTGGATACAAGCTGTAAATTTTTCGCCATGGGGTGCTCAGTCAAATAAAACCCCAGCAACTCCTTTTCAAAGGATAATAATTCTTGCTTGGGATATTCTGGCAATTTGACAAAACTATCCTGCAAAGAATTGACCTCGCTGCTAACCCCACCAAATAAATTATCCTGCCCTTCTACTTCCGACTCAAATTGTTTGGCAGTTTGTCTGATCACCTCCAGGTTTTCGACCATGCTGGCCCGAGTTCCAAATTGATCCATCGCTCCCACTCGCACTAAGCTTTCTAAAACTTTTTTATTAACTTTTCTGCCGTCGGTTTTATTGATAAACTCAGTGAAAGAAGCAAACTCCCCATGGCTTTCTTGAGTAGCCAAAATATTTTCCACCGCTGCCGTCCCAACGTTTTTGATGGCACCAAAACCAAATCTAACACCCAACCCCTCCAAAGATTTAGCATTCTTCTCTATCACAAAATCTTTTTTTGATTTATTGATGTCTGGAGGCAAAATTTCAATTCCCATTTTTTTAGCCACCTCAACACCACCGCCCACTTTTTCCTCACTGTTCATAGAATGAGAGTTGGCTTCTACGCTCAGGAGGGCCGTCATATATTCCACCGGGTAGTTAGCTTTAAGATAGGCTGTTTGATAGGAAATCATGGCGTAGCTAGCAGCATGAGCTTTGTTAAAACCATAATTAGCAAAAGCCATAATATACTGCCAAACTTTTTCTGCTACTTTTTTGGTGTAGCCCCTTTTGCCAGACTCTAAAACAAAGCGCTTTTTGTTGGCATCAAGAATAGAAATTTTCTTTTTACCCATTGCGCGACGAATCATGTCTGCTTCCCCCAGAGAATAACCAGCCATCAAACTAAAAATTTGCATGACTTGCTCCTGATAAACCATCACTCCATAGGTTTCTTCAAAAACTTGTTTTAACTTGGGGTGCAAGTATTGAATTTCATCGGGATTGTGTTTGCCTTCAATAAACTGAGGAATAAGCTCCATCGGGCCGGGGCGATAAAGCGCCAGCAAAGCAGAAACATCAGAAAACTGCGAAGGCTTGAGGCTTTTAGCTACTCTTTTCATCCCCGCCGACTCGAGCTGAAAAATTCCCATCGTTTCGCCTTTGGCTAGAAGCTGGTAGGTTTTTTTATCATCAAGAGGCAAACCATCCAAATCTACCTTAATTTTTTTGGTCTCTTCTATGAGTACCAAGGCCTGTTGAATGGTAGTCAGGTTTCTTAAGCCTAGAAAATCAAATTTCAAAAGTCCGATCGCACTATCATCGACATTACAATCAAGGGCATACATATCATATTGGGTGACTGTTTTGCCAGACTTAGTATCACGCTGAATCGGAGTGTAATTGTGAAGTGGTTTGTCAGCGATAATAACTGCCGCCGCATGAACACTTGAGTGCCGAACAACCCCCTCTACTCTTTTGGCTAAATCAATTAATTTTTTATATTTGGGTTGTTTGTAATATTCAATTAGCTCGGGTACGGTCGAGACCGCCTTGGCCAAAGGGGTTTTTTTACCGGGGTCGGCAGGGATGAGCTTGGCAATTCTGTCTGGATCTTCGTAAGGCATACCTAAAACTCGCCCAATATCACGAATTGAAACTCTAGCTTCCATTCTTCCAAAAGTAATCACATGAGCCACCTGCTCTTCACCATACTTCTTTGAACAATACTGAATAACCTCATCCCGACGCGTATCAGCAAAATCTAAATCAATATCGGGCGGAGTAGGTCTCTCTGGATTCAAGAATCTTTCAAAAGGAAGCTTGTGGACTAAAGGATCAATGGTGGTAATCCCCAAACAAAAAGCAATTAAAGATCCAGCTACACTACCTCTGCCAGGGCCAACTGCAATCCCACGATTTTTCGCCCAATTAACAAAATCCTGAGTAATTAAAAAATAAGTACCATAACCCTTATCATTAATAATCTTGATTTCATAGGCTAGTCTTTCTCGTTGTTCTTTGGTGGGGTTAGGAAATTTTTCTTCTAGTTTTTGTTTAGAAAATTTTTCAAAATAAGAAGCAGTTGTTTCTCCGGCAGGAACTTCGTATTTTGGGAAAATAAGCTGACCAGTTTTGATTTCTAAATTGCATTTTTCAGCAATTTCTAGAGTGTTGGAGGTGGCTTCTGGTAAATCGTGGAATTCCTCCGCCATTTCTGCGCCTGTTTTCAAATAATAATCATTGCCACTCATCTTCATTCTTTTTTCATCAGCAATAAGCTTGCGTGTCCCAACAGCTATTAGGGCATCTTGAGCTGGAGCATCATCGCTGGTCAAATAGTGAACATCGGAGGTTGCCACCAATTTAATTTTGAGATCGCGACTGATTTTGATCAGTTTTTTATTGAGCACCGGCAAAAAGTCAATTTCTGGATGGCGCTGAATCTCTATATAAAAATCATCCCCAAATTTTTCCTTAAATTTTGTAAAAAGTTTAATAGCTTGGTTGTCTTTGTCATCTCGCAATAAACGATTGAAAAGACTAGAAGGACAACCGCTTAGAACAACTAAACCTTCTGAATGGGCAAAAAGTAGCTTTTGGTCAATTCTAGGTTTGTAGGAAAATCCCTCTATATTGGCTAAAGAAGTTAATTTCATTAAGTTTTTATAGCCCTGTTCATTTCTGGCTAATAAAGTTAAATGAAACTGATCGGCTCCCATTTTAGTTTGTTTATCGAAACGAGATTTTTTAGCCAAATAAAGCTCTGCTCCAATAATTGGCTTGATGCCAGCTTTTTTGCAAGCATTATAAAAATGAAGACAACCATACATTCCCCCATGATCGGTAATAGCCAGGGCTTTCTGACCAAGCTCCACAGCGCGATCAATCAGTTTGTGGTGTTTGTTGCGCGGATTGATGATATTGAGGCCATCAAGCATTGAATACTCGGTGTGAAGATGGAGGTGGACGAAGTCGGTGGACATATATGTTACAAATAAAAAGATCAAATGACTTTTTATTACAAGTCTATACACACTATACCAAGAGAGTCTCAAAATTGCAGATGGATTTTTATAAAAAAAATGTTTATGATTGATATAGACCGTCTTTTGAGATTCTGATATTTTTCAGGTGGTAGCTGTAGGAACTTGTTCCTCGCTCCTCTCAGGGCGGTCTTTTATTCTTCTTTTTTAAACCGAAACTGCCCTAAAAATTGGGTAAGTTTAGCCCTTATGGCAGTGATTGTTCTATCTTCCTCTGGGCTAGGCATAGGCAAGTTGTCCAACAAAGTCTCCACTTCATCTTCACTAACTTCAACTTGAACCTGAGGCTGGTTCCCGATATCGCGAGCTGCCGACTCTAGCCTAGGTAATAAGTTTTTGATATCTTGGGCAGAAGTTTTGGCCAAACCACACGCATAAATAATTTCTGATGGTGCTAGGCTCAACATTCCTCTTTGCATATCTAAAATCTATTGTATAGTAAAAGCCTACTATTATTAAATAAAAAAAACAATATGAAGGATCTTCAAACAACTTTTAAACTTATTAATAAAAACTTTACCCTTTTGTTGATTGTAGGATTAGCTATTTGGGGAGGTTATAACTGGAATAAAGTTAGATCTCTGGGTGATAATTCTATTGCCGGGATTCAAGACACGGGAGGTGTATTGGGAGCCGGAGATCCCGCTGTTCCTACTGGCCCAACAGGTCCTAGCGCTGATCAATTAGACAAAGCCCCTCAGGTTTCTGGAGCTGATCATGTGCGTGGTAACAAAAATGCCAAAGTAGTTTTAATTGAATATTCAGACTATGAATGTCCCTTTTGTGCTAAATTTCACCCTACGATGCAACAAGTTGTGGAGGAAATGGGTGATAAAGTAGCTTGGGTTTTCCGCCACTATCCATTGCCTTTCCATCCTAACGCCCAAAAGGCAGCTGAAGGAAGCGAGTGTGTGGCTAAACTTGGTGGCAATGATGCTTTTTGGAAATACTCTGATGCTATTTCTAAGGCTACCACCAAAGACGGTAAACTTTCCCCCGAAGCTATTACTAGCGCTGCTCAAGTAGCAGGCGTTAATATGACGGCTTTTAAAAGCTGTTTAGATAGCGATGAAATGGCTACTAAAGTCAAAGACATTGCTGGAGCTGGTGGTGTAGCTGGAATTAGTGGCACGCCAGGTACTATTATTGTCGTCGATGGTAAAGCCCAAGAGCTTATTCCTGGAGCCCTGCCCTTTGCTTCTGTAAAAACAATGATTGAGCAGTATCTTTAAAGATCCTACACCAAAATAATTCAAGCTTAATTATTTTTAGACTCAGCTAGCGACCACCCTAGCTTCAGGGAAAAACTTATAATCAGTTGCTTGTTTTTTAATGTCACAATGACAGTTTTTCAATGGTCTATAAATCATTAAGCTTGAATTATTTTTCTGGTAATATTTTTTTAAAGAGGTATAGTAGCTATATGACCATCAATGTTTTAACCCTATTTCCAGATTATTTTACTTCTGCGCTTGAGTCCAGTATCTTGGGAAAAGCTCAAGAAAAAAACTTGGTAAAAATCAACATTATTAATATTCGCGATTTTGCTGATGATAAACACAAAACCACTGATGACCGCCCTTTTGGCGGAGGTCCAGGAATGGTAATGAAAATCGAACCGATTTATAAGGCTTTAGAATCAATTGGCGCAAAAAAAGGCCAAGCAAATGCAAAAATTATTCTCACTTCTGCCAAGGGCAAAGTTTTTGATCAAAAAAAAGCCCTAGATTATGCTGAGCTTAAAGTTTTGACAATTATTTGCGGTCATTATGAGGGCATTGATGAAAGAGTAGCTGAAAATTTGATTGATGAAGAAGTACGAATTGGTGATTATGTTCTAACCGGTGGCGAACCTGCCACCAACGTGATGATAGATAGTGTGGCCAGATTGATTCCCAATGTTTTAGGGAATAAAGCAAGTAGTGAGGATGAATCTCATTCTAAAACGAGAAAATTTGCACCTCCTACATATACCCGCCCCGAAGAATTTAAAGGTTGGGCGGTCCCAAAAGTTTTGCTTTCTGGCGATCATGGGAAGATTGAAAAGTGGCGCCAAGAAGAAACTCACTAATGCTATACTTGTTGACATGGCTACTCCTTCCCACCTCAAAAACAACCCTACAGTCCTCATCACGGGTGGAACTGGTTTTGCCGGTTCCCATCTTGTAGAGTTTCTCAAGACAAAAAAACTAAAGAATATTCATGTTACCACTCATTCTGGGCGCAAAGGCTTTGTCCATTCCTTTCTCCCGCCAGAAAATATTCATAAGGTTAATTTAACTAGCACAAAACAAACTCACGCCCTCATTAAAGCTCTTCAGCCAGATCAAATTTACCACCTCGCCTCTATTTCTATCGTTGGTAAAAGTTTTCAAATGATTAGAGAAATCATGCAAAACAACATCAATTTACAAATTAATCTCCTAGAGGCCATCAAAAAATACTCACCAAAATCACGCATCCTAAATATCACCAGCGCTGACCAATACGCCCCCGCCAAAACCAAACTAAATGAAAACTCCCCCATCGCTCCTCTTAACCCCTATGGCGTCTCTAAGGCTACTCAGGACATGCTGGCTGGCATTTATGCTAATTTGGGGCTAAATATCATTAGAGTTCGCCCTTTTAATCATATCGGAGAAAGACAAAAACCAGATTTTGCCATTCCTGCTTTTGCTTCCCAAATTGTCAAAATTGAAAAAAACCTCCAAGAAAATCTTAAAGTGGGCAACTTGGAGGCAATTCGTGATTTCACTGATGTCAAGGACATTGCGCGCGCTTATCATCTCTTGATGAGCAAGGGTGAGATTGGGGAGACTTACAACTTGGGCAGTGGACATGGTATAAAAATCGCAGACATCTTGGAAAAATTAACCAGGCTTTCTAAAGTCAAGATAAAAATCGTTCAAGATCCTGCTAGAATGAGAGCAGCAGATAATCCTTTTGTGGTGGCTGATAATTCTAAAATGGTGGCCCTAGGCTGGCATCCCGAAATACCAATTGATAAAACCCTGGAAAGAACTTTAAATTATTTTAGAAAACAAAATTAAAAATTATGAAAAAAGCTTTTATCACCGGTATTACTGGCCAAGACGGCTCTTATTTAGCAGAGTTTTTACTTGAAAAGGGTTACCAAGTTTACGGCTTAACTCGCCGAACTAGTACTCAAAATTTCGCCCGCATCAAACATATTATCCATAATCCCAATTTAGAATTGATTTCTGGAGATTTAATTGATCAACATTCTTTAACCCATGCCCTAAATGACACTCAACCAGATGAAATTTACAACCTAGCCGCCCAATCTTTTGTCAAAGCTAGTTGGGAACAACCAGTTCTGACCGGAGAATTTACCGCTTTGGGTGTGGTGAGAGTTCTGGAAGCAATGCGCCTGGCTTGCCCCGATGCTAAATTTTATCAAGCTAGTTCTAGTGAAATGTTTGGTAAAGTCCAACAAGTTCCTCAAACAGAAAGTACCCCCTTTTACCCTAGATCTCCTTATGGCGTCGCCAAAGTTTATGGCCACTGGATCACCGTCAACTACCGCGAATCATTTGATATGTTTGCTGTTTCTGGCATTTTGTTTAATCATGAATCGCCACGCAGGGGCCTGGAATTTGTGACGCGCAAAATCGCCAATGCGGTAGCGCGTATCAAACTGGGGAAACAAGATTTTGTAGAACTAGGTAATCTGGACACCAAAAGAGATTGGGGTTATGCCCCAGATTTTGTGGAGGCAATGTGGCTGATGCTTCAGCAAGACAGCCCAGAAGATTATGTAATCTCTACTGGGAAAACTCATTCTGTCCAAGAATTTTTAGAACTGGCTGTTAGAACCGCAGATTTAGGTGATTGGGAAAAATATTACAAACATAATCCTAAGTATGATCGTCCAGCTGAGGTTGATCTTTTGATTGGGGACTCTACCAAAGCCAAAGAAAAATTGGGCTGGCAACCTAGTATTGGTTTTAGGGAATTGGTAGAAAAAATGGTCAAATCAGAACTAGAAACTGAAGCTAGCTCTGAATCATAAAAAACCCCAACCATGAAAAAAGCAATTGTTATCATTCCTACTTATAACGAAAGTAAAAATATTACGCCAGTTACGCAGGCGCTCCAAAAAGTTTTCAAAGATATTAAAAATTGGCAGATGGAAATTTTGGTGGTCGATGACACTAGCCCTGACAAAACCTAT
>Ga0114923_10001853_pt1 | contig 14428 bp, 9 predicted proteins | sample SumtaG_FD_89578 | JGI IMG/M metagenome (GOLD analysis project Ga0114923, IMG submission 89578) | Deep subsurface microbial communities from Indian Ocean to uncover new lineages of life (NeLLi) - Sumatra_00157 metaG | ecosystem: Environmental > Aquatic > Marine > Oceanic > Sediment | place: near...
ATTTCTTAGTTTAATTGATTCCATAGGTATATCTTTATCATCTATCCACCCGACAAATTCTTCCGCCCGTTTCAATTGGTCTTTATTGCGTAAAGAAAGGTGGATGATATTCCCTAAATCGTCCCAGTCACAATCAATTGCCTCTTTTTGAGAATAGTGATCTTCCAATTCTTTCATTATCTTTTCAATCGGTTTGTCCAGGGCCTCATGACATTGAAGTTTCAAGAATAAGATATTGATATTTTTATCATATTTTTCTTCAAAATATTCCACTTCTGACAGGGCTTTTTTGTAGAATCCGTATTCAAATAAAATCTGGGCTAACATCAGTATTGATTTTTTTTGCAGTTTTTCGCTTCCGTAATATTTAAAACTCTCCCAGATCCTCCCTGCCTTCTCAAATTCCCCGAGAATATCGTAACAATAGGCAACCTTGTAGCGAAGCTCCTGATTGTCACTGTTCTTAGAGATGGTCTCTTTTATAATTTTTTGTGCTTTCTCAGGATCATTTAAATGTTCAGCCCAAAGCAGCACCCGTTGTTCTAAAATGTAATTTATATAGTAACTACCGGTTTTTTTCTCTAATCGGTCTAACTCTTTAGAGGCTTCTTTGTGGTTTCCAGTGTATTTAAGGACATTTATTAATTCCTTGTGCAAACGAGTATTTTCTTCTTGCTTGCTTAGTTTCTTTTTCAGAAGTTCCAACGCCCTGGGAGTCTTACTCAAACGTCTGAGCAAATCTGACACTAGAACAATTGCATGCGTCATATCAGTTGAAGGAGCCATTTCCATGTGCTTTCTGGCATATTTCAGTGCTTCTGTCCATTCGCGTTTTCTAACGTACAGCCCTGATAAATGGAAATATGAATCAGGCGTTTTCTTAAAAGTGTTTTTTTTCAATACTTCTATGGCGAGGTCAATGGCATCGGGATATTTACTAAAGTGGCCCAAAGCACCGGCCATTCCTTGACGGGCTTCCGATGAAACACATGCTTTTGCGCCAGTCTCAAATATTTTTGCAGCATCATACAATTTTTTATTCTCTACTTTTAATCCCCCAAGCAATAAGTAAGGAATATACCATTTGGGGTTTTTGTTGATCTCCTTTTGGAGAGAATTTTCATAGTTCTCAACATTTGAAATCCCTGTTTTTGTGGACATATCGATTATCTCATATATTTCACTTATTTTAGCCCAGGGTGCAACTTCCATTCGCTGTTTCCTGTACTCTATTGCTGATAAAATATCTCCTTCAGCTTTATAGTATATTGAAAGCTTATACAGAAGACGTTCATCATTCCCATAATTTTCGAGGATTTTTTTCAACAGGGTAATAGCGTACTCTTTTCCTTTTTCAAGGTGATTCCAGTATATTGATGCAATTTTTAAATGCAATGAAATAGCTTCATCGCTGCTTAGATATCTTACTGCATTTGAAAATTGTTCAACGGCATCCTTCCACATCTTCTTTTCTTCTAAGAACTCTCCAAAGTATTTGTAAAGGTTCCCAACACCTTCTACATCTTTGGGGAAATTTTTGATCTCATTTTCAAAGATCTTTACAGCGTCTTCTTCTCTTCCCCACAATTTATAAATTTTTGAGCGCTGATAAACTGACACCCCAGTAACTGTGGGGTCTTTCCGTGCGATTTCTTCGTTTATTTTTAGAAAATTTAAGGGATCGTCAGATTCCTTATAATAAGCATCAGAAAGTTGTTGATAGATAGCTCTTCTCTCGTCATCTGTTCCTTTGAAAAATCTAGCTTTTTCGAGAAACCTGACATACAAAGACTTTTGAATTTTTTTTAAAACCTCAGCATATAAAAGTGCGGTTTTAATTGTTCGGTTCTCCTCTTCTCCGTTACCGCTTTTTTGTTCGATTTCCAATGCTCGAGCCAATAATTCATGGGCAGTCAATTCATTACCTGTTTCATTACAAATACGACCGTAAAGCCTCAAGAATTCAATATCTTCTGCAAATTCAGGACGATTGGAAACAGGCCCCAGGAGCCTCAACGCCTGCTGATAGTCTTTGGTTTCAATCAACGACCTGGCAATAGCTATTTTTTTTATGGGATCTTCAGGATTAAAGTCGATTATCTTCTGAGCAATGGCTTTGTACTGACGGTCCAGGATATTGGCAACACCTTTGCCGATTACAGGACTATCCCTCACTGCCAGGTAAGGATGATAGTTTAATGCAAGATCGACCAGCAGCCTGTCTCCAGGAAGTCCGAAATCAGCCAGTCTTTCTTTAAGTTCATCATAGGCTTCTTTTACCAATTCATCACTACCTACAGGAATAAGAGAGGGGATTAGATAGGCGTAATCGGAAAATTTCGTCTCCTTTAGCCTATCGAGAACATCCATTGTCCCCTCTATATTCTGTTTATTCAATCCCAAAATAACAAAAACCAGGTCAGGTAAAAAAACAGTGGTAATACCGGTAATATCGCTGAGTCCTGTTCGGGAATCTACAAACAGGTATTCGCATTTCAACTCTTTTTCAAAATCGTTCTGTATTCCTGCCAGAGGTCCGGCAATATTTTTGGATATTGGAAATTCGATCCTGCCGGTAGGAAGCATAAAAACACTTCCGAATCTTTTGAATCCTGGTGCATCATCTTTCAAAAAACCGTAATCTTTCAATTTGGGAGGAGATGATTTCTTTTCCTGGGCCGCCACCCGGTCTTCCACCAGGTCGGTCAACCCGTAACGTTTTGGACGGGGTTTCTTTTTAGGATTAAAATCGGGCAGCAGCGAGAGACCAGGGGCTTCAAGGTCAAAATCGATAATCCCTACCTTCTTACCAAGACACGCCATTTCCCAGGCGGTGTTCAAAAGAGCCATAGACCGACCAACACCACCTTTGTATGAGAAAAATGTAATCGTTTTCATACTGCACATTCCATCATTCTGCCATATCTTTTCTGCTTTATTTCCTTTCTTCCTGAAAACCAGAAATCAAGATTCAGTGAATCTTCATCTCTCGTATCAGGCTCCTGCTTATTTCCAAGTGCCTCCAGGGATGCAGTGGTACCGGCAATCACGGCATCCGGCAAGGAATCGATCAAATCCGCCGCTCGATTTATTAACTCCTTATTACCAGTGAATTCATGTCTCTCATTAAGATATCTAAGGGTTCTTTCCGTCAAATCCAACGCCTCTTTCAATTGAGGTTTATAGCGATAAACACACAGACGTCCTGTCACTGTTTCAATAAAATATTCAACCGTCCATGATTCTAAATAGTCCGGTGATGATTTATTTTCGATAATTAACCGCTCAAAAAGGAACTTCAAGGCCGCTGCAAAACTGAACATAATATCATCCGGGTGTTCTTGGTCCGATTTTTCCAATAGCTCATCGATAAACAGGGGAAGTCTCTCAAATGCAAGACGCCAATCAATATATCCCAGTCCCCGGATTGCAAGTCCCCTGAAATCCGGGAGATCATTATTGTCAAGGATTGTTTCCCAGAAAGGCTGCGATAAAACCCGTTCCGAAGGTTTACCGATCGCCGCCTCCAGGACGGTTAATGTTAAAAGTGCCTGGTGAAGAATACAAAAAGTGTATCTCCCTTCCATTTTATACAAACCATGTGCCAATTCACCCAGGTGATTGGAAGTAATTAGTTTCTCCTGCAATACCTTTACAACACTAACAATCCTATTTTTTGAGGCAATATGAAGAACACCTGACAGGGCAACTGTCCGGTCTTTGTGTCCCTGCCGAATCTGCTCGAAAAGTTCGCTCATTAATTCACCCAGGGCAGAAGCAAATTTTTTCTTGAAGGACTCATCTTCCCGTTGATACACCCAGATAAGAAAATCTTCCGGATTCTCACCCCGTGCTTCATCGACAGGTAATCCCATATATTTCGAATAAACGATTCGATTCCTGAAAAAAGTAAGAATTTCCGCTTCAGTTGCTTTTATTAACCATTCTGCTTTTAGCATATAGGGGTCTTTGGATATATTATTCTTTGCACTCATGGAGATACTTCCCTTCTCACCCGTTCCAGGCGATTTTTCTGGTGTTTTAAAGTACAACCTACGGTATCGGTTAAAACCCAGGTATTCTGATTCCGCTTTGCACCGTGTGCCTTACATATTTCCACTTCAAAAATGTCGGGATCAGCCTCGTAAGCTTTTTTTAAAATATCTCTCCTGATGACAACTTCCGGTAAAGAAGGTTCCCCGTTTCTCAGATCAAGCGTAAACCCGATATCTTCCCTGGAGGGTTCAAATACATGGAATAAACGGGCATCGGCAACCGTAGGAAATTTCAAATGCTCTATTAAATGCCCGGTTAAAATTTTGATCCCGTAAAATTTGTATGGATGGTGGAGACTGGTAGGAGCATGAGACATACCCAACCGCTGAGCAATTTCATTGAATTTTTTGGTTTTCTGAATATCATTCTCGATAGCTTTTAAGGAACTGCACCAGGCCACGGGTGATTCATCCTCCAGGAAAGTCCGGATGATTTTCCCGGCATCTTCTTCTTTCACAGGGTCCGGGTGAAGCGGCTCAAAGGAATCCATAGAAGACTTTCTTTTCTGAGGCAGATTGACCTCTGAAATAAAAGTAATCAAATAATCCCCTATTTTCTCCCTCAAAGCTTTTTCTGATATTTTCGTTCCTTTTCCACTCAGTGCTTTTTGAAATTTTCCCTCTATACCCAGTTCTTCCAGTACTTTCCAATGAAGAACATTTTTTTTAACATCAGGTTTTGTTTTTTCCCATCCCAAAGCAATAAAAGATGCAAAGGTGACGGATTGTTTTTTTATCAGATGTGATTCGCGTTTAAAATTGTACCAATTTATTGCTGCTTCATACTCAACAGCAATAGGATATTCACCGCTAATTTTTATCGAATCCGGCTGCAATGCCTTATCCCTTAAGGATTTTACATTTCTATACCACTCCTCTCCTTGAATTCTCAGCGTATCATTTAAACTGTTTAATTCCCTATCGAAATCCATAAATCAATTCACCTGTTGCTGATTATAACACATATTTAGCATAAAAGGCAATTATATTCACTGAATTCTAAAAAGTCAAGTTTTTCCTAACAGTTTTTTTACTATACTCCAATAGGGTTGCCACTGGATAGCTGCTAATCCGAAGGGCCTTTTTAGGGAGTACGAGCTGCGGATCCGGAGGCAATGAAAGTAGGTCTTTTTTATTTGAATTGTCAATGTATTGGTGATATGATATGTCCTACATAAAAACAAAAAATTAAAAAAGGAGTTTTCTTCTCAAATGTCATTCAACTGTTTTTTCGCTTCAGATTTGCACGGCCGTATCGACCGATACGAAAAGCTCTTTGAACGGGTCAAGCAGGAGCGGCCGGATGCGTTGTTTATCGGCGGTGATTTACTTCCTTCCCCTTTTGCGGCACTAAGAGGCCGCGGCACTCCTTATAGGAATTTTACCCGGGATTTCCTGGTAAAAGAATTCAATCGTTTAAAAGAATTCCTTGGAGATGCCTATCCCCGGGTATTTGTCATCCTGGGTAATGATGACGGTAAAATGGAGGAACCGGCCATGCTGGAGGGAGATGCACAAGGAGTATGGCATTATTGCCACAACCGCTGTGTGCAGTGGGGCGATTATAGGATTTACGGATACACCTGTGTTCCGCCCACCCCTTTCCGGTTAAAAGACTGGGAACGTTTCGATGTAACGGCTTATGTGAGACCGGGATGTATATCGCCGATTGACATAGACGCCGTGTTTACTGTCCAGGTGGATGAACATGAATTACGAACGGCCACTATCGAAGGAGATTTGAAGAAGCTGGTGGGCGATGATAATCTTGAAAAAGCTATTTTTCTTTTTCACTCACCGCCCCATCGAAGCAAACTGGACCGCGCCGGCCTTGACGGTCATCGCATCGATGATTTACAGGTGGATGTCCATGTAGGCAGTGCTGCTATTCAACGGTTTATTAAAAGATGCCGGCCGTTGATCACGCTCCACGGTCATATCCACGAGTCTTCCCGTATCACCGGCTTTTGGCGGGATAAATTCGACCGGACAGAAGCGTTTAATGCCTCCCATGACGGGTCGGAACTGGCATTGGTGTGGTTTGATCTCTCTTGCCCGGAAAAGGCTGGACGGGAATTGGTTTAGATTGCCTTCGCCGCGGCCTTACCCGATCATGATGTGCTCTTCCGGGTACTTAAAAACAGCGGGGGATTCCTTTTTACTTAAAGCGATTAAAAGTGTCAGCGGTCCGATACGACCGACAAACATGGTGACGATGACGGTAAGCTTGGACAATAAAGATAATTCCGGGGTAATTCCCATACTCAGCCCGACAGTCCCAAAGGCCGACACTACTTCGAACAATAAGTGACTCATTTTAAGTTTGGTCTCAAAGGTGAGCAGCAGCAAAAAGAAAAGGGATATCAACAAAAAAGAAATAATAATTACGATAAATGCCTTCTCCAGGGTTTTGGCAGGGATGTTCCGGTAAAAAATATCTATATTTTCCTTCCCCCGCAATCGCGAACGAAAATAAGCGATCACTACACTGGCGGAAGATGTTTTGATACCCCCGCCGGTGGACCCGGGAGAAGCCCCGATAAACATTAAAAGGATAATAATAAATATGGAAGCAAAGGAGAAGTAATTCAGATTAACGGTGTTGAACCCGGCGGTCCTGGCAGTGACCGATTGGAACAGCGACGATAAAACCGCTGCCCCAAAGGAGAGATGATTGTTCTTGTTCAACAATTCTTCGATGAGTATGACCAAAAAACCGGTAAGGATCAAAAGACCACTGCTGACAATGACAAGCTTCGAGTGCAGGGAAAAGTTTGAAAAGCCCCTGATCTTCCGCCGGATAAAAAGACCGATTTCGTTTAACACCAGGAAACCGATGCCCCCGCAAATAATCAACACCATCAACGTGAAATTAATGCCCCAATGGGAGGTGTAGTCTTCGAAGTTGCTGCTGAAAATAGAAAAACCCGCATTACAAAAAGCGGAAACCGAGTGAAAAATAGACGCGAATACCCGGTGGAAACCGCTCAACCGGGTAAACTGGTAATAAAGAACCACCGCACCCACCAACTCCATGCCAATGGTCATCAAGATAATTTTTTTTACCAATTGGCGGACATTCTTGTAACTGCCGGCGGTAAAGTCGTTTTCAATAATAGTTGTATCTTTAAGAGAAAAGGATTTTCCCATTAACAAAATAGAAAAAGTAGAAAAGGTCATAAACCCCAGTCCGCCGATTTGCAGCAGGATTAAAATAACAACCTGGCCGAAGGGGGTAAAATCGATGGCCGTGTCCTTGACAATCAACCCGGTAACGGTTACGGCGGAAGCCGAGGTGAATAATGCATCTTCAGCGTCGATGGCGCCGTAGGTGGTGGAAAAAGGTAACATTAAGAGAATCGTACCGATAAAAATGGTGATTAAAAAAAAACTGATAATAAGGCTTGATATGGATTTTTTCATTCAATTTTTCCAAACCTGGAAAAAGGCCAATACCTGAAAATGGTTTTACCGTAAATGTATTTTCCCGGGGCAGGGCCGAAAATCCTCGAATCCTGACTGATGGTGCGGTTATCACCCATGACAAAATAGTACCCTTTCCGGATAAGCAGCGGTTTCATTGTGATGGCCCTGAACATGACATTTTTTTCTTTTTTTAGGTACGGTTCATATAATTTTTCTTCGTTGATATAAACATCCCCATCTTTAATCGCTATGATCTCTCCTGGCAGTCCGATAACCCGTTTTATAATGGATTTTCCAGGTTTATCGGGTTTGTATAGCACCACGATGTCAAAGCGGTTGATATTCCCGTTTTTTACTGCCAACCTGGAAATGATGACCCGTTCCCGGTCGTTTAATACCGATTGCATGGAATTGCCCTCGATTTTATAAGCGGAGGCAACGTAGGTAATCAACAAAATAGAGGCGACTGCGGCAACCAGTACGTTAATGGCAATATACTTAATATACTGCTTTCGTTTGTGATCTTTCATGAGGAATTATTTTATTAAATTCCCGTGACAGTGTCAAGGGCACTAAATTCTCTAAAAATACTTGACTCCTTTTTCTTTTCGTTTTATAATAGTTCATTGGGCGATTAACTCAGTGGCTAGAGTGCTACCTTCACACGGTAGAAGTCGGAGGTTCAAGTCCTCTATCGCCCAATTTTTTTCCCGACTGCTTATAAATGAAAAAAATATTATTTAACCCCCAAAGAATTGAATTACCGAAATACCTGGTGTTGATACCGCAATTTTGGGGCAGCAGTTATTACGAGGGGCTGAAAAAAAAAGCATTTGGCTGTTTGAACCTGATGCACAGCGAACTGTTGCTTTTCGAGAATTATACGTTAATTGTCGGTTTCCTGGGTTACCCCCATATATTAACCCTGCTGGAATTTATCGATGGCGTCCGGGAAAAAGAGGTATTCTTCCTGGGAACCGCCGGCAGTTTGAATGAAACCATAAAGTGCCCGACACCACTAATGGTGGAAGAAATTTATTCAACGGAAATCTTAGACCATTTTTGCAATGAAAAATCGTTTCACTTAAAATCCTTTGATTCGGGGAATTTAAAAAAGGCCAGGGGAGTTACCGTTGATATTATCCAGAGAGAAACCCCCTCATGGTTAAACGAACAGGTGAACCGGGGGATGGATTTTGTGGAAATGGAATTGTTTCCCCTCAGGGTTTACCTGGGAAAACCCTTCCATACTGTTGTGGTGACGACTGACCTTTTAAAAGAGACCGGCATAGAGGTGTTCCCGGACAAAAAAGTATTGCAAGAAGAATTTATAAAATCCTATGAACTCATAGTGAAAACATTGACTTCCCCTCCTTTCTAGAGTGACTGCATGAAACCGACAAAACCGACGGTGATTTTAACCCAAACGTACCAGGCTGAAGCCATTGAACAATTAACGAAAGAATTTAATCTTATAATGGTGGAGGGGAGTGGAAAATCGTTGGCGGATATTTTAAAGGAAAACCCGGGGACTGAAGCTTTAATCAGTTTTTTGTCCGATCCTATCGGTAAAGAAATCATCGATTTGGGAAAACATTTAAAGATTATCGCCAATTATGCAGTGGGTTACAACAATATCGATGTTGACTATGCCGTGCAAAAGGGGATAGCGGTGACCAATACCCCGGATATTTTAACCCCAGCCACGGCTGATTTGACAATGGCATTGATCCTGGCGGTTTCCCGGCGAATTGTTGAAGGCGATGATTTTGTTCGCAGGGGAAAATTTAACGGCTGGGGGGCCAATTTGCTGCTGGGGAAAGAATTGGACGGCAGTACCATCGGCATTATCGGACTGGGGCGCATCGGGTTGGCCACTGCTGTCCGGGCCAAAGGCTTTGGCATGAAGATCATCTATTATGACACCTCCGGGAAACCGGAACTGGAAAAAAAACATGGCTGCCAATACAGGCCGTTTCTAAACCTGGTAAAAGAAGCCGATATTGTGACGCTCCATATCCCTTCCTACCCGGAGGTTCATCACCTTTTTAATAAAGAGGTATTGGACCGGATGAAAAGGGATGCGATTTTTATCAATGTGTCCAGGGGAGATTTGGTGGAGGAAAAATACCTGGCAGAAAAGTTGGAAAAAAATGAATTGTTCGGTGCCGGCCTGGATGTGTATGAATTCGAGCCGCGGGTGACTGAAAAATTAAAAAAGCTAAAAAATGTCGTGCTGGTCCCCCATATCGGCAGCGCCACTTATAAGGCCCGCCTGGGAATGGCCCGGATGACCATCGATAATGTAAAACAGGTCTTTGCCGGCCGTACTCCGCCAATGCTGGTAAAGGAATACAGAATGCAGCCGATGGGGTGAGTGCGGTGTATATAAATAAAATATTTAATTTTATCGCCGGAAAAATTTCATTTGGTCTTGGCATCGCAGCCTTTTCCCTTATCGGCGCCTGGTTTGCCGTGGTTTACGGTTATTTTTTTATCAGTGGAAATGTACATTTTCAGCCGGATGAACTTCACGCCTTTACACTCCACCTCTTTATACCGGTGGGAATCATATCCGTTGCTTACTTCATGCAATCCGGGCTGCTTCTTCCCTTTGGCTTTACAGGGATCGATAAGAGATTCAGGTTAATGAACCGCTTGCTGCATAAAGACCCCACTGGAAACAGGATAAAAAAATTAAAGAACCGGCAGTTAAGGGAATTACTGGTTGCCCTGTTGGATTTACCTCTTTATAATGCCTTAATTGTTGCGCTGTGTTCGTTTACGGTGGTTTTTACCGTTATATTTTTAAATGTGATGACCACATCCTCTTTCAGGCGTGCGGGGATCATTTTTGTCGGGGGTGTTATCGCTTCCGTGGTCAACAGTTATTTTGCCTTTATCATCGCGGAGTATTGGGTGGGTCCCGTCAGGAAAAAAGTACAGGAAGTTCTTTTTGAACGAAATGTAAAATTTGAGAAAAAACATGTCTTCAGCTACAAACAAAACATCTACGCCAGTATTTTTATGATCTTATTAACCATGGTAATACTGGTTCAGTATTCCTTCGGTGGGAATAAATCCATAGTGGAGATTACCCTTTTTATTTTTCAAAGTATTATTACCATTGGCTTTATTATTTTTATGTTTTTGAATTCCGTAAATTTATTCTTTAAGGAATTTAACCGGTCCACGCAGCAATTGGCGGAAGGGGGTGCCGGTTTCCTGTTTCCTACCTATGCCTACAGTGAGCTGGTTTCCACTTCAAATAATTATAATATTACGGCTTTGGAAGTTAATGCCATCCGGTATAACCTGGAGAGGATCATCGAGGAACGAACCGGTGAATTAAAAATAGCCAAGGAAAAAGCAGAAGATGCCAATATCGCCAAGAGTCAGTTCCTGGCCAACATGAGCCACGAAATTCGCACCCCCATGAACGGCATCATCGGCATGGTGGACCTGATCCTGTCTACAAAATTAACCGCCCAGCAGAAGGATTACCTGGAGGTGGTGAAACGCTGCGGGGATTCGCTGCTGCATATTATTAATTCCGTCCTGGACCTGGCAAAAATCGAGGCGGGAAAATTTACCCCTGAATTCACTGTATTTAATCCGCGCACCCTCATCGAGGAAACGACGGATACCTTTAGTGTTAATGCAAATGACAAAGGGCTTCAATTGGTTTGCCAGGTTGATCCGGGGGTACCGGGTTTCCTAACCGGTGACGCCTGGCGACTGCGCCAGGTCATTACCTACCTGGTTGATAATGCCGTAAAATTTACCAAAAAGGGAAACGTGACTGTAAAAGCAGGCGTTGATCCCGGGTACCCGGACCCGGTAAACGAGAAGACCGTCCTGCTTTTTTCTGTCAACGATACCGGTATTGGCATACCGGGAGATAAACTGGATACTGTTTTTACCAGTTTCACCCAGGCGGACGGTTCCACGACACGAAAATTTGGCGGAACCGGCCTGGGATTGACTATATGCAAAGAGATCGTGGAGCGAATGGGGGGGATTATCGGGGTGGAGAGTAAAGAGGGAAAAGGCAGCCGGTTTTATTTCACTATGCCCTTTGGGAAAGGACAGCCAATAACGAAAGAAGAAATAGTGCCCCCCAAAAAGAAGCACAAGAAAAGGAAAAGTTCTTAGCTGCCGGTATGAATGACTATTTATCCAAACCCCTAAAGTCTGAAGTCTTTTACTCGATGATAGAAAAATACCTGGAAATTTAGCATTTGAGATTTGACATTCGAAATTTGGAAGTATCCCGGTACACTTTTCCCAATTTCTAATTTCCAATGTCAAATTTCGGTACCGTTCACAATCTCATTCATTTGAAATAACTAAATTACTTAAGATTTAAATTTGCAGGATGGTTAAATTTACCGGGTTCTGATTATTGAATGATGCGCCGTCTGACGAAACGGCCTTCATTATATTCCTGGATCCACTGTATCACGCCGTTCTCATCCCAGGAAGTGGTTAGACCGTGGCGTTTACCGTCTTTCATTTCACTCTCCAGCCGTTTATTGCCGTTTTCATACCAGTCCCGGTATATTCCCTGTTCTTTTCCTTCATAATATTCGGTTTCAAGGGATAAGTTACCGTTATCAAACCATTCTTTCAGGATACCGAAGCGTATGCCGTCTTTTCTCCGTTCTTCGAATTTTGGCTTCCCGTCTTCAAGCCATTCTTTATAGGTTTTCAATAGGGATTCTTCATTATATTCATATTCTGTCATATGTTTCATCTGTCCGGTGTCAAAAAATTCGCTTTGCCGGGTGATTCGTTCCTTTTCATCCCATTCAACCCAGCGGCCGTTCTGGACTCCCTCTTGAAATTTTTGTTTGCGTTTGATTTTCCCGTTCTCATACCATTCGACCTGGTCCCCGTGTTTCTCATCATTTTTATAGTTTTTTTTACTCTTTTTTTGGCCGTTTTCATACCATTCAAACCAGGCTCCCTCTTTTTTGCCATCCCGGTATTGCTGTTCAATTTTTTTTACACCGTCTTCATACCACTCGATCCGTTTACCCTGTAAAACGTCGTCTTTATAGTGGGCTTCAACTTTTGTATTTCCATTGTCATAATAGGTGATTCGTTTATCGATTTCTTCTTCTTTCCCGGCTGATTGATCGTCTTCTATTTGCTGTTCTTCCTGGCTTTGCTGCTCTTCCTGGTTTTGTTGGGCGATTAACAAAAGAGAAATCATTATTAAGAATATTATAAAAATAGTTTTTCTCATTTTACATTTCCTCCTGGTATCAGTATCTTTAACTTTACTACAAATAGAAAAAATAATCAAGGGGTCTGCGACATATTGACACCATTGGGGCTTTTTAGTATAATGGAATCTCGATGGAGAGTTGGCAGAGCGGTTGAATGCGGCGGTCTTGAAAACCGTTGACCTTTAACGGGGTCCCGGGGTTCGAATCCCTGACTCTCCGCCATCCCCACCATCTCCCCCGGATGAATTTTTGACAAATCCTAAATCCTCCATCAAAATATGATACCTGTTTTGCCCCTACATTGACAAAAAGGAGTAAATTGATTATCATTAAAATGCTCCCCGGAACATGGCAGTGTTAACGGATGCTTTATTAACATTTAAGGAGTGTCTTGAATGGCAGTAGAAAGAGACAATCTTTTCTGTACCGATTTACTCACCACCCCTCTGCCTGGAAACAAGATAATCCTGGTTTCCGGTGCTTCCGGTTACATCGGCGGCCGGCTGGTCCCGGAGTTGCTGGCCAGGGGATACCGGGTCAGGGTGATGGTAAGAGCAGACTCTCCCGAATACAGGAAAAGATGGCCGGGTGCTGAAATCCATGTGGTGGATGCCCGGGATAAGCAGGGCTTAAAAAGGACTATGCAAGGAATTCACACGGCTTATTACCTGATTCATTCGATGCTCCTGGGGCAAAAAAAATTTGCATTGGCAGATATTCAAACAGCCGGGAATTTCAGGAAAGCGGCTGAAGAGAATGAGGTCACTCGAATTATCTACCTGGGCGGACTTGGTGATATCAATACCCGCTTATCTGACCATCTTAGAAGCAGGACCCAGGTGGGGGGGGAGCTCAAGAAAGGAAGGGTGCCGGTCACCGTACTCCGGGCAGCGATCATTATCGGTTCAGGGAGCGCTTCCTTTGAAATTATTAAAAACCTGGTAAAAAACTTACCGGTCTTTCTTTCTCCCAGGTGGGCAAGGACCCAATGCCAACCGATTGCCATCCGCGATGTGATAAAGTACCTGGTGGGGGTGCTGGAATTGGAGGAAACAAAGGGGAAATCTTACGATATCGGTGGAAAAGAAATTTTAACTTACCAGAAAATGATGAAAATTCTTGCCGATATCCTGGGCAAAAAAAGATTTTTTATACCGATGCCCTTTTCCTTTTCAAAGATATATGGTTATATCACCAGTCTTTTTACTCCTGTGCCTGCCCGGGTGACCCTGTGTCTGATGGGTGGGTGCAAGAATGAGGTGATTTGCAAAGACAACGGCATACGGAAAGTATTGCCTTTTCAACAGCTTACCTATAAAGAAGCTATTATAAGAGCAATGACCCGGGAAGAACAGGATAAAATTTACAGCCGCTGGTCCGATGCCTATCCCCCTGCTCATGAACTGGCGATAAAACTGGGGGAGCTTCCCGAACCTCCCAGGTATACAAGCTCATATTCTCTTTACACCCAAAAAGACTCTGCGACGCTTTTTAAAAATATTTGCAAAATCGGGGGAAAACATGGTTGGTTTAACAGTAATTTATTATGGGGGCTTCGAAGTGCTATCGGCCGCATTTTGCTGGGAGTGGGAACATCGCGGGGCAGGAGGAGTTATTCGGATTTGCGCATCAATGATGTCATTGACTTCTGGCGGGTAGAAGACCTGAAGCCCAGTGAAATGCTGCTGCTGCGCGCCGAGATGAAATTGCCCG
>Ga0114923_10001854_pt1 | contig 14427 bp, 21 predicted proteins | sample SumtaG_FD_89578 | JGI IMG/M metagenome (GOLD analysis project Ga0114923, IMG submission 89578) | Deep subsurface microbial communities from Indian Ocean to uncover new lineages of life (NeLLi) - Sumatra_00157 metaG | ecosystem: Environmental > Aquatic > Marine > Oceanic > Sediment | place: near...
CCCAAACATATTAGCCTTCACGGTTTTGACGAATGCGAGCACGCAAGGTGTCCTCATTCATCGCCCTGGTGAGTTTGAGACCTTTGCAATTGGCTTTGCCGAAGGAAATCAGGGCCTCTTTGTCCAAGCCAGACAATTCGTCTTCTGGCTCTTCGGACGCAGGGGCTTTACCCGCCTTCACCTTTACCATCCAATTCTCAGAGAAGGCTTCCTTCCCTTCGATATCAAATTCATCGCCGATTTCTCGGAAATGACCGTAGAAACCCTGTTGGGTGGCTCTAACTCTGGTCATTATGCTTTGGCCCTTCCTTGGTCAAGAGCCGCTACGATACCAGCATTAATCTTGCCGGTAGTCGCATTCGAGCCCGTGACTGTGTAATTGAGACGCAGGAAGCGCTCATCCGTTCCCTTGGGGATATACTGGAAAACGATATCCGTACCCACCAGGAGAGCCGCAACCGCAATGCTTTCTGAGACAACCACTTTCGCGGATGAAAACCCAGCATTGTCGTCGACTTCAAGAGCAATGAGCAAACTGGTCAAAGTCGCGAAGTCTTCGGTTACGCGGATGCTGATCGAGATTGGGGTGCCTTTGCCCAAATCCTTCTTGAGCGCAGCTTGCGCATGAATAGGCGTACCCGTCGCCTGGGTGTCGATGATATTGGTCGACGCCGCAGAAGCCGTGATCACCTGCTGATCGGAAAACAATTGTTCGAGTGAAAAAATCATGTTTTTTCTCCTTAAGTTACCCGAGCTTCATTGAGGACGATTTGGTCCATCTGGCGAATGGGGAAGCCACGGTAGGTAAGAACTTCCCTGCCCTGGATCTCCATCGGCCGCAAGCGCGTGAAGTTATCCGACGCACCTTGATTGACCGCAGCGATATCAAGAGCTTCAAGAACTTCCTTGGTGCAGTAAATAGCACCCCGGCCCATCTTGAAGTTTCCGTCGCCAGTATCGCCAATGCCCTGCGTACCCTGGGCCTGGTTGCGCGCACCGTGCCATTGATAGAGCGCTTTGACCATGAACGAGTAAATGTCCACAGTACCGGCTGCCAAATCACTGACATCAATGTTTGCAATACGGACCACCTTGCGGAAGTCACGGACCACAACGCCCAGATGCCAACGAAATGTCTCTTCAAAGGCATAGAAGGCGTTGCTGGACCCATCGAGAACACGTTGTTCCCCATGGTCAATCCGCTGGATTCCGGCATTACTGCCATCTGGATAAATCCAGTGAACAGCGTCCATACCCCATTGGATAAACCAGATTGAGGTATTGTCAGAACCAACGCCTCCAGCATCAATGATCTGGTTGCCTTGAGTGGCACTCAGGTCATTAAACCGAGGTGCAAGACCCGTAATCCGGTCAGGATTCGAAGCCTCATCTTCGTAAAGAACAGCACGCCCCGCTTCTTGGGCCATACCTTCAATGATGCCTTGAGCCTCTTGCAGACGAAATGCCGCCAGGTTCGGTTCAATGTCCGCCAACCGTGAGTCTACGGTCGAGCGGGCCTCGATGAAACCAGTTGCATCCTGGATCTGCTTGCGGGTGATCTTTTTGTTGGCGATCCCCTTGTAGAGTTGTCCCCAATCAGGGGTTGGAATGCCAGCTATGAAGGTGGACAGATGCGAATTGCCTTGGTTGGCCGTCCGCGTCAGCGCATCTTCAAGCATGGCGTTAGTCTGGGCGAGCATATTGATGATATCTGCGACATCACCACTTTTATCCTTGCCCTTGAATATCTCGATTAAGTCGAGAAAGCTTTCACCAATCGTGGCCATATTTCATTCTCCTGTTAATTGCCACTATGCCTCGGTGTTGGGCCCTTTGCCGTCCTTGCCATACATACGTTCGGCTCGATCCGGTTTCACATTGGGCGCATCACCATCTACGATGCCATCTTCTCCGATGGCTTTACCGACTTTGGTCATGAGCTCAAACATCAGCGGGTGATTGCCGGCCCCGGTTTCATCCAGATACTGGCGAAATGCAGCAGCATTTTCTTTACCAAAAACCTGATCGATGGCCTTGGCGCAGAGTGCCTTGCTTTCGTCAAATCTGTCTCCACCGAAATCAGCGTGGTCCTCACACGCTTTTACATTCGAAGTATTAAGCTCATTAAACGCATTGACCGATGTTTCAGTCTGACCTTGTATCGTAGAGGCAAAGAGATCGATAAATGATTGTGCTCGCTCTTGGTTTAAGCCCGCTTCCTTAAACAGCGGGTCAGCCTTCGCCAACAGGTCTTTATCGAGCTCGTCAAAGCCTTCCGGTAACGTAAAGTCTCCGTAAGCATCAGGAGCGCCTTCCTCAGAGCCAGCTTCGGTATCACCCTCAGCCGGTTCATCTTTTGCGGTTTCGGTCGTAACCGAACCCTCAGGGGCCTCTTTCCCATCTTCGCCAGTGTCGGTAGATGCCGGCGTTTCAGTTGTAACAGAACCCTTGTCTTCGGTAGCCTCAGGGGTATCGGTGTTGTCTGTACCCTCTGTTTCAGTTTCGTCAACCATTAGATAATTTCCTTCATGATTTCAGCGTAGACATCAGGGCTTGCCTCCGCCAGATCCTTGGCTATCGCTAGCCCAACAGCCCGTTTTCCCTCTTGGAAGAACGTCGTGCTGTTCCCTGTAAATGTGTCCATCATCACCATGGATGATTTGAGCATGTTGCGGAGCCATATCTTTCCACCCTCAGCCTGGGAGAAATCCTTAAAGGCGAGCACCGCCAATTCCTTGTCTTTTCTGGCCCTCTTTTGGGCCTCAGTCTCTGACATCAATGTTTCCTCTTTGCGGCCGCTATGGGCGGCTGTTTACCTTTGGGGCCAGTAATCTTGTTCAGTTTCCCCGTGATCTTCTTCCATTCGGCATCAGACGGCGTTCCACCTATGCCTTCAACAAATCCTTCCAACCATATGACAAATTCCTGAGCGGTCATGATGGCGTCACCTGGTTAAGAATATTATCAACCATATCTTGCCCAGCGGCGCCCGATTCAGAAAGCGTCTTGGCACTATCCACCAAACCTGAGGCTGCACCCACGGCGCGCTCCTGTTGGGCCTTGATCGCGCGTTGTTCCCTGATTTCTTCAACATCATCCTGGCTCCGTATGAGCTTGGGAGATGCACCAACCGCAGTAGCAAATTCATTCACGGCTTCGTCTGCATCGATCTTATCGAGAGCAGCGGGGTTAATACCGGCCACCCCTTCCGTAAACACTAACAATCTCTGAATTGTGCCGGTCGACACCGCTCTTTGAGCCTGAGCGAGAGGTGACACATATTCGATATCCAAATCCCGACCCTGAATATCCTCAGGCGGAGGCGGTATCATGCCCATTCGATTAGCAATATTGAAGGTCCGGTCGATCAGCGGATCAAGCAACTCTACCTGTAAACGCTCAATCGTCGGGCCAAGCATCAATAATTTCTCTTCCTTGCGCTCGATAACCTCAGTGGCCGACCTCACATCTTCGATGCTGCTGATAGCCAAGAACAAATTCACAAACATGCCTTCCCGGATTCGCTCTTCAACCTCATTGATATCAGCCATCAATTCCCCAATGCGGGGGTCCACCTGATAGGCAGGCTGGAACGACCGTTGCCCACCTATGTTTGGTGTAGAGGTGAAGCCCCCAGGCGCAGTGCTGACTTGCGTCGGGTCAATATTCGGGTCGCCAGCCATGGGAGGATCAACCAATTTGGCTATCCCCTTGGCCTTTTGGCGCTCTTCCATTTGCAATTGCTTCACATCACCCAGGATATCCATCGCCGGCGAACGACCATAAACGTCAGATGGCCTCACATCCCAGCGCGCACCCATGATCGGAAAGTCGTCAAACCCTGATTTCCGCAGGAACCCATCACCCGGACCGCCCTTTGTTGCAGAAACTTCCCAATGCCAAGACCTCCATGGCTTGTCACCCGCAGCAAGAGAGCCTTTCACGCTCTTTGGGTTGGGTTCGATCGCCTGCCTGATACACCGCCAAGCGTCCAATTGCCCACGCTCCCAGAGATTCCGCGTCGATGCGGTGACATTGTTAATCCCGTATTCCCGAACTATCTGGTCGACCGTCTTCCTGAATTCACGATAAAAGGTGTTCACACGCCCATCAGGACCAATAGCCAGTGAATATTCCCCAATCGTGAAGGTTCTTGCATTGATCACAGTCTGGGAATTGGCCTCGATAAACATGGCTGCCGTGCCACCCAGCCCGATTTCCTCATAGGCCGAATAAAGCGACTGATAAGCATTGGACTTTCGGAAGATCGAGAGCAGTATCTTCTCGACCTCATCCAGCCACAGCCGGTTAGAACGGACATCATCGAGCCTGCTATCCCCCAATCCGAGCTTGAACCATGGCCTGGCAGGACTTGTGAGCCCCGTCATAAGCCCGCTGGCCAACACTCTGAGGGCAAAAGTGGCCGTGCTATTGATGATCTTCCCGTTTTTCTTGCCGCCCTTGTTGTTCCCCGTGAGCATAAACCGGCCAATGCGAGGCTGGATAAACTCTGAGAGTTCCCGCCAATGCTGTAGCCACGACGAACGCTCGCTCTTCAAGTCCTCGAAGCGCTGGTCTACATGTTGCCTGTCGGTTTGTTCAAAGGCCATTCTTAGCTGAATCCTTTACCTGTGAAGCTGAAACCACCGCCGCCACCAGCAAACCCGCCTCCACCGCCGCCAGACACAACAGACCCAGATCCGCCAGCAGACGCGCCTAGTCTTATGCTGGGCTTGCCCCGACGCCCTATAAACGGTCGGTTGGCCCTTGAAACGTCGGCCTGTTCGTCGTCGGTTATTGGCGGCCCGCCCGTTACCGCCCCGCTGCCCACTCTTGAGCCTCGGGATTCAGCCCTGATGCCAATCAAACTCGGGTCGGCAGTCTGAGCACCACTCGTGACCCCTCTCCCGCTGGTCAGAATCGTCGACCGGAAGCCCGCAGATGCAGCCGCTTGCTGCCTGGCTCTGCGTCTCGCAGCTAATATTGAGGGGTTAACTTCGCTTGGGGCCTGAGGCAGTTCAGGAGCGGGAGGAGGAGGCTGAATCTTCGGTGCTTTGGGTATGCACATTTGCTGGTCCTATCCAGTTGAGCTATGCGTCCTTAGCATATCATTTTCAAATCCACAAGATTTGCCTCACATTTCATCAGCACCCACCATATGTGGGCGGGTATTTTAGGATTCTGCAAAGGGATCCCAATCAGTGCCTTTGCAGACATTCTTATTCCCACTGGCCAAGGCGTCCCGGGCCTTGGTCTTCATGGTGGTGATGTTCGCTAATATCACAGCATCAGCCTTGTCGGGCGACCGCCCAAGCCGTTTAATAATCTCATCCTTGCTTTCAACTTTGATGCCGGTTTTGCGATATTCCCATTTTGGGGCACAAAGGTCAGCGAGCAATTCAGTGTCAGGAGGCAAACAGATATCTTCGCCGTTCACAGGGTCCAGGGCTTCTCGCATGCGCCACCATATCTCAGCGCGCAGATTGAAAAACGGCAATTCACCTTCTTTGCTTATCCCATATGATGTTACGGCCGCATTCACACCTATGGTCTGGACGCCGCCCTCTTTCAGGAAGTCAAAGGCACTTGAGCCCCAACCGATAACGTCAATATGTACCGGCGCCCGATGCCGCCTTACCTTGACCACCTCAGCAGCGCATGTGGGGCCATCTGGTGTCTGCTCGCCCTCTTTGGATATCAATTCATCGAAGAATTTAGCATGCCTTCGGGATATCACAGTCTTGTCATTCCCGCCGCGCGCCACGTCCACACCCATTGAATCCATATCGCCCAGCTTGAAGTCTGCTTTGGCCTTCATTGCATGCCACCGCACAATCGCCAACTCCACCCATTGCGTCGGGATGATTTGAAACTCGTCATCCTGTACGCCGGCCATGAAGTCACCCTTGAGCATTTGTGACCGTAACGGCTCTGGAAGGGCCTGCAGAACTGATTTGTAGCCGCTTTCCATATAATATGGGTTGTCTTCCACCGCAGCGGGGATAAACGTTCGAGACAAAGGCTTCACCATATCGCCATCAATCTCAATCTCTTCGGGCCCGTCGCACTCAATATCCTTTTGAGTTTCGGGGTCAGTGGTGAAATACCGGAGCTCACCTGGCACCGCAGGGTTGGGATGATCCTTCTTGAGCCATGGTGCGAAGAATTCCAGCACCCACCGGCCATCAGCGGTCGTAGGTGGATTGAAAGTCATAAGAATTTGGCATGGTATATTTGGGTCTTCGCTCCGTAGCCACCCCATCAGGAACCGAACTTGATATTCCAGAAACTCCGTAACCTCATCAAATACCTTGAGATCATGCGGGCGCCCCTGATACTTCCGCTCATCCCCGAGATTGTTGACACCGCCGTATTCAATGATGCGCCCAGGTAGCCGCCATATCTTTTTCACGCTGTTATGGCCATCATTGGTTTGGAGCAACTCTTCCAGCCGCAACAAAATACTGGTTAGCTGCACACCTTCCCGGCGATATATAATGGAACGTTTATGTCTTGTCAGGGTCAGCCCACAAGCCAGGTCAGTCTTCCCACCGCCAGCGGCGCCCCCATAACCCACAATGTCTGCTTTCGAGTGATACGCCTGCGCCTGCGGGCCTTGAAGGGGCACCCACAGCGGAGCATCCTGCATAATCAATGCGTCGAGCTCTTTCTTAACTTCCGGGGAAAGCTTGTTCACCACGTCCTTTATGGTTTGGAGCTCCATCATCTCTTGAGTGCCTTCGCCAATATCTCAGCAATGCGGGCTGCACGATTCGTGTCATCAATTTGGAGGGGCCTATCAGGATCCCCGACCAGTGGGATAGAATTATCAAATGCTTTCACGTCCACATGCTTGCCGACAATCTCCAGCGCACCTCTAGCCGCTGCAGGATGAAATTGAGTTTCTTCGATGTCATCGCCGTCTTTGCCTGGCACCATGACTTTGGTTTCACCAAGACATTTATTGGCCAAGTCCGCCGCTTTCGCCAGCACCCAGGCCGCATCAATTTTGGTAAGTTCGCTCCTCTGGACTATGGCTTTGCTGAGTTCTTCACGAAGATATACATTTTTCAACAGGCGCCCGCCCTGTTGCCCAGCGGTCTTTTTGCTGTAGCCCGCCCTTATGGCCGCTTGTGTTGCATTGAAGTCTTTGACATATTCGAGAACGAATTGCGCCTGCTTATTGTTCAGTTTCGCCATGGCCAGAAAATAAGCCTAAAGCTATGGAGTTGTCAAATTTGGAGAATTTCAGTCAAGCATTCCGTTCAGGTTAACGGATTACGTAAGCTGGTAAGTTCCGTTCTTAATTTCAGATCCACCAACTGCCTCTTCGCTCATATTCTCAATCACCTGGTCGATAAACGAGCACCCGTCGAGGATCATATCCCTCAATATCCGTAGCCGCTCTTTCGGGTCTGGATGGGCGTCAGCAAACTCTTGCGAGATTCCGGCCACCGATATGATGCTGCGCCCACCTGGGCTCTGGTGGAGCGTGAGGCTTGCTATGCCCGTGTTCAGATCAAAGCGCGTAACGTCAGCGCCATTTTTCTGATTTTTTGATTGCCTTCTGGCAGCGGCTTCTGCGGCTCTCATTGATTTTCTATTCATCCGAAAAACACCTCGATCGGCTTATCCAATATCTCTGAAATCCTCAAAAGGCGCACCGCTGATATGTTGGTTTCGCCCCGCTCGTAAAGGCTCACTTGGTTTTCGCTGATTTTGAGGTGGCGCGCTAAATCGCCCTGGGACATGTTTCGGAACCGTCGCCAATTCCCTACATTAACACCGATTTTTCGCTTGATCTTGGTTTCCATTGGCCTGCCCACATAATGAGGCTATGTGTATGGCATAAGGTTGTTAATACGTCAACCTATCAGAACAATTCATGGCCACCCATATTTGCGGAATACGCCAGGGTTGCGTTTGCTCCTGAGGTCAAGGCAACCACAGCCTCTTCCCCCGGCAATAGCTTGAATTTCATGAAATCAATCTGAAAGAATTTGCTGTCCAAAAAGCTCAGCCGAGGGTCAAACCTTTCTCTACCGCCCGTGAAGCTCGTTCCCGTCGTGTTTATCTCCAAGGTGCTATCCGCAACCAAATCTGACCACGCGCCACCAACAATCGTAACGTCAGTGACAAACGAAAACTTGGCTGATTTATTGGCATCCCACGTAATGTTCAGATATTTGAAATCTGATTCAACTCTATTGGGCTGGCCCGCGAAGGTCAGTTTGGAACGAACTGCTAAGATTGGTAGGTTTGCAGGAGTCGCGGGGCTCACACCCTCTACATCAGCCGACCACGCAACGTCGCTCGATAAATGCCCAACCGCCCCGACACGCCCACCACACCACGATGCGGTGTTAAGACTGGCCAACCCACCATTTGAAATGATTTTAGCCGTTATAGGCTGTTGAGACTGGAGGGTCGGTTGTCCGGTTTGACGGTTAATAAAATTAAATTTTCGAATTACTACCCAACCATTATCAGTGAGTAGCTCCAAATATGCCGGCGCAGCGAGCCCATACGTAATACAATAAATATTCTTTTTTGTCGGGTCAAAATCTATTCCGTCGACCGTCGCCAAACCAGAGGGCAAATCGCCCGTTATTTTTTGCACAGTTTCGACGCTTCCTGAGACATGCACGAACTCCAGAAAGCTATCCTTCGATCTTAGAAAAAAACCGTTGTCGAAGTCAGTGGGCCCGATCGATGCCTCCGCATCTTGTTGAGACGCCAGCGCGGCGGCAAAATAACAATAATTATCAAAGCCTGGTGTGTAGCGAATTGACTGGCGACTTGTTACCGTTACCTCAGCAGACGGCGCCGTCATTTGCAAAGCCCCGTTTTGGGCAATGGCTGTGGCAAGACCGCTCGCTGCAACATTCACCGCTGCCGTTGACAAAAGATATTGGAAATTCACCAGAACATCAGCCACACGTTCAGCAACCCAACGGTCCCCATATCGACACATCCGACCTTCACGTAGCGCGAAATCATTCTGCCCGACCGAACCCCGGATCGTGTTTCTGGGTAACACCATAACCATTCTCCATTCAGCGGACAAAAACATCCATCATTATGTTACGGAGAACGCAAGCTTAGAAAAACCAAAGCATTCAATTTGTTGACTTTAGGAATAACCCATTTGAATTTCGGAGAATCTAGCCTATGTAAAGGCCATGTTCTTCATCTTGAAAGCTTGGATTTACGCCAAATTTCCCGACCGATGCAATAATAGATTTATTTGGGAGTGTGTAAGACTCACTCGATGGATGGGCTTTTACGAATACCATCTGCAGGATTATTCTGGGATATCATCCACAAACTTTGGACGTTACAAGTCTGGTGAGATAGCCACCACATTCAAAGTGAAGCGAGATTTGATGACCGCGCTCTGGCGTATGCTCACCAGTAAAGCTTAATTCCGGTAGACCTTTTGGTCGGCTGGATCATAGAGAGCGCCGTCGCGATATTCAAACACCCCCTCGATGCTGCCGATGAAAAGAATTCCTTTTTCGTCGTCGACTTTCAATGATGTTACCGCGACTGGCATCACTGTAACAATCTCACAATCCAACACCCGCGGGTCACTTTCTTCTTCGAGATTTCTATGGTCCAACATGGTTCTTCCAAATTCCTTTCGCTTTCACAATATCCACCAATTTTATTTCTGTCAACTTGGGTAGGGCCGATATACTGTGTCGTTATGCCGCATCAAGGCACTCCGCTTTGATCTGGTCCCTCAATTCCAGATTTCCCCGGTAATGCTCGCTGTCAGGTGGGTCTTCCCATTCCCCGAGCCATACGTTTTGGGTGTAGAAGGCCCGCAGCCGTTTAGCTTCCAAATCATCGTCAAGCAGCTTCGGTGTATATTTTGATGGTCGTCCGGTCCTTGCCATTGGCGCACCTTTCGGGCCACAAGGTATATTATATAATCACCCTTGGTCAAAGATTTTTGTTTTGAAATCCCACAGAATATATTCCAAGGCGGCGAGCATATTCCATTTTTCCGCACCTCCGCTGGTCACACCGCCAATGCAGTTATCTGGCGCACGCCCTACCCAAACAATGGTTACCGCTTCGATCTCACCAGACTTCACACGCTTCAAAACACCCTCTAAAACCTCAACAGCATCTTCGTTCCGAGTTGCTTTTATCGGTACTATCTTCATGAGCTATCTCCCGTTGGCGGGTTGGCCCCAATGTTTCACGTGAAACATCACTCGGCCGCACTTCTCATTGACTTTTCCTCCAATTCCGCCATGGCAGATTCGGGGTTATCTGGGTGCCGCATGAAAATAATCTGCAGTTCCGCCGCGGCTATGGTTAAAGACAGTCGGCGCTTCACACCATAAAACCGCTCAAAGAACCGAGTGGCTTCCTCTGGCCCCAGCTTGTCTATACATTCTCGAACGTCTACCCTCCCGGGGCGCACAAGTGCAGGGTCTAACTCATCCACATGATTGGTGGTCATAAATAATATTCGTCCCTCAGACGCCGTAAGCCCGTCAATGACATTCAAAAGCCCGCTTAATGTAATCCCCATGTCCTGGTCTTCCGCTATCGGGGCTCCTTTTGGCGCTGGTTTTGGCGCTCGTTTTTTTGATACATTGAGCGCATCAATATCCTCAATGACCACAATCGATCGTGTCGGTGCGTCCATCATTGCCCCGAGAAGGCTGTTGTCTGAATGAATGCCTCCAAGATTCAGGGCGTGCACGGGTCTGTCCAAATGGCTCGCCAATGCGAATATAAGCGACGATTTTCCACACCCAGGAGGCCCGTAAAGCAGATACCCGCGGCGATAAGGAATGCCTCTGTCCTGATACCAAGCCTTCGAATTGGAAAACCATTCAATGTCCGATAAAATCCCTTCGATTTGCCCTTCTGGCAAGACCACAGTATCAAGAGGCCGTTTGGTTTTTGTGCCCACCCGCCTCCAATAATTAGCGTAATAATATACGGGCGTCACTGGCTCCCCGTCACGGTGTTGTCTCGCTGCCGTGATAATTTTCTTTAATATTTTATTGCTGGGCCCAAGGGTTGATAGAAGCAATGTTTCTTGGCGCTGCGTCCCTGATTTTGTTTCTTCCAGCCGCCTTTCTATCCTCACCGGCCGCCCAGCATACCAAATAATATGCTTGCCTGGCCCGAGCGTTATTGACCAATCATTAGAATCCGCCTCACCACCCTGATTATGTTTGGTGCTCAGATGCAGGCGCTTGGTTTTCTTCACTTCTGGCCTTTGAGCCAACCAGTCATTCACCCAGCCATAGACATCATCATCGTTGTAGATTGTCAATTCACATGTCAGTTGCCGGACAATAATATTTTGGATAATGCGTGGGATTCCTTTGAGCATATAAAACAGGCTGCCAACCACGCTGCCCAGCGCCACGCCAGCAAAGATTTGGTTATTTAATAACTGGTCTCTGATCCAATCGATCATTTGTTTTCCCTGTTATTCGAAATTTATTAGCTTGGGTAGGGCCTATGTACAGCGTCGTTGCCCTTTGACTTTCCATCGTCACGATCCCTTCTCAACCAATTGCGCCAGGTAGCCAGCCAATTTACCTTCGTTCCTTTCTGGCCAGACACACCAAGCCAGTAATCCTTGAACCGATCGAAGACCGCTTGCGCTTCTGCTTTCGTGTATGAAAGGGTCTTTGCAAAAGTAATCCATTCCTCCGGTAATTCAAAATCTTCCTTCATCCTTGAGCCTTTGGAATTTTCTTTGGAAACCGAAGGTTTCTTTCTTACCTTTGATGTTGGTGTTGATGTTGATATAGATGCTTGCCGTTTGCTTACGTTTTGCTTAAACAAATCGTTACCTTTGCTTGCGTCTTTTTCCTTTCTTTTTAATGCTTTAGCTTTAACCCCTAGTTTTCCGGCTACAGAACGGGCCTTAATTATGCCGCCAGCTTTGCAATATTCGTGCTGCAATCTTTTCTGCATAATCCGCCCGCTTTTAACAAAGAAAAATTCCTCTTTTATAAACAAAAATATGTCCTGATATTCCTCTTCTGTGATGCGCAATCGCTTTTTAATCCACTCCTTATCGTCGGGCAACGAACAGCCTGGAACCGACCACATCAACCGAAGCGACCGCATATACATTCCATCTTCTGCTATCGACAGAAAATTGGTGGCTCCCTCATAATCGGGCACATATAGCGGCATGAAAGGCAATTTAGACATAATACCCCCTTGGTGCAGAGGGCTTCACAACCAGTGGAGTGGTGCGCATATTCGTGCATGGCAAGCCAGCCTTATTTCCGCGCGACCCTCTGCATAAAGAGATATATTTCATGATGTTTCCACTAGTTGCTTAGTAAGCGTTCAAACATAGATTTTGGCAGAAGTCAAAACCCCTCCAATTCGGTTTGTGGTAGATTTCTGATTCGGTTCACAGCGCCGTCAAATTGAAACATTCTCATACCAGTTGGCCCTTCCCTGACCTTCGCTGCGTCGATCTCCATTTCAAGTTCAATATCTTTAAGGCGGTCAGAATCAACCCCGCTCTTTCTGGATTCATAATAATGCTGCCTATACAGGAACAACACACAATCCGCATTCTCTTCTAACGCACTTGAATATTTGAGATCCGATAATATTGGTCTTTTGTCTGGTCTCGATTCAACATTCCTCGAAAGCTGGCACGCTGCAATCATGGGAACATCAAACATCTTGGCCATGTCTTTAAGCCAAACACCCACTTCCGTGAAATGTTCCACATCGCCCATGCCCCGAGGTTTGGTTATTCGGTGAATGTGATCCAGAAGAATGCACCCAGGCTCAACCCCAAGCCGGCGCATCACCCTGATTCTTCTTCTGGTTTCGCTTTCAATTGCGCCTATCCCCATAGATGAACGATCACAAATATAAAGCGGGACTTTTTCAAACGTATTCTTAGCATTGATTAGAGAATAGAGTTCTTTTTCGCCAATCTCACCGCGCCTGGCTTTTGAATATTTAACTCGTTGTTTTGATCTCTCCGACAGAAGCCGCCTAGCGATTTGCTCCCCAGATTGTTCCATCGAAAAGAAAATAACGCCTTTTTTTTCAGCAATATTCACACCTATATTTGATATCAGAACGGTCTTGCCAATAGACGGACGGGCTCCGATAATCATAACCTCTTGGGCTTCAAGGCCCCCTATCATTTCGTCAAGGTCTGATATCCCCGTGAGTAGCCCGCTCATCACGCCGGAGCTCCGAGCACTGTCAATCATGACGATAGATTTTTCTGCATTTTCGTAAATCGTCTTGAAGCCAAACCTTTTGTCGGTGATTCTCAAATCGCTGAGCTGGTTATTGGCATCTTCAATCGTGGTTTCTATGTCGGTGTCATAACTGAGCGCATTGAGGTTTAAGCCATCAGCCAATTGCATCAGAGTTCGGCGCCGGTAGTGATCATAAATTGTTTGGGCATAGTCGGCAGCGCTCACGAGTGAGGGCACGGAGGCCACCATTCGGATTACATACGAAAACCCACCGACGTCTTCAAAGCCCTCGTCATGCTCGAATTGGTTTCGGAGTATTGCAGGGTCAACCCCTAGGTCTTTGCGTATTCTCGCTGCGCAGGCGGCAAATAACCGGCCATGTACCGGCTCAAAGAAGTGCTCTGGCTCTAAAGGACAGCGGACAGTCGATAAAACGTCGTTATTGCGCAGTAAAGCTCCTATAAACGCCTGCTCTATCTCTAGGCTTTTCGGGGCTTCGGGCTCTATGAGTGCTAGATCGTTCATATCAGACCCTTTTCTTGAGCAAGCCATTCAGGCATAACAGCAGTTGTTCCTTTGTCTTCAACGTGCATTTCAACTTGTGATTTTGGCAACCACGCTTCTTTGGTGCCGTCATTGATGAGCCATGCACTGTCGGTTTCAATCTTAACCTCACACGCAATATCAATAAGTTTAGGCTCGTTCATTCGCCCGTCCACCATAAATTATCGTTATATTCTTCTCTGCTCATCGGCTTGAAAGGCGTTTGTCCACCTTTAGGGGCCGGATTGTAAACTTTGGGCTTGGGAAGTGGGGCAATTTTTCGAACCACAAATGTGGCGGCAGAAATTATCGACCTCCAATACAGCCCCACCAGACCAATGAGAGCCAAAATCCCGACCACCATAAAGAACAATGCTATTGCAGGAGCCCAGGTCATTCACCGGCCCTCATCCATTTGGTGTTTTGCCAGTTGGTCATACGTTTGATAATGGCCTGTTGTTTGGCCTTTTCTGGGTCTAGCCGCCTCATTCCTCTACCCCTTCAAATAAATCACCAGATGCTTTTTTGTTGCGGAGAGTCCGGGCCGCGTTAGCTCGATGCAGCGGCATATCATACCGAAGGTGGCATCGCTGGCACCCGGCTTTCAAATTGGCGTAATCATTGTTTGTGGTGTCGTGATCCAGGTGCATCGTGGTCA
>Ga0114923_10001856_pt1 | contig 14423 bp, 15 predicted proteins | sample SumtaG_FD_89578 | JGI IMG/M metagenome (GOLD analysis project Ga0114923, IMG submission 89578) | Deep subsurface microbial communities from Indian Ocean to uncover new lineages of life (NeLLi) - Sumatra_00157 metaG | ecosystem: Environmental > Aquatic > Marine > Oceanic > Sediment | place: near...
GTGTAAAAGGATTTGGCTGCCCCTTTATCGCCGGTTCCTTTAATAATAGCCCTGCCATCTTTGAATAATGTGGCTGCCTTTCCTTCCGCTGCAAACTTTAAAAGAAATTCACCGGCTGTTACATTATCGGCCGTTTTCTCCAGGTTCCCGGCGATCTGTTCCAGGTTCAAATCCATATCTACCGCAGGGATGATCTGGACGCCATTATCGCACAAAATGGTAACGATCTCGTTTTTTCCCATCTCCAGGAATTTAAAGTCTTGCTGTACACAGCATTCACATGTACTATCCTTTTTAACTTCAATCGCGTCGAAGCTGTGAGTCCACACATCATAAATAAGCAATCGTCTTTCGATGTCTTTATTCATCAAGATTTTCAAGGCTTCGGTACTCTCGATGGCTGCGATAATGGCCGGGATGGTGTTTAATACCCCGACGGTTTCGCAGGTGGGCAAGAAACCCGCGGGGGGAACTTCCGGGAGAATACATCGAAAACAAGGTCCCTCCGGCAATATATTCATTACCATTCCCTTGGTCTGAATCACCCCCGCATATATCCAGGGAATCCCCTTCTTTACACAGGCGTCGTTAACCAACATCCGGGTGGGAACATTATCCGTGCCATCGAGAACCAGGTCAAAACCGTCTATTATACCTTCGATATTGGTGTTGTTTACGTCCTTTACCAGGTATTTTATTTGGATTTGGGAATTGATCTTTTCCAGTTTTTGGGAAGCCGCGATGGCCTTGGGTATTCCCACATCGTCTTCATCAAATAAATTCTGCCGCTGCAGGTTGTTTAATTCCACCAAATCCCTGTCTACGATGAGGACAGTTCCGACCCCGGCCCTGGCAAGATTATTGGCAATATTTGTACCCAACGCCCCGCAGCCGATGATTACCACTTTACTTTTGAAAAGTGTTTCCTGCCCCTGGGGACCAATCTTGTCAAGAATGACCTGCCGCGAATACCTGTCATTCATGACATTTCCCCCTGGTTTTTTTAGCCACAGACTTTCACAGACTTGTGCACCTCTGTGGCGTTTCATTTTTTTACAAAATCTCATCCATGCTGCCGGAACGGTACCCTTGCAAATCCAAGGTGATATAGGAAAAACCCAGTTCTTTTAATTTGGAAACGACAGCCTTTCGATTTTCTGTAATTTTTTCAATTTCATATTCAAACACTTCGATCCGTGCCAGGTCGCCGTAGTTCCTTACCCGGGACTGGCTGATTCCCAACGAGTAAAGAAAGGTTTCCGCTTCTTCCACCTGCTGCATTTTTTTAGCGGTGATCGAGTGGCCGTAAGGTATCCGTGAAGCCAGGCAGGTAGTTGAGGGCAGGTTATAATTGGATAAACCCAGTGCTTTGGCCAGGCTGCCGATTTCCTCTTTCCCGATCCCTGCTTCTACCAGGGGCTGGAAAAACCCTTCTTCATTCAATGCTTTTATACCGGGCCTGTGCTCGCTGAAGTCCGAGATGTTTACCCCGAAGGCAATATGTTTGAATTCATATTGAGAAGCCACGTCCCTCATAACGTTCATCTCTTCTTTTTTGCAAAAATAACAGCGGTCTACGGGGTTTTTTACAAAATTCTCGTCATCCAGCTCCGATGATTCCATGATTTTATGGGCGATGCCGATCTCTTGGGCAACTTTTTTAGCGATATCCAACTCTCGTTTTGAATAGGTATCCGAGGAAATGGTAACGGCAATGGATTTTTCTCCCAGTTGCTCGTAAGCGACTTTAGCAATTAGAGAACTGTCAACCCCACCGGAAAAAGCCACCACCAGTGAATCTTTTTCCCTGATTACCTTTCTTAATTCCTGCAATTTTTCCTTTTCATTCATGGCCGTTTTCATTTTTATTTTTCACCTCTTTTTCAATAATTCCCCCGCCCACAACAATATCACCGTCATAAAAAACCACTGCCTGTCCCGGTGCGATGGCCCTCTGGGGTTCCTTGAAGGTAACCAGCACTTTGCCTTCGTCCAGGGGAGCCACTTCAGCTTCCGCCTCTTTGTGAAGGAATCTTATCCTGGCTTTTACCCGGACAGTTCGGCTTAAACCATCGACGGCCAGCCAGTTCAGGTTCCCGGCCACCAGTGAGGTTCCCAGAAGGTTCTCTTCTTCACCCACAATAATGGCATTTCTTTTTTTATCTTTGCCGATAACATAGAGGGGTTTATTGTTTGAAATCCCGATTCCCCTTCTCTGGCCGATGGTGTAAAAGATGATTCCTTTATGTTGCCCGATTTCTTCACCGCTGGTATTTAAAATGGGACCCGGGTTTCCCGGGTTTTTAAACAACTGGTGATAACCCCCGGCGATGAAATCCTGGCTTTCCGGCTTGTCATCGATCCCGGGAAACAACTCTTTTGCCAGTTTTCTTACGGTTTCTTTTTTAAAATCCCCCAGGGGGAAAATAATAGTCTCCAGTTGATTCCTGGGTAAATTAAAGAGAAAATAGGATTGGTCCTTTTTTGAATCGATCCCCTTTTTTAAGAAAAACTGTTTTCTATCATTGTCATGGGTAATCCGGGCATAATGGCCGGTGGCAAAAAAATCGAAGGCCACGCCCCTTTTTTTTAGTTCTTCAACAATAGCTCCGAATTTCATCCGGTGGTTGCATTTGACACAAGGATTGGGTGTATTCCCCTCCAGGTATTCCTTTACAAAGGAATTTAAAATCGTATTCCTGTATTTTTTTTTCAAATCGATGGTATAAAAAGGTATGTTCAATTTTTCAGCCACCTTGCGGGCATCTTCGATATCTTCTTTTTCTCCGGGGCCGAAACAGGCGTGACGGATGCCTTCCGAAGAGGCTGTGGATTCATCGTATATCTCCATGATCACGCCGAGGACATCATAGCCCTCTTTTTTTAACAATGCCGCTGCAACCGAGGAATCCACCCCGCCGCTCATGGCAATAACCGCTTTTCCCTTACCCATTTCCACTTTCACCTTTCACTTTTTACGCCGCTTTTACGGTACCCGGAGCGGCGATTAATTCCTCATATTTTTCATAAAGAATACTCTCTTCCTTTTGGATTCTTTCTTCCAGCGAACTGCGTAACTTATCGAAATCCCTGAGAAATTCAATACCACCGCCGCCGACAGCATATTTAGTAAAGAATTCAATACAGAATGCCGATATCTTCTTCATTTCATTTTCAAAGGTGTCCAGGAAGCCTTTTAAACGTTGATCCCCTTCAGCCGCTATCCGAAGTGCCGGGTACAGTTTATCGTCTTCTTTCTCCAGGTGCATCAGTAATATTTTTTTTGTTTCCATTAGTTCGTTTCGACCTTCCATCGTATGAACACCCAGTTGTTTAACTTTAAGTAAACGATCGATGATCGAAGTATGTTCTTCTTTTAGCTCTTCGATAAATTTACCCACTGTTTCCTCCCTATTTTCTCCTATCCTATTTTTTTGACAGTTCCCAAAGGTTCAAAGAAAAAAGGCATCCGCCACCGTGGAGGATGCCTTTTTTTTTATATTTACGGGTGTTGATTTAGTGGACGTGTTTATGATCGTGCTTGTGCTCATGCTTAGGTTCTTGCCCGTGTTTGTGATGCTCTTTACATTTTTCTTTGTCTTTGCAGTTGCATACGATCTTCTCTTTCAATTCCATGCCGCATTTGGGACATTTACCCGGTTTATCACTTTTAACATTGCACTGCTTCATGGGGCAAACATAAATCGTTTTATGTTCATGTTTTTTCAATTCCACACCGCAGTGGGGGCATTTACCGGGTTTTTCGGATTTGTAGGTGCAATCCTCCTTGGGACAGAAATAATAACCCTCGTAGGGGCACTTGGCTTTGCTTTCTTTGGCTTTTACAGTGTCTTTGGCGTAAAGAGCACCGCTCATATTAAAGGAAAACACCAAAGCAAAAGCAATCAATACAAACAGGACTTTCGTTAAATTTTTCACCGATTCCTCCATTTTTTTTTAATTTTTTTACTTACTTTACTCGCCTCCAAAACGCAACTTCCTCAGTCACATTTAGGAAGTCCAATTATAAATGGAATAGATCAAAAAGTCAATCTTTTTTAAAAAAGTTTTTTTCTAAAAGCTTACGGAAATACCGAACCGGAAATGATTATCGTCGCCGGTGAGGTCCTCGATGGCATCCAGTAAAACGATGGTATAGGTGGCAGAGGGAGTGATGGTAAATTTGCCGGCTTTAAAGGGTACGGCGATTCCGAAATTCAGGTCGCTGAAACCGGTATCCACACCCTCGGGCAGCCATTGGCCGGCATTGTATCCCAGCGAAGCGGATAAATCCACTGAAGCCTTTTTATCCACTTCCAGGGAATGACCGACTGCCAATTGTGCATACAAGCCGTCACCGAGATTCAAATCATAATAAATGGAAACTTCTGGCGCGAGAAAAACCGTCGGCAAACCCGCCGCAATGTAAATCTCCTGGGTGGTGTGGTCTTTAAATTTGAAGTCATCGGTAAAAAACCAGCCGTAATTGATAAATCCAGCGGACAGCGAGAAATTTTCCGATGGTTTGAAATCATAAGACGCGGTAAAATCAATTTCATTTAATTCTTTATCTTCAAAAGAAAAACTAAACCAGGCATTGACAGCAAACCCGCTGTCACCAAAAGCATACGTCACGGAAGGTTGTACTACCGGTTTGTGTACCGGGTTGAGGTCCCATCCCCTCCAGGTATAGCGGGAGAAAAAATCAGCCTGGTAGCTAAATCCCCGGGCGTACAAACCCGATGCAGCAGTGAAAATAAAAGTAAAAACCAGTATACATAGCAATGTTTTGTTTTTTTTCATTTTTTCACCTCTCATCTTTGATATTTTTATTTACCAATTTAATCCTTCTCATCGAATGATTTTTTGTCGTCAATGTGCGGCGGATTTTTTGTTTTCATCAAGAGCGGTGCGGACCTTTCTGCCCAACCCCTGGAAGGAATAAGGCTTCTGGATGAAATGAATTCCCTCCTCCAACGCACCGCCGTGCATAAAATGAGTATCGGTATACCCGGAGGTATAAAGAATTCCGGCTGCCGGAAACATCTCTTTTAGTTTCCCGGCCAATTCCCTGCCGTTCATTTGGGGCATGATCATGTCCGTAAGCAGCAAATCAACCTGCACCTGCTTTTCTTTAATCAATTCCAGGGCTTTTTTACCGTTTCCAGCCTGCAAAACCTCATAACCCAATTCCTTTAATATGGCGGCAGAAAACTTGCGAACCTGTTCATCATCTTCAACCAATAAGATCGTTTCTTTACCGGTGAGGATATCTTCTTTTATTATCCCGGCTGCTTCAGGTGCTTTTACTTCTGCGGTGGAAGGCCAATAGACTTTAATGGTGGTGCCCTGCCCCGGTTCGCTGTAAACATAAATATTGCCGTTGTTTTGTTTAACGATACCGTAAACGGTAGACATCCCCAACCCAGTGCCTTTCCCCTTTTCTTTAGTGGTAAAAAAGGGTTCAAAGATTTTTTCTTTTGCTTCCGCATCCATACCCATGCCGGTGTCACTGACTATCAATAAAACAAATAACCCCTCTTGAGCCCCGGGATGCCCGGCAGTATAGGATTCATCCAGGTATACCCGCCCGGTTTCGATGATGATTCTCTTCTCAGCTTCCGCAGTGCTTTCCGCCCGCTCTTTAACAGCGTCCCTGGCATTAACAATTAAATTCATTAAAATTTGTTCTATTTGTGTGGGATCAGCTTTTATCATGGGAATATCCGATCCAATATGCATTTCCATTTGAATATCTTCGCCGATGAGACGGCGCATCATTTTATCCAAACCGGTAATCACCCGGTTCACATCGATGACTTTTGCTTCATATACTTGCTTGCGGCTGAAGGCTAGAAGCTGTTTTATCAAATTTTCCGCCCGTTTCCCTGCCCCAAGAATCGATTTGACCTCTTTTTGCAGGGGGTGGTTCTTTTCCATCTTCATCAAAGCAAATTCCGCATGGCCATTGATTACCGTCAGCAGGTTATTAAAATCATGGGCAATTCCACTGGATAAATTACCGATGGCCTCTATCCGTTGGGCTTGGCGCAGTTGTTCTTCCAACACTGCATTTTGTTGACGCAGCGCTTGCAATTCACAGACCAATTCTTCTTTGGCTTTCTCTATGTCAGTCTTGTTGCCGGGCATGATAATTCCTTTAGTAATATGTATAATATCAGAAAGAAAACAAAATTGCAATAGATGTTTTTATACTAAATCCATTATAGGGTGCCGCGACTTGAAAATAGTTTAATTTTTAAATATAATTGTGTCGTGGAGGTATCGTTTAAATGAAAGCAATGATTTTAAAAAATATCTGCGATCTTACGGTCGATAAAGAACCTCTGGAATTGGTGGATATGCCGGAACCGGTTCCCAATGAGAGAGAAATCTTAGTCAAAGTGTCCACCTGCGGGGTATGCCATACGGAATTGGATGAAATCGAGGGACGAACCCCACCGCCCCAATTTCCCATTATCCCCGGGCACCAGGTGGTGGGCAGGGTGGAAAAAACCGGCAGGGGAGCGAGAAATTTTAAAACCGGGGACAGGGTGGGAATTGCCTGGATATATTCGACCTGCGGCAAATGTAAATTCTGCCTGGGGGGGAATGAGAATTTATGTGACCATTTCAAGGCCACGGGCAGAGACGCCCACGGCGGGTATGCCCAATACATGACGGTTGGAGAAGATTTTGCCTATCTTATCCCACAAGAATTTTCCGATGCCGAAGCGGCCCCCCTGTTGTGTGCCGGGGCCATTGGCTACCGGTCACTTTCCTTAACCGGTATGTCGGAGGGGGAAAACCTGGGGTTAACCGGGTTTGGGGCTTCGGCGCACCTGGTACTAAAAATGATGAAGCATAAATTCCCGGGTTCAAAGGTTTTTGTCTTTGCCCGCAGTGAAAAGGAAAGAGATTTTGCCAGGCAACTGGGGGCCGTATGGGCAGGGGATACCACCGATACGGCACCGGAAAAACTTCACAGCATCATCGATACTACCCCGGTATGGAAACCTGTGCTGGAAGCATTAAAAAACCTGGAAAAAGGCGGGCGGCTGGTCATCAATGCCATCCGTAAAGAATCGCCGGATAACCGGTACTTGCTGCAAATGGATTATCCCACCCACCTCTGGCTGGAGAAAGAGATCAAAAGTGTGGCCAATGTGACCCGCAGCGATGTGAGTGAATTTTTGCACCTGGCCGCGGAAATTCCCATAAAACCGGAAGTCGAAGAATTCTCCCTGGAAGAAGCAAACCGGGCATTGGTAGAAATCAAAGAGAAAAAAATCCACGGCGCCAAAGTGTTAAAAATCGGTTGAATAACAAATGACGGTTTTCTTCATCATTCATAATTCATCACTCATAATTAGGTCATTAATTGTTATCCAGGTGTTTGACGGTTGAACATAATTCCAACACTTCAAGGGGGCATTTTTCCCAATCATGAACCCAACACACAAGGATATCGCATAAATTTTCATCATGACCCCGGGCCTTAAAATGGGAACTCTTGTATTCAAATTGAATTTTCACTTGCTCCCACCGGTTCTGTCCCGGGTCAAGGCATCTCCTCCCTTCACAATCCGGGTATTCCGTGGTGAAAGATTCAACAATAAAACCCAACTCAGAGCTGATCAACCCAAATAAATAAATCACCCCTTGTTTAGAGGCCGGGGCAAATCGTAAGCCGCGAAAACGGATGGGCTCTCCCGACACCCTTGGTTTCTCTTTTGTTTTCTTAGGCTTGATGGTGGTGGGGATAAATTTTATTTTTTCTTCAACCGGGTTCACTTTTTCGCCGGGATTCCGTTTGACTGAACCTGATTTGCCGGAATCCATTTTCTCCAGACGCTCGATTTCAAGGGCGGATTCCTCTGAAACCGTTTGTTCCATTGCTGTCTCGGATTTTGCCTTTTCTTTTTTATTTTTATCCGTTTCCGGGACAAGTTTTTCCTTTTGAATTTGAATTGGTTTTGCTTTTTTGGGAAACTTTTCCCTGGCCATTAAAAAGGCCTCATTTATACTTTTCCATTTTGCGGTGTAGAGCCGGTCCCTGTATTTCCCTTTCGTTTTGATCATTGCCAGGGTGGGCACTTCCCCGGAATCTTCATGCAAGCGAACCAGATCCAACAGCAAATCATCGTCGCTTTTTGGTTCGGGTTTTCCGGTACTGACACTTTCCAGAACAAGCATGGATTTCAGACCGGCTTCGTCCAGTGCCCGTTTCCATGAACCCAGGTAGAATTTTAATGTGGAGAGCGGGATTGTTGAATGGGTTTCAAAATCGGTTTGTTTTAGAAATTTGCCCCCTATTTTTTTGGCAACCCGTTTAATCTCATCGATAATTTGTTCCCTGGTATACATCGCTTAACTCCATCCCCGCGGCGCGGGGGGCCTATTTACGGAGGCTCTGTTGCAATATGCTCTAACCATTTTGTTCACACTCAAAAAATGAAAATTCCTATACATTATTAAATTATACGTTTTTTTGAATATATTTTCAACCTGGATTTTTTAATAACGGTAAATGAACAACAAAGGAACTCCCTTTACCGGGTTCGCTTTTTACTGTAATTTTTCCCTTATGAATTTCAACCAGGTCTTTGGTAATCGCCAGGCCAAGCCCGGTGGAGGTTTCGCCGGCAGTGGGTTTTGGACTCAGCCGCTGGAATTTGTCAAACAGTTTATTTTTTTCATCTTCTGCCAGGCCCGGGCCTTCATCCCGGACTTCAAGGGCAGCGAAGTTTTCATCCCGGTTCACCGTGACCCAGATGGACTTAAAAGGGGGTGAGAACTTAATGGCATTGCTGATCAAATGATTGGCTATCTGCCGCAGGAGCATTTTATCGCCATTGACGATAAGTGTTTTTTCAACGGTGCAGAAGAGCTGCTGATTCTTTTTTTCCGAAGCCTGTTGGTGGCCTTTAACCGCTGCTTCCACCACTTCGCCCAAATCTACTTCGCTTTTGTGCACTGCCAGGTTTCCACTCTCAATGGATGCGATCTCTAAAAGCCCGCCCACCAACTTTATCATCCGGTCGCTGGACCGGTAGACGATTTTCAATTTTTCAACGGCGAATTTATCGCCCCTCAACTTCATCTGTAAAAGATCGGTGTACCCGATAATCACCTGGAGCGGGTCTTTAAGATCATGGGCTGCTATTTGCAGCAATTCGTTTTTGAGTTCATTGGCCTTTTGCAACTCTTCATTGGCACGTTTAATCACCTGGCTCTTTTCATAATTGTCCCTCCTGATCTTATCAAATACAAAAATAGCCACCACCGCAATGATCATCGATATGATCAGGTTGAGCAGTCCATATTGTTCCCCTGCTTTTCCAAACTTCATCTCCCGGATGAAACCAACGATTATAAATAATACCAACGATGAGAACAGTATAGCCAACGAATGGGTTCTCCGTATGGGGGGCAGCACCAGCAAAAAAATAACAATGGAGTAGCCCCCCATATAAACGGGATTTGCCGCAGTAAGTCCAACGATTAAAACCGTGGCCAGTCCTGCGTAACCGGCGATGAAAAGAATTAACCAATACCCTTCTTTCTTAAAAAATAGAGTACGGTGCAATATAAGTGAAATGATACCCACCAGGCTGAGCCCCAACCGTAAATAAACAATTTCAGGGAGTTCTCCATGTAGTTTCTTATCTAGATCCAGGAGGATAAAGGGAAGCCATGCAAATATTACCATCAGGGATGCCGGGACAACCAGGGCATTGCACTGCTGGTTTAATTCCTCTTTAAAGGTACGGGGGTGTTCATAATCACTCTCCCGGGATTTAAATAGGTTCAATAGCTTTGTAATCCTCATTTTCATTCATTTTACTTTTTTATGGTTTGGTGCCGCTGTGTACCCACGGAGATATATTGAAGGGGAACACCGGTAAAATCTTCGATAAAGCTGATGTAGTCCCGGGCTTCAACCGGGAGATCATTGTGGTTTTTTATATTGCTTATGTTTTTTTTCCATCCGGGAAACGGTATGGATACCGGTTTTACTGCACCCAGGTAATCGCTGGAGGGATCAAAAATCTCATTTATTTCGCCATTGATTTCATAGGCAGTGACCACTTTTATTTCATCGAAGGCATCCAAGACATCGAGTTTGGTAAGAAAAACCCTGTCAACGCCATTAATCATAATGGCATATTTTAGGGCCACCAGGTCCAGCCAGCCCACCCGCCGGGGTCTGCCGGTGGTGGCGCCGTATTCGCTGCCTTTATCCCTTAAAAAATCGGCTGCATCGTCGAACAGTTCGGAAGGGAACGGCCCGCTGCCTACCCGCGTGGTATAGGCTTTACTTATGCCGGTCACCTCCCCCAATGCTTTATGAGATAATCCCGTCCCGGTAAAAATACCGCCGATGGTAGGGTTTGAAGAGGTGACAAAGGGGTAAGTCCCGAAATTGATATCCAGCAGAACCCCCTGGGCCCCCTCGAATAAAATGCGTTTCCCTTCCCGGTAATACCGGTTTAATGTATAAACAGTGTTTTTGGCGAATTTTTTTAAGACGTTCCCGGCTTTCATATAGTCGTCGATATAACTGGCGATGCCGGTCTCTTTTCCACCGCAGTCCCGGATTAATTTATTGTAATAGTCATTCAAAGGTTTGGCTTTTTGATAAAAATTGTCCCTGGCGAATAAATCCCCTAGAAAAACGGCCCGTCTGCCGGTTAAGTCTTCATATGCCGGACCGATGCCGCGCCGGGTGGTGCCGATTTTAGTGTACCGGGAATTTTCAAATACAATATCCAGGTGCTGGTGAACCGGCAGGATAAGGGGGGAGAAAATGCTCAATTCCAGGTTCTCCAATTTGATGCCGTGGGCTTCGACATTTTTTATCTCTTCCACCAGTTGCAGGGGATTTATCACCACGCCGCTGCCGATAACCGATATGGTGTTTTCTGAAAAGATACCGGAGGGGAGCAGGTGCAGTACGACTTTTTTCCCCTGGTAGTATATGGTATGCCCGGCATTATGGCCGCCCTGGTAGCGGACCACCACATCGAAGTCGCGGGCAAGGTAGTCGATGGCTTTGCCTTTGCCTTCATCGCCCCATTGAAGGCCCATTACCGCTAAATTCATATCACTATCTCCGTTTATTTTTTATTTATTATTTAATAAAGCATTATAACCCAAAAAGGGAAAATTTGCCATTTTTAATATAGGCTTTGATCTGGAAAATAGGGCCGAAAATAGGGACAGGCTGGAATGTCGCCCGGGAAACAAGCACCGAGCACTGATTCTGATTCTTAAATGTCGTCTTATCCGCTCTTTTGTTTGTTTTTTATTTCAGTTAAAACCTCTTCAAGTGAGACATGGTGACAGGGAAATACCTCTGAACCGACATGTTTATGATGAGGAAACGTTTTTAAGTCCTGCCAATGAGGCTTGTTATCCCATCTTATGATAAGTTCACCATTTGCTTTTTGCCAATGATATGAATATTTTTGATAGGTTCCTGTATTCATCTCAGTCATATAAAGAATTGAACCATCTTTAATATGGGCTTTGATTTTAAGAAACCTGACTGGTTCTTCATCTATTAGCTTTAGAACTTCAATACTGGTAAACAGGTCAGAGTTTCGTAGGAGCCTCAAGATGTCATACAATTTTTTAGCTCCTCATATTTTTCATTCCAATCTTTATATGCCAATTCATATGCTTCCCACTCGATCAAGTCGTCCCATTCCTCGAATATTTCCTCTTTACTTTCTTCAACCTGTCGTTTGAAATCGATAAACGGCTTTCCATATTTCTGCTCCATCTCCAGGCAGCTTGTTAAATAGTATTCTGATTTATTAAAGGCTTTATCCACCAACAACGAGATGATTTCATTTTTTGCCAGGGACTCTACAACATTTTCGGGTAATTTAACTTTTATCTCTTTTAAACCTGCTTGTTCCATTTTGACACCTCGTTTATCCGTTTATTCGTCGATTTCATTATACCATACTTGCATTCAATCAACAAACAACAAACAACCATATATTAAAAAATAGGTAAAAATAGGGACAGGCCGGGAAACAATAAAAATATTGTTGACAAAAACCATGAAAGCTATTATATTATTTCCTGTGAGACCATGAATCAAGAAGAAATATTAAAGAGGTTTTTAGGAGACGCAAAATGTCAGAGGAAATTGTATGGAAAGTTCCCGAAAATCTGTACCGTGAACTAGTCTGGGCGCAGCAAGAATTGGATTACCCCAACCTGGTTGATTTCGTCATTCAAGCGGTGCAGCGCCGCCTGACAGAAGTAAAGCACGATGCTTGGCAGCGCGACTTTCGTAAATTGCAGAAGCAGGTCCGTGCTTCCGGCGGTTTTGGTTTTGGGGAGACCAAAGAAGAGGTGATTACCAACCTGCGCAAAATTCGGCGACAGATTTTTGAAGAAGAGTATGCGAATTTGTATTGACAGCAATCAGTTCATTTTTGGCCTTTCCGGCTCTGATGTTTCCTCAGAAACGCTGCTGAAACTTTTACCGCGCCTGGAAGTGGTCATTCCGAGGTTGATACTGAAAGAGGTAACGCGAAACTTAAACCAAACGCAAGTCAAAGCGTTTTATGCGCTTTTGCACCAAGCACCGCATATTACCATTGTTGATGATCCTGTGCCCGCCGAATTGGTCCAAAAATATGCAGCCCTGGGATTGCGTGAAAAAGCCGATGCTGTGATTGGTGCTTTTGCAGAATGGCAAGGGGCAAAATATATCGTCTCGGACAATCGGCATTTCCTGGATGAATTACGAAGCAATGCATTTGAAGTTGTAAGCCCTGGGGAGTTTTTACAACTTTACTATTGGGCCTCTATACAGGAAAACCAATAAAAATAAGGTTACAGACAACCTTTTTTCCTCTGTCGTTGGGTATTTTAAAATTTCCTACAATATGCTAAAATATTCCATGATAAAGAGAGACAACGGAAAATGAAGACGGATTTTTTTATTACCTATCACCACAGCGATGAACTGGCTGCACGCTGGATCGCAGCAGTTCTCAAAGACGTACCCTTCTCCATGCTCATGGAATCCTGGGATTTCCTGCCCGGCCAAAAGCCACTCTTAACCCGAAAAAAAAGCTTTTAAGCTGCTATGAACAGCTTATTAGCTGCTAATTACAGCTTAATATCTGCTCCGAACGGCTTTAACATTGATAAAATAGGGACAGGCCGGAATGTCGGCCCTTTCCTAACTTCTTCGTGCCAGTCTATTGGCAAAAATACTAATTAATCCCCCAAGCATGATATAACCTAGGAGGACTTCAAACATTACCCAGAATTGAAGACATCCAGTCCTGGGAACAATATCACCGAACCCTAACGTTGTAAATGTCACAATGCTGTAGTAAATAAAGGAAAATAGAGGACATTTTTCAAAGACATATACCGTTTGAAAGTTTAAAGGGTTATCTATATAGGAAAAATAATAAACGAATGCAAACGCAATCGCAAACCCTAAAGACCACAGAGCCCATTTCCAAAAACTTCTACCATAATTTGCAAAGAGCCACCATAAGCAATAGAGTGTTTTATCTCTAAATTTTCTTATCCCGTGCATCTTGGAAATTCTTTCTTTTTTGTCCAAAAGATACATATCATCTCTTATTTGCCTACTGAAAACCGGGTATCTTGCCGTTGCCTTTTCACCAAGGATTAGCCTGAAATTTTCAGGCAAAAATTCTAATTTTGGCTTTTTGGGATATTTGAAAGTTCTTTTTTTCTTTCCCTTTTTCTTATCTTCCTCTATAAATTCCAATAAACCTGTTACGTCATAAAAATATGTGTCAACCATCTCAAAACTTTTATATTTTTCAATTTTAATATCTTTAAAACTTGCACTATCAATGAATTTAGCCTCGTTAAAGTTTACCCCGTTGTAGAAATGGGATTTATAAAAATCAACATCTTTCATAAAGTGTGCGTTGCGAAAATCAGCATTTTCAAAAAAATGGGACACCAAAAATTCAGTCTTTCCGTCAAATTTGGACTCATTGAAATTCACGCCATGAAAAGTAATCCACCCAAAATAAGCGCCTTTTTTAAATTTCGTCTTTGAAAAATTAGCGTTTATGAATTCGGCTTGATTGAAGTTAACATCTTCATGAAATTCGCAGCTATCAAAATAAACACCTTCCTCGAATGTCGATTTGCAGAAATAAACTTTCTTTGTAAATATATCTTCTTGAAAGTGTGGGTGTATCTGTGGAAATCTAAATCCCGTGAAATCGTAGATTTCTTCATCCTCCTTCTGCCTATCAAATTCCGTCCAGAAAGCTTTATTAATTCTACTTTGTCACATTTGTTCCATGTTAAGATTTTCATCATATTTTGGATAAAATGATTAAAAATGTAGAATAGTATTGACTTTTTTCATTAATATTGTATAATAATCACATGATAAA
>Ga0114923_10001857_pt1 | contig 14420 bp, 14 predicted proteins | sample SumtaG_FD_89578 | JGI IMG/M metagenome (GOLD analysis project Ga0114923, IMG submission 89578) | Deep subsurface microbial communities from Indian Ocean to uncover new lineages of life (NeLLi) - Sumatra_00157 metaG | ecosystem: Environmental > Aquatic > Marine > Oceanic > Sediment | place: near...
ACTAACATCAGGCATTCTTTCAAAAGTTGCTTTTAAATCGTAAGTATCTGGAGCTAATCCTGGCATTAAATTAGCTTCGAGAGAAATAAATCTGCCTATATATGTAGCTCCATTTTGGTCTGTTAATTTTAAATCATTCTGATTAGTAATATATCCGTCTACTTTTGTTTTAGTAGTCCCGTCTTCATAATACCATTGAAATACTAAAGGTTGATTTACATAAAGAGCAGGAGTCGTTACAAAAGATTTACTTCCGTCAGCTAACTGTACTCTGCCTTGTGTAGATGTTTTCTGCAAAGACAAATCTTCATTCGGACGATAGATAGTTCCATCTGAAATCCAATATATTCCTACTTTTTTGTCCACAGACCATGTATTACGTGCCATTTACATGTTACCCCTTTGAGAGTCTATTGCAAATCTATCCTCCACATTACGTTCTCTGAAGTAATATGATGTTTGCATTATGTAAGTCATTTCATCTTTCAATGCCAATAAGTTTCTATTCACTAATTCTAATTGTTTGTTAGTTACATCTATGCGACTTGTAACTTGTTTTGTTTGAGTTCTTTCTTCTACTGTTGTTTCAACTTGTTTTCCTTTATCTGTAAATGCATCTATAAGCATACCACCCACAACCATTATTGCTCCTAGTGCTATAGCTGGTACTCCTGCAGGACCTGCCATCATTCCTCCCGTCATCCATAAACTACCCATACCCATCATTCCTGCACTAATACCCGACATCATAGGGTCTTTTCCTCTAGCTTGCATAGATTGATATTGTGAATATCCAGTCATAGCTGCTGTAGTCATTCCTCCAAACATTTGACCATAAGTAGGAGCAGGTGTTCCACCTTTTTGATATAATGTTCCAGTTCCTACATCACTATACATTCCCGGTCTTACACCACCAACAGGTTGTCTTAAAAAAGGCATTATAGCTCCAAACATTCCTGTAGGACCAAATGCACCGCCTGCACCAGGCATTCCGACTCCTCCGCCACCAGGAGGAGGTGGGGCTCCTGTTACTCCCTCACGTATTTTATTTTTAAGAATTTCTCCGGCAGCAATAGCACCTGTTGTTAAAGACCTAGAAAGAATAGGAGCAGATTTTATTGCCCCGTCTACAATAGCACCTTTTAATTTACCCATAGGACCTTGGAACATAGTTGCAAAAGCAGCACCCATACCTCCAAAAGCTTCACCTATTCCAGTTGCTAATAAAGCTTCAGAGAAAGAGTCAGCTATTGCACCTGCTAGAATATCCCTCATCGCATCTCCCATCTTCAAGAAAACATTTCCTATTTCTCCTTCCCCTAGTAAAACATCTTTAAAAATACCAGAAAATGCTGTTTTCAGAGTCGAAGCATATTCTTCCGTTTCTTTTCGTATCAAAACTATATAATTATAACTTTCTTTATATAATTTTAGAATATCATCTTGTGTTCCAGCAACATGAATCATAATCTCATCTAACTTTTCATAATCACCATTTATTAAATCTTGAAGTGTTAAAATTTCACCACTATAATCTTTATTTTTTTCGACTTTTCTATTTATTTCCTCTATTAAAAAATTCATCTTAACTTGAGATAAAGATGTATCTCTTACACTTTGGGCTTGTAATAAATTAATTGTATATGTTTGTTGAGCAGCCCTTATTTTCTTTTCTTGGTCCATAGTTAACGAACCTTCAACTTCAGCAATTTCTTTTTTTAACTTTAATTCCTCTGCAGCATATTCAACAAATTTTTGATATTGTGCGTCTGTTTTTAATAAATGTCCAAAAGATTTTTTAATAATCTTCTCTAATTCTTCTCTTACTTCTTTTTCTGTTAGAGTTCCTGCTGATATTGATGTTGCTAAATCATTCAACTGTTTATCAAATGTAAGAGTTTCCTCTTTTGTTTTTTTAATTACTTCATAACCTGCAATAATGTCTTGAATCACTCGAAGATATTGTTGTTGAGCTTTAAACCATTCGGCTGAGACATCTAAAGAAGGACCTATAGCTTTTGCTAATTTAGCTTTTACTTCAGGTGCAACTTCTTCAGTAGGTTGACGTAAAAATTTTGATAGTCTATATTTCAGTCCTCCAGGTTTAGGTGGTTCCCACTCTGTATATGGACGTCTAACTTGCATAGCAGGAGGTGCCATCCCCTCAAATTCTGCTAGTAATGCAGCTCGTTCTGTTCCTTTAGCCATCGTGTCAGCCCAGTGTTCTATTAGAGGAGCAGCTTCTTTTAATTTATCAATTACATTAGCTTTTATGGCGTTTCCTAATTTAGCAAAAGCCATAGGTAAAGTACTTTCTGCATCATTTTTCATTTTTTCAGCAAAATCTTTAAATTCTACTTTAGTATCACCTATAGTTCTTTTCCATCTATCAAAATCTTTAATCATCTGTGCGGCAGCTCTACCACCTCTTCTTCCAAATACATCCATAATATCTTTTAAATCAGTTAAAGCTAGTGCTTGACCTCCATATATATTATTTAGTTGAGTCATTATATCCATTAAATCTAAAGGTTTGCTAGGGTCAAAAGCAACACCTAAATCTGCTAGTTTATCACCACTAACAGCTAATTTTACAAAAGCATTCATTAAAGCAGTACCGGATTTGCTTCCTTTTAACATTCCTGTATTTAAGAAACCTATTGTAGCAACTAAATCTGTAAAACTTATATTTAATAAACTTCCTATGGAAGCAACATAAGTCATAGCATTAGCTATTTCGGATAATTCAACCTGTTGAGTAGAATAAGTATATGACAATACATCAGATATATATTTAAATTTTTCCGAAGAAGTATGAACTCCTTCTATAGAATCACCAAACACATTATATGCTCCAGCTACTAATTTAGCAATTTGTTCAACATTCCCAAAAGTACCAATAGCTACATTCATGATATGTTCCATACCAGCCATCTGTTCTCGAACATTTAATCCGGCACTTCCTAAAGCATACATAGCTTGAGCAGCTTCTTTAAATCCTCTAGAAGCTCCTCTACTAAAATCTATAATTGTATCTTTTAATCTATTAATATCCACTTCAGTTCCTCGTGTAACACCAGCAACTCTTCCCATTTCTCTTTCCAAATCTATAAACGCTCTTACAGTACCAGTAACTGCTTTAGTTACACTACTAACTACACCTCTAATTATCATCCATATAGGAACAACAGAAACAGCTCGAAGAGCTAATTTAGCATAACCTGCTGCTAATCCAGCTATACCTGTAGCTTGATGACCAATTGTTTGAGTTGTTAAATTAGCTTGTTTCCCCATTTCTACAAACTTATTTCCAACCAATCCATAAAGTTTAGCACTATTAGTAACTTTACCTTCACCATCAGTAAAAGTTTGATTTAAACGCATCATAGGTGTAGCAATACCTTTAACACTTCGTGTAAATCCTTCATAAGTTCTACTAGTTTCTTTAGTACTGCTATCTATTTTTTGCATAGCTGTAAGATTTTTTTGAGCTAAAGTATTTATAGACCGTTCGGCTTGCATAGCCCCACGTTTCTCAAACACCACTCTAATTATATAGTCTACAGAACTTCCCATTCCGCCTATTGGCATTCTATGTCACCTTCTTTAAAGGACGTTTAAATACCCATTGAAAATTATCTTGTAATTTTCCTTTACTAGTAGATGATTTACTGCTAGGTAATTTTTGGTCTGTATCTTCTTTTTTGTTATGTTTATAGTACATATAAGCGTCCTCATAAATTTCGTCTGTAAAAACAGTGTCTCCTATCTCTCCTAAAGCACAATCTAAGAATAGATTTGAATAAAAATTTAAAAATCCTATGAATCGTATTTGTATATCCGATAAATCTCTATTATTTTTAAACAATTTTAAATGTAATTCTTTTACTTGATTATATAGTGTTTGATAATAGTCAGTTTTAGCTAATTCTCGCAGATATTTGAGAGTATTCATCTTACACTTCCTATTATTTACACCCTACCTATTACTAAAGAAGCTTTTGCAGATGCTTCATTTATTAAATCTTCTTTACTTTGTGCAAACTCTTCATAAGTATTAAATGCTTTTATCCACTTTTCTTCTTTTTCTTTAACAATTTCTTTTTCAAGTATTAAATAAGTCATAAAAGAATATACATAAATCAATGCTTGATGTTCAACAGAATATTGTAGCAAATTTGTTTTCTTTATCGATATCATTATCTGTTCTTCTTGAACTTGTGCTATCTCATCTCTATAAATTTTTAAATCTTTATCTGAAGCTTTTTCTTTTAATAACTTTCCTAATTTTAATTGGAAATTTGCTTTTTTAGTTTCAAGAGCAGTTATTTGTTGAGTCATTTTATCTATATCTATTCCTTTATTTTTATACTTCTCTTTCAACACATCTTCCATCAAATAACCTTTATTATCTAATAATTCTGTAATCTTTTCTACTTGTTGCTGATAAGCTTGTTGTTTTTCCTTATAAGTAGGTCTTCTTACTCTATATTTAACTCCATCATGATAGAATTCTATAGTATTCTGTTCTATTAATTCCTCTATCTTAGATAAATCTATACTTTTTTTCAAATCTTGTTTAATTTTAGCAACTTTTTCATCAGTAATCTTTGTTTCTTTAACTTCTTTCTTATTTTTTTCCTTTTCCATATCATATTCTCCTTAAATAAAAAAAGAAGACACTTCTACTCTTGAGTAGAGTTCTTCTTCTTTTTAGTTTTCATGTTAAATTGAGTTATATCTAGACCTTTATTATGAGCTTCTAATAAATCTTTGAAATTTCTAAACCCCTCATATATCAACTCTTTAACTAAACCTTTCAATATATCTCTATCAGATACTATTTCAAATCTTTTTAGAATTTTTCCACAGCTAGCCCTACCACAAAAGTCTATTAATTCTCTTAAATATTCTTCACTTATTTTTAAGTTCTTACTATTCATTTTCCCTCCTTACAGGATTTGGAGAGAGGCTAGTAAATAACTAACCTCTCTGTTATATACATTAAGATTATGGTGTTGTAGATGAACTTGATGAACTTGATGATAAGCTTGAACTACTACTTGAACTTGAACTACTTTCACTAGATGAAGAACTAACAGTAGTGAAATCTGCTTCTAAAGAACTAACGAAACCTTCTTCGCATTCCATAGTTACACCTTTAGTAACATATTCATTAAGAGGTGTTCCATCATCTACTCCAACAGGTGATAAATCTTTAAATTCATAACCACATTTAAAAGTACCTTTAGTATCATCTGAATAAACCTTTATCGTCAAAGTAGCGTCATCTACGAATTTTCTAATATCAATCTTTCCATAACCACTAGCTTTTCCTCTTAAAACTTCTTCAATAGTATAATCTTCTAAAATTCTTCCAAGCGTTATTCTACATGTAATATCTCTAGCACCACGTGCTACAACATCTTGATTACCAATTTCTTTAACATCATATCTATCCCAAGTAACGTCAACACCAATACTTTGTAATCTATATAGATAATTACCTGTAGCTAAATAAATGCTAGCAGATTCTGCACTAATAGAACATAAATCACTGTCATTATCTGTAAATGGAGTTGCTCCACTTATATAAGAAGCTGCTGAATAATAAACTTTATAATCATCATTATTTTCAGAAGCAGGTATCAAAATTGTTTTAGTACCAGGTGTATAACTAAAATCAGTACCAGGAATTAAATCTGTAACTGCTGTTCCTCTTATTCTTGTAACTCTCAACATATATCTATCTGCTCCAGCATTATCAGGGTCTTCAACAGGGTCTGGCCAAGTAGCCCAGTTTCCTGCACCAATAACAATTGTATGAGCAGCACCAGCACAACTATCATCTACTAGTTCAATAAGATATTTGTTGTTTCCTTGAAGCGTGATTTTATCTTCACCAACTAACGAGAATGTTCTTTCCATATTAGCATCTGGGTCACCAATAGCGAAACCGAAACCAGCTACTCTAAGTTTAGGATACCAAACTGTACCTAAAAAACTTGCATCATCATCTGTCAGAAATCCTGCAATACCACTAGCAGGTGTTTTATAATCTGTCATCTCAAATTTAACAGTAGCGTCGTTACCGTTAGCTAATTTTCTGAAAAGTTCTACATCTCCATATTCTAACTGTCTTACCGTTAAAGTAACAGTTGGTGTTCCTTTTCTCCAACAAACGATTCCATCTCTTCCAACTTCTTCAACTTTTGTTCTATTTAAAGTTATAGCACCAGTTATCTCTTGTACCCTGTCTATCTGAGTTGCTGCACAATTTGCATTTTTATAAGGGTAAATTCTAGGTCTGTAATAACTTGAATGTATCATAGTTTAAATCCTCCTTTGATTTTTTGCTATGATTGGTTGCTTTGTCTTTCCTTAGACAAATTTTATCTATTTTTTCCTCATTCTATTCCCTATATATAATGGCCATTCCAATTTAAACCAAGCTTGTGTTTTTTCAATGTAATTCATGGGATGTATAAAATGCTTGGCTCTCATACCGCCTCTTCTTCTCTTATATCCTTTAAATCTTACTCCAGCCCCACCAGGAACTCCAGCAAAAGCTGCATCAGGTCCTTCTCCATCGAAACTTCCTCTTACAAATTTTCCTCCACCAGGAATAATCCCACCATAATTAACAGCAGCCCAATATCTAGGCAAATCTGATTTTCTTCCTGCATCTGCTACAGTTACACCGCCACCAAATGTTACATAACTCTTAATAGAATTAGCTAATCTTCCTGTTGATGGTTTACGTCTCACACCTTCACGAACTCTTCTCGCCATATAGTTAGCAGTTCTCCTGCTAAATATTTCCACACCTTTGTCATAATGAGCCATACGTTTCTTAATATCTCTTATAAAATTCTTTTCATTTCCTCTTTTTATTACCTTAACTCTATACGCCATGTTAACTACTTTTTCTTACTAATACTGAAATTGTTTGTCTATATCTATCTTTTGGGTCAGCACCCTCACCTAAATCAATTTTAGTGTTGGCAATCCAATTTGTAACAAAAACTCTGCCAGCAGGAGTAGCCTCAATTACACTTTTATTACCAGAAGCATGAGCATAAGTATTATAAATCCATCCAAGTCTTAATTTATCCACAACATAATCTGACAAGTCTACTCTCTGGGCATCTGAACTTGTAAAAATATCTACGATGATTAAATATCTATTTTCTAATGTTGTTGCTCCAAGTTCTAAACGAGCATTATTCGTATCTGCTAGCCTACAACATACAATTGGAATAGGAGTACTAGTATCATATGCTTTTTTAAATGTTTTCACAGTAGTAATTCCACTCCAATCTGTATTAAGATTAGTTTCAAGAAACGCAAGAGTACTGAGTTCAATATTTCTAGATTGTGTAAAATAAGGCATTATTGAGTCCTCCTAGAAACCACAACACGAATTAATTTAAACGGACGACTAGTAATTATCATTCGATTCCCAGCGGCTTCCTTGAATACTTGATATTCATCTCCATCAATAGTAATTTTGGCACATTTCTCAAACCAATTTTTATATATATCTTTACAGAGTATTTCTTTAGCTCCAATTTCATGTAAACCATATTGTTTATACACTAAAGCTTCTGGACTGACATCTCTTACATAAGCTTTCAATATTTTTGGATTTAAGTTAGCATCTGTAGCATTTTTTTCATATGGGTCATAATCATCTCCATAACTCCTGTAGGAAAAGAAAACTTTTACTTTAGTAGTTAGGTTTGAATTTTCTAATAATTTATTTATTTGTGAATTGCTCTTTTTTATGTTTATCATTAGGAACTCCTTTGGAAGAGGATAAAAAATATCCTCTTCTTTTTTGTTTAATCGTCTTTATGTTTCATATAATTTGCAACACCAACTACAAGAGCAGCAGCAATACTACCAACTGTCATATTTGCTACATTCTCTGGCATCAAACCAACTAACATATCAGTATTTGCAATTAACCAAGCACTCAAAAAAGTTAGAATACCTAAACCGGATTTACTAAGTGTTTTAAACCAATTCATAAGATTTACTCCTCCTTGTTTTTGTTATTATTTTCTTCTACTGATTCCAAAAGTTCTTGACGAATTTCCATCAATCTAGTCTCACATCCATGAATAATCTGTTTCTGACCAGCAGACAGACTACCATTTTCAATAGCTTTTAAAATGGAAGCTATATGAAGTAATTCATGAATCACGGTATTTAATTTAGTAGCTAATATCTTCATATTAATTCCTTTTAAATTCTTGTATTGGATGAGTATGAGCAACTATTTCTACTTCTCTAATTCTAACATCTTGTTTATCAAATTCACTTCTTATTCTTTTAAAATCTTCAATATAATCACATTTATAAACTATATCTTTTCCAAATCCTTTAAAATCTGTTCTAATTTCTCTTATCGAAGTGAGCATTGCACTTAATATGAAAAGAATCAAAGCAGTTAGCAAAGTGGGAACTATTCTATGTATCCATATAGAATATCCATTGACTTTTTCTTTAAAACTCATGTACATTCTCCCTTTAACTTTGTTCTTGTAATGTAAATCTTCGTTGAGTTACAGAAGTATAATCACCTAATGTTGCTCTGATTGTGATAACCCAATCTCCCTCGTCATTAGCAGTGCTACTTTGATATACATAAGAATAGATGTAATCAGCTTCTTTAGTCATGTCTGCTGCATCGACTTTCACATTTTCACTTGGGTCGTCTATGGTAATTTTGCAAGTGTCGGCTGTTGCTTCACTTAAAACTGTAGTGATTTTTAACGCTGTACCTTCAAAAAATATTTGTATTGGTCTTTTATCTGCCATTTTAAAATTCCTTTTTATTCTTTATATTTTTATCTTTAATATTAACTATCTCTTATCCAAACTCGCTGTGTTATATATTCTTCTATTTTCATCTTCTTTATTTTAATCCATTTAACACCTTTCGTAGATGAAGAGGAACTACTGCTACTGAAACTAGAACTGCTACTTAATGAACTACTGCTAGATGAACTAGAACTACTGAAAGAACTACTACTAGAACTTGAACTAGAAGATGAACTTGATAAACTACTGCTAGAACTACTACTAGAACTCGAAGAAGAACTAGAAAGACTAGAAGAAGAACTAGAGCTTAATGAACTTGAAGAACTTCCTTCATCTAAAGTTCCCCAACCAATACTACACTCATCTGCACCAATTTTTCCAACCCAATTCATTACAATTTGTCTATTTCCAGGAATTGAATCAGCAGTTTGTAATTGCCAACAAGTTGTAGTATCTACAACCCCTTCAGTTGTAATATCAAATTGACTTGCATCATTTGCTAATATTGGGTTCCAAACTTCAGGACTACAAGTATGTTTTCTATACTCAATTAAAGTAGTCCAAGACCAAGCTACAAACAAACCTCCATCACCATGTTCGATTATTCCAACACTTCGATGGCCACTAGTAGCATTATCTAATTCTGATAAAGCAGACCAAGTACTTCCTACATTTGGGCCTGAGTTTCTTTCTGTCCATTGAACAGTTCCATCAGCATCTATAAAAAGAACATGTCCTCTATTCTCTCCCCCCATTTCCATATGTTCAAAATCATACTCAACTTTACCAGAAGAAGCAGCAGCATCGACAGTTTGTATATCTTCCCAAGCAACATTATCTAAATAACGGGAAAAAATAGCAGCACCTTCTTTCCAAACAACCATCATATCTTTTTTATCAGGACCAGAAGTTCCCATAGAACGAATAGATTGTAGCCAAATAAAAGTAGTGTTTACATTACTTATATTTACAGAGCCTCCCCAACCAGTAATATTACCTGCAACAGACTGTTGTTTGGCTTGAATATAATAATTAGTACCATCATGATAAATTGCTGTAGCCCATAACTTTGGAACTGGAGTTGTTCTATTAGCTCCTAAATTAACTCCCTCATATGTATCTGAATTAGAAGCATCAAAAACCGTAGTTGTATTTTGCCAAGCCCATCCAGTTGCACTAGCTTCATCACTCTCAGCTATGAAAGTATCTGTTCCATTGGAATAGTGAATTGTTGTAGGAATCCCTGACGAAGCACCTCTTATCGTAAAACAAGCATATACTGTCCATCCAATAGTACTAATTCTAGCATTAGCATTTTCTACCCAATTATCTCCAGCTAAATTATCTTGATGAATATATTCAACTGTTACTCTATCATTATCTCTATCACATCTAGCTCTCCAATGATAAGGAGAAATATACCAGCATTTTCTTTGCAAGTTTTCTCCATATTGTCTCTCACATTGTTGAAAGCTAGAACTACTGGATGAAGAAAAACTACTGCTTAAAGAACTACTTAATGATGAGCTAGAAGACGAACTACTCAAAGAACTGGAAAATGATGATAAAGAACTTGATGACGATGAACTACTACTAGACGAACTACTAAGTGATGACGAACTGGAAGAACTACTTGAAGATGAGGAAGAAGATGAACTCAACGAAGACGATGAACTAGCATATGTTACTCGAAGTTCTATTTTAGATATAGAAATTGCACCACCTGCTTCGTCATAATCAATATTAGCTTCTAAATTTTGAACATCTGTCCAAGTCCAAGGTGTAGGAGCATTAGTGCCCGCTGTTATATCTACATAAGCATTCCAATCATCTACAAATCCTATATTTAAATGAAATGGGTCTCCTTCATCTACTCCACCAAATAGAGGTATAAATCTTGATGTTGAACCTCCTGCAGATAGAAATCCATGTGCTCTAACTTCTACTTTTGAAATAACACCATAATTCGTTCCATCACAAGTATTTCCGTCTAATTTTTCTATATCGTCATCAAGAGTGGTTGAAGCGTCCGTATTAATATTACCATCCGACATATTGTTTGGATTTGTTTCCCATACAATTACTGCATCATTACTATTAAAATAATAAGTATTTGTATCATCTTCATAACCTCCACCATAAACATTCAGATTTAAATCTGCACGAATAGTAGAATTATGAGAGGCATAATAATATTTTCCATTTTGGTTTAAAATCCACTTCCAATTCATTTTAAGATTTCTCCAATTAATTTTATCATTCTTCATCATCTTCCTCAATAGGAGCGTCTATCCATACTCTTTGTGCTATATATTCTTTTATCTCAACTTGTTCAATAAATATTAATTTTATACCTTTAGTAGATGAACTAGAACTACTACTGCTAAAAGAAGAAGAACTAGATGAGGAACTTGATAAACTGCTTGATAAACTTAATGAACTTGCTGAAGAACTACTACTAGAACTCGAAGAACTCGAAAGACTAGAACTGCTAGATGAACTACTAGATGAACTAGATGAACTTGATGATAAACTACTAGATGAACTCGAAGACGAACTAAAACTACTACTTAAACTTGAGCTTAATGAACTGCTACTAGAAGAAGATAAGGAACTTGAAGAAGAGCTTGATAAGCTACTTGAAGAACTAGAACTAGATGATGAACTAAAACTACTACTAGAACTAGACGAGCTATAAGATAAACTACTCGAACTACTACTAGAAGAACTGGAACTTAAACTACTACTAGAAGAGCTTGATAAACTGCTTGAACTTGAAGATGACGAAGATAAACTACTACTAGATGAAGAACTACTGGATGAGCTCGAAGAAGATGATAAACTTGAAGACAAACTACTAGAACTACTTGAGGAACTTAAACTAGATGAGCTTGAAGAACTACTTGAGCTTGATAAACTACTACTAGAACTACTTGAAGAAAAACTGCTAGATAAACTAGACGATGAAGATGAGGAACTGCTTGAAGATAAAGAACTACTTGAACTAGAACTTGATAAACTACTACTGGAAGAGCTAGAAGAACTACTACTAAATGAACTAGAAGAGCTTGAGGAACTTAAACTTGATGAGGAACTAGAACTGCTAGAAGAACTACTAGAACTTGATAAACTACTACTTGAACTAGAACTTGAACTAGATGACAAAGAACTACTTGATGAACTTGAACTTAATGAGCTAGAACTGGAACTTGAAGAACTACTACTTAAACTACTAGAACTTGACAAACTACTAGAACTACTAGAACTAGATGATGACGATGAACTTGATAAACTACTAGAAGAACTAGATGATAAACTACTTGAAGAAGAACTACTTGAAGAACTTGATGACAAACTACTAGAACTCGAAGATGAAGAACTAGAAGACAAAGAACTACTAGAAGAAGAACTTGACACACTACTTGAACTAGAGGAACTTAAAGAAGAACTACTGGAAGAACTACTACTAGATGAACTAGATGAACTCAAACTCGAAGACGAACTAGAACTGCTTAATGAACTAGAACTACTTGAACTAGACAAACTACTACTAGAAGATGAAGAGCTTAATGAACTTGATGAAGAACTTGACAAACTACTACTCAATGAAGAACTACTAGAACTACTCGATGAACTAGATAATGACGAAGAACTGCTACTTGATGACAAACTACTTGAACTTGATGAACTAGAGCTACTTGACAATGAACTAGAGCTAGAAGAACTAGACAAACTAGAACTACTGCTACTTGAACTAGAACTACTTAACGAAGAAGAACTGCTACTGCTTGACAAGCTACTAGATGATGAACTGGAAGATGATGAACTTAAACTTGATGACGAAGAGGAACTTGAGTAGCTAGAACTGCTACTTGAGCTACTAGATGACGATAAACTGCTTGAAGATGAACTGGAACTAGAAGATAAAGAACTAGAGCTACTTGAAGACGAACTCGAACTCAAACTACTAGAAGAGCTACTACTACTTAAACTAGATGAACTGGAAGAAGAAGAACTACTGCTTAATGAAGAACTACTAGATGATGATGACAAACTACTTGAAGAAGAACTACTACTAGAACTACTTAAAGAAGACGAGCTACTACTACTTGACAAACTACTTGATGACGAACTTGATGATGAAGAACTTAAAGAAGAAGAACTACTACTACTTGATAAACTACTACTACTCGAACTACTAGAAGAACTAGATAATGAACTAGAGCTACTGCTAGAAGAAGAACTACTTGATAAGGAGCTAGAACTGCTCGACGAAGAACTAGAAGATAAACTTGAAGAACTCGATGATGATGACAAAGAACTACTGCTAGACGAACTAGAACTACTAGAACTTGATAAACTACTACTAGATGATGAGGAGCTTAATGAAGAACTACTCGAACTACTACTTAGCGAAGAACTACTACTTGATGAAGATAAGGAACTGGAACTGGAAGAAGAAGATGAACTAGATAAGCTAGAAGAACTACTAGAACTGCTTAAGGAACTGGAGCTAGAACTGGATGAACTAGATGATAAACTACTTGAACTAGAACTGCTAGAAGAACTAGACGATAAACTCGATGAAGAACTACTTGAATAGCTACTAGATGAACTACTAGAACTTGATGAAGATAAGGAACTAGATGAAGAACTACTAGATGAACTGGAACTTAACGAAGAGCTTGACGAAGATGATAAACTGGATGAAGAACTAGATGAACTTGAAGAAGATAAACTACTTGAACTAGAAGACGACGATAGACTAGAACTACTAGAAGATGATGATGAACTGCTCAATGAACTTGAACTTGATGAGGAACTTGAAGAAGAAGACAAACTAGAAGAAGAACTACTTGATAAACTACTACTAGATGAACTAGAAGAACTTGAACTTAGAGAACTCGACGAACTCGAACTACTTAACGATGAGCTTGATGATGATGAACTGCTACTAGATAGTGAACTACTACTAGATGAACTAGATAAACTAGAACTACTCGATGAACTCGAAGAACTACTTAATGAACTACTGGAACTAGAGCTAGAACTAGAAGAACTCAAAGAACTAGAACTTGATGACGAACTACTTAAACTGCTAGATGAACTTGATGAGCTTGATAGACTACTACTAGATGAACTTGACGAACTCGAACTTGATAAAGAGCTAGAACTGCTAGACGATAAACTACTACTTGAAGAAGAACTACTTGAAGATGACAAACTACTTGAACTAGAACTACTTGAAGAACTAGAGGACAAACTACTACTAGAGGAACTAGATGAAAATGATAAACTAGAAGATGACGAAGAAGAAGAACTTGAAGATGACAAGGAACTTGAACTAGAAGAACTCAAACTACTAGAACTAGAAGAGCTACTAGAAAACGACAAACTTGAGCTAGATGATGACGAACTTAAACTACTGGAACTAGAAGAACTACTACTAGATGACAAAGAACTACTGCTAGACGATAGTGAACTTGAAGAAGAACTTGATAGTGAAGAACTAGAACTTTTAGTAAGATTTTCTGCTAAGGGTGGTTCTTTTGAAGATCCATTTTTAATCACAATGCAAAGAGATCTTTATA
>Ga0114923_10001859_pt1 | contig 14417 bp, 17 predicted proteins | sample SumtaG_FD_89578 | JGI IMG/M metagenome (GOLD analysis project Ga0114923, IMG submission 89578) | Deep subsurface microbial communities from Indian Ocean to uncover new lineages of life (NeLLi) - Sumatra_00157 metaG | ecosystem: Environmental > Aquatic > Marine > Oceanic > Sediment | place: near...
CTTAATATTAACCATATTATCATTTAAAGATTTTTTTTTAAAAATCGATTTATTAATTACCATAATTACCCAAGCAGTATTCGCTTTATTGGAACGATTTATCTATGAAAAAAATCAAATGGAAAGATATATCACCGGAGCGGATGGAGAATTTAAAGGAGAGTCTCTTAAAAAGTATTACCTACAGAATCATTACAATCTTTCTCGGAATGTTAGTTGTTTATATAATTACGGGGAGCTTAGCTGCTGCTCTTTCCCTTGGACTTATTACCGAATCAATATGGCTTAATTTTCATTCATGACAAGCGATTAAAGAAGAAAATCTTTGAGATGAAAGAAGTTGATCTCAAATTTGATTTTGAATTAATACAGGAGATTTCTTATGAATTCTCTCAAACAAATACTTTTCTAAAAGAAATCTATGATTCAATTTTAAGATTTTTTGAAAAAATTTTACAAAACAAATATTTGGGAGAAATACATGATACAATCCTTAGAGATAAAACCTATTTTGAACTCAAACACGAAAAAAGAAGTTTTAAGTAATTTTTTCATCTATAGCTCATTAAACTAGACAATAAAATACATTCTAATTGCTAATCCAATTAGGACCACTGCCACAAAAAATTGTAAAATATGCTTACGTATTTTTTTTGATAGTCTGGTTCCATATAACGAACCTAATACTGCCCCACTTCCAAGTAAAATGCCTATTAAATAATGAATTTTTCCAATAGTTATTCGAATAGTAGCATTATATATTCCTATAAAAAAAATCATCGTAGTCGACATTGCTGTTGAGATATGTATTGGCATTCCGAAAAGAATACTGAGCATTGGTACAAAAACCATACCTCCACCAATACCACTTAAATAGGCTAAAAATCCCGCCAAGAAAAATAAAGGGATTCTTTTGTTTAGATTTGAGGTATAGTCAAAACTATCAAAAGAAAATACTAAATGTATATCTTGATTATTATTATATAATCTTTCTAGTTTTAAAGATTTAAAAGCTTTCCGAATCATATTTAATCCAGAAACAAGAATTACTGATGCTATAATAATCTTTAGAGCTGTTTTATCAATTGGTAAGAATATTAAGAAGACCGTCGCGGTAATGCTCCCTAATAATGCAAAACCAGCAAAAATCAAAGAAATTTTGATATCTACTTTCCCTTGTTTATAATAGCTAATGAATGCTATCCCCGAGGAGAGAATCATTATGAAGGATGATGTATCTCTCGCTTCATCTATTGGGATGGCAAATAATAAGATCATAACACTCATATGAAGAGCTCCGCCTCCTATTCCCGCGACGCTACCAATAATACCAAATAAAACCCCAAATACAAGTAAGATGATGATTAATACTACATCCATAAGAAGTGAAATTTAAAACTCCATTATTAGTTTTCTAAAAAAAGAAGTGCTAAATAGGACAATAATAAATTAGAAAAACAAGATCAATATTATAAATAAAAATTAAAAATTAGGATTTAGTTGTGTTTAATATGCCCGATTCTAATGCTGATAAACTACTCCTTGAATTAGTGGCTTGTGATCATTGTAAAAATCCCTTTATGATGAATAAGGGCGATAAATTAAGAAAGCAAGAAAATAATGAAGAAATAGTTTGTGGTAATTGCATAAAATTAGAAGAGAGAAAGAAGCAACTTGAATTGGGTGTAATTGAAAACGTAATTGAATCGCATAAAGAAATTGAAACTTCGATCTTAGAAGTTAAAGATAAAATTAATACCTCTAAAACCGAATTTAATAAACAGCTATTTTTAGAGAGAATTAAGAAAAGATCTCAAGCGCTGACAAAATCTATCGAACTTTTGCAGAAAATTGATGAATCTACCGAGGAGAAATATATAGAGGACTATAAGAAGTTATTCGAGAAGTTAAAAGAAGATTTATCATAAATTTTCAAGGTCGAAGAGTCAAGAATTCTTTTTAAATATTAATGCAATATTCATTATTTTTTTTAGAGACTGATATTTAGCATCAATCTTCATGAGTTTAGATAAAATTTTAACAATTAAATTCCAGATTCTACGAAAAGTTTGATTATTTTCATATCTGTATCTCAAATTAGCAATATTTTCTTCAATATTATTGGGATTTGCTGCTTGGATATCAGAAATCCGCATTAATCGTCCATATATTCCAAAAGTCTTTAAATGTGTCAGATTAAATTTTTTAAATAGATTTACTAGTTCATTAACTTCATATCTTCTATAATGACCAATTAATCTATCCTGATTTGTGAAATATTTCATTCTATGGGGAACAGTAATAACGATTATCCCTGAATTCTTTAAAATCCTGCTCATTTCTGAAACCGCAACTCGATCATCTTTTAAATGTTCAAGCACATCAAGTGCACTGACAAAATCAAATGATTCGTTTCGATAAGGTAATTTCTTTAAATCGCTACATACGGGGTGCCCTGCAATTTTATATATATGCTGCTTTAATGGAAGCTCTGCTATATCTAAGAAAGATCTGTTTTTCAAATTTTCTAAAAAGAATAGAAATGAGTTTCCAGATGAACCAAGATCAAGGGCATTACTAAAAAGTTTTTTAGTGTTTAAATTTGCTTTTAAAATGTCAAATTTGCATTTTATTCCAGGAGATATATCATATTCTGTTAATGTTCTACAAGAGAAGTTTCTATGTTTGTCGTAAAAATCTTTTAACATCTCTTTTAGACCCCAACAATTAAACAAAAAATTCTATACTAAGTTTAAAACAAAAGTAATATTAAAATTTACATTAAATATGTTTTTCTTTAAGGTTTGAATTAATAATGAAGCAACTATCTGTTTTTTTGAAAGATGAACCAGGTCAGCTTTCTATTTTTATTAAACTTTTAATGGATAATAAAATTTTTATTCAGGCTTTAACTGTTGCTAAAACACCCGATTATGGATTATTATTAATGTTGGTTGATAAACCAGAAAAATGTATTGCCCTTTTAGAAGAAAACAGTTATCTCTTATCTACTACCGAAGTAATTGCAATAAAATTAAATGATCATCCAGATGCTTTATACAGAATACCCAAAACCCTGGGTGATAATAATATTAATATAGATTACTGCTATTCCACATTAGTAAAAGAAAATTCCATGCTTATCATACGCGTGGAAGATAATTGCATTGAAGAGACTATAAAAACACTGAAAGAGAATGGATTTACAATAATAGAATAATATCGATTATCGTTTCTACTAGTCTAATCTTTTTTTTATCCCACTCTTTCAATATTTTCCCATAATAATGCGAAAAAAGAAATTTCCGTTTCTGTGGCTTTCAAGAATTACTGTTAAAATTAAAAAAATGATTTTATTATATAACTATCTCTGCTTTCAAAAGAGATTGTATGGTTGATGACGGACCAACAAGCACATTATATTTTATTTTTTCAATTTCCCATGTTTTAGATTCGGGATTATAATATGCTAAATCATTTTTATTAACAACTATTGTCACATTTTTAGTTTCTTTTGGTTCTAGCTCAACTTTTTCAAATCCTTTAAGCAATTTCTTAGGTCGATCAATTTTAGAATTTTCCAAACCAACATATAGTTGTATTATTTCTTCTCCTTTCATATCTCCGATATTTGATACATCTATTGTAGCTATAATAGAATCATCGGAAAAAATTACATTAAGATTCTCGTATTTAAATTCTGAATAGCTCAAACCAAAACCAAAAGGAAACGCAGGTTGTATGTTTTTCTTGTCAAATAAACTATAACCATGATAATATCCATATTCTATTTCGTCAATATCCTTCTCAAAGAAGGGTAAATGAGCTGGATCTTTAGGTATTGAAAATGGCAATTTCCCACTTGGATTAACTTTCCCAAAGATAATATCAGCTAGCGCATTTCCTCCTTCCATCCCTGAATACCACGCCATCAAGATTGCTGGAACTTTATCTTTCCACTCTTCCATTATAATTGCACTTCCACCAATCATTACAACTATACAATTTTGATTTACATTCGAAATTGAATTAATAAGCTCTATATCCTTGCTTTTTAAACTGAGGTTAATTCTATCTCCTCCACCTCTCAATAGTATCTTAAGAAACTCTCCTTCATCTTTATATGTATATCCAACTGTAATAACAACTGCATCAACGTTCTGAGCGATCCTTTTGGCAGAATCCAAATTCTTCCCTTTGTTATATATAATTTTTACTTTATCCCCAATTTGATTCTTAAAACCTTGCAATGGAGTAATAATATTTTGTTGATCTACATTACTACTTCCATGGTCACCAGTGTTCTTTTTGTCGGCTAAAGAACCAATAATAGCTAAAGTTTCAGTTCTTTCTAAACTTAGGGGTAGAATTTGAGCCTCATTTTTTAGTAAGACCATGCTTTTTTCAGCAACTTCTCGAGCCAACTGTATGTGTTCCTTACATGCTATTAAATTTGATTCGTATTTATGGGGATCTCCCCTTGTTGTAAACTTTAGAACCGTACGGATTATTCTTCTTACCGAGTCATCAATTAATTCCATTGGTATAAGTCCATTTTCAACTTTCTTAATTAAACTACTGCTATAATATTTGGGACGGGGCATTTCAACATCTAATCCTCCTTGAATTCCACCTATAGTTCTGTGAACACCCTGAAACCAATCTGAATGAACGAAACCTTCAAATCCCCATTCTTTTTTAAGGATATCTCGCAATAAATATTTATTATGACTACAATATTCTCCCCGAAATTTGTTATATGCTGACATTACTGTAGCACATCCTTCATTGATGCATTTTTTAAAATGAGGGAGGTATACCTCACGTAAGGTTCTTTCTTCCATGAGGATATTAACTTTCATCCTTGTATATTCAATGCTATTTGCTGCAAAATGTTTTACCGTAGCCATCACATTATGCTTTTGAACTCCTTTTACTAATGAAGCTCCAAATTGCCCAATATGGAAAGGATCTTCACCATATGTTTCCTGAGCTCTACCCCAGGAAGGATGACGTAATAGGTTAATACATACACCACCAAAAAGGTTGCCTCCATGAGCACGAACCTCTTTACCAATTGCTTCACCCACTTCCTCTTCTAATTGAATATCCCAGCTTGCACCTCTAGCCATAGAAACAGGAAAACAAGTGGAGCCTGTTATTATCACACCCCGAGGACCATCTGTAAATAAAAAGGGAGGGATATTTAATCGTTTAACCCCTCCTCCGGGATAAGCTCTAGCACCAAACTTCATATCTACAGCAACATTCTTATAAAAGTCATGACCAGTCATCATATATGTCTTTTCTTCTAAAGTCATATCTTCAAGAGCATTTTCAACGAATTCATCAATTTCTTGAATTGTCATCCCTTTTCTAACTTTAACATCCTCTATTATATTAATCAACTCAAAACTGTAACCAATAATTTGATATTTATAGAATATTATCTATACTATCCCCAAATGTATTTGAAAAAAATCCGAGGTTGCTTTAAAACTTAGTGAATATATAATTGTTCTGATTTTTCATAGTTTTAACGTGATTTCTTCATTATTAAATTCTTAATAAAATTAAAATAAGAATATACTCATAACTTTTAGAGCAAAAATTTGTTTAAAAATTCGGGTGAGGTAACAGAAAAAAATTGTTTTTATACACATATTTTTAAAGAAAAATATTTTTTATTCATTAAAATTATGGCTTTATTTAGCTTTTATATTTATAATAATGATGATATAAAGAATTAATGATATCTGTATCTCAATACTGTATCATACCAATGAAATTTACTGAATAATAGAATAGAACGTTCATAAATTTGACGATAAATACCAAACATTTATTAGGATAGGTCACTAGATTATATTACAGAAAAAAAGTTTTTTTTTCTGAGTTGTAGTGGAATGTTTTTTTTTGCCATAATTTATTCCTCCACAATAATTTGACTGAAAATTCATTCCATTACTTTTTTTTTTACAATTAGCTTCATTAAATCATCATTTTGCCAAAATTACCTTCCATACTATAAATTTTAAATATATACTTATATTCAAATTTATATTTGACAACGAATTTAATTTCTAGATCTATTATCTAATATTTTATGTAATTATTTAATAGAACAATTAAAAATCTAAAACTAGAGGATGACGATATTGGGAAAATTTAATGATAAAGTTGCTTTTCTCACAGGTGGGGCATCAGGTTTAGCAAAAGAAGCAGCTCAAGCTTTCGCTTCTGAAGGTGCTAAAGTTGTTCTTTTTGATATTGACAAAGAGAATGGACTGAGTGTTGAAAAAGATATAATAGCTGCAGGTGGAAAAGCTTTATTTATTGAAGGAGATGTGAGAAATGCTGAATCCGTTGAAACCGGGGTGAGTAAAGCATTTGAAGAATATGGTACTGTCGATTTTTTAATTCATTCTGCGGGAATCCTAAAGGATGGAATGATACATAGATTATCTGAAGAAAACTGGGATGACGTAATAAACACTCATCTTAAGGGATTTTTTTTGAGTTTGCAAGCATGTGCTAAACGATGGATAAATTACTGCAAAGAGAATCCAAAAGAAAATATTTCAGATTATCCTGATAAGAGGATAGTTACGATTAGTAGTCAAGCAGCAGAGGGGAATATAGGGCAATTGAACTATTCCGCGGCTAAAGCTGGGATGCTTGGAATGGTTAAAACGGCAGGTTTAGAATTAATCCGCTATAATATAAGAACACATGCTGTTATGCCAACTTTAATTGAAACACCTATTCTGAAGGATTTATTGAGCAAACAAGAAGAAAAATGGCGAAAATATTATTCTGGAAGAATTCCTTTAGGAATTGGTGAAGCTAAATATGTCTCTCAAGTAATATTGTTTTTGTGTAGCGATGCTGCGTGGTTTATGAATGGGGAAATTATAGGTATAAATGGTGGACGACTGGATAAAGTCTAAAGTCAAATATTAATTATTTAATTTTTATTTCAATCTTTTTTATAGAAAGTAGATTCTCAATTATTTCAAAAATTTTTGATTTTATTCTTGGTTTAATTCTCTTTTCAAAACTTCTGTTAATAACGGTACAATTTCACCAAGATCTCCCACAATCCCATAATGAGCCACATTAAAAATTGGTGCATTTCGATCTTTATTGATTGCTACAATAATTTCGGCATTTTGGATGCCCACTAAATGTTGAATAGCCCCAGAAATACCACATGCTATATATAATCTAGGAGAAACGGTTTTCCCCGTTTGACCAATTTGTCTATCTTGATCTAACCAACCCAGTTCAACTGTAACACGAGAACCACCTAATTCTGCACCTAGTACTTCGGCTAACGCTTCTATTATCTTGAAGTTCTCTTTAGATCCTACTCCTCTACCCCCTGAAACAATGATTTCAGCATCTTCAAGATTTTCAGAGTTTTTCTCTCTCTCAACTACGCTTATTATTTTGGTTACTAAATCTTTTTCCTTGAAATTAAAGTCTATTTTTCTGATTCTTGTTTTTCCCTTGCTTTTTTCTGGAGAAATGAAGATACCTGGTCTAACCGTTGCCATTTGTGGTCGGCTATTTGGTGTTCTAATTGTTGCCATTAGAGTTCCTCCAAAAGTAGGGCGTGTTTGTAAAAGATTTCTTGTAGTTTGATCAATTTCTAAACCCGTACAATCTGCTGTCAAACCCGCGTTTAATCTCTTGGCAATTCTCGGAGCAAAATCTCTTCCTGTTGGAGTAGCTCCTATTAGAATAACTTCCGGCTTTTTCTCATTGATTAATTCAGTTAATGCTTTAACATATAAATCCGAATAGTAATGCTTTAAAATTGGTGATTTGATATATAATATCTCATCTGGGCCATATAAACTAAATTCTTCTAACCTTTCATCAAAATTTGCTCCTAAAATAACAAGGGATAAATTAACTTCTAACTCTTTTGCTAATTCTCCCCCTTTTCCTAACAATTGAAATGTTACCGGATGAATAATGTTTTTATAGTGTTCTGCGATAACCCATACTCCTCTATATTCTGAAAGGTCGATTATTTCTTTCTCAAATTCCTTTCTTTCAATTAAAATAGCATCAACAGGGCAGACATCAAGACAAGCACCACAAAAATTGCAACTTTCAGTAATGACTGCTTTATTATCAATTAATTCAATCCCAACAAAAGGGCAGCTTTCAGTACAACTCCCACAACCAGTGCAAAGCTCATCATTTATAAATAGGCCCATCTACAATAGTCTCTTAGAGTATTTTATCATTCTTTAATTTTTTACATAACTCTTTAACGACTTCTTCATTCGTACCTTTGAAAATAATCTGATCACCTTTTCTCTCTGGAACAAAAATTTTCCAGACTTCTGTCTTAGAACCATGTCTACCTACTTTACGTATGTCAGGTTTTAATTCTTCCGCATTTAAAACCTTTATTTCCTTCTTATAAGCATTTACTACTCCAGACATAGTTGGATTTCTAGGAGTATTAATTTCTTTTAAGACAGATATTAGAGCGGGCATTCTTGTCTCAATGATAACAATCTCCTCTGTTCTAAAAATCCTTTCGACTAAAATTTTGCCTTCTTTTAATTCAAACTTCTGAACATAGGTAATTTGAGGTATATTTAACTCTTCTGCTAACTCAGGTCCGACTTGCCCCGTATCACCATCAATTGCTTGAGCTCCAACGATGACAAGATAATTTGTTTTATCTTTAGAACCTTTTAATAATTTTTTTATAGCAAGAGCCAAAGTATATGAAGTAGCTAAAGTATCAGCCCCTGCAAATGCTCTATCACTCAATAAAAAAGCCTGATCTACACCCATGGCCAAAGCTTCTCTTAATACTTCTTCAGCTTGGGGTGGTCCCATACTTATTGCAATAACTTCAGCATCGTGATTTTTTTTAATTATTAGAGCTAACTCAATCGCATTCTTATCAAAAGGGTTAGTTATAGATGGAATACCCTCTCTCACTAAAGAATTTGTTTGAGGATCAATTCTTACTTCAGAAACTCCTGGTACTTGCTTAATGCAGACGAAAATCTTCAAATTAATTCACAATTTAGATAGGTGAAGTTATAAGATATTAGCTCCCTTTCTTAATAATCGATTTGCTATAACCATCCTTTGAATTTCACTAGTCCCTTCATATATTTCTCCCACTTTAGCATCTCTAAAGTACCTTTCCACGGCATATGCTTTCATTAAGCCATATCCTCCATGAATTTGAACGGCGCTATGAGCAGCTTTCATCGCTGCTTCAGATGCAACTAATTTTGCCATAGAACTAGCTAACCCATAATCCATTCCAATATCGCACAAATGCGCTGCTTTATATGTTAACAATCTTCCCGATTCAACTGCGCATGCCATATCTGAAATTTTCCATTGAATGCCTTGAAATCGTCCAATAGGTTGTCCGAACTGTATTCTCTCATTTGCATATTTAATTGAAGCTTCTAAACAGGCTTGGCCTAAGCCTACACATTGCGCCGCAATAGATATTCTACCGTAATCTAAAATTTTCATAGCTAGTCTAAAACCTTCTCCAACGTTACCCAAAATGTTTTCATGAGGGACACGAACATCTTGAAAAACGAGTTCGGATGTGTCTGAAGCTCGAACACCAATCTTGTCTTCCTTAACTCCTACCGAATAACCGGGAGTATCAGCGTCAACAATAAAGATTGTTAGCTCTTTTCTAGATCCTTTTTCCCCAGATTTTGCCACTATAAGTAAAGATTTAGCAATTCCACCATTTGTAGCAAAAATCTTACTCCCATTCAATATCCATTCATCCCCATCTTTTTCAGCACTCAATTGAACTCCTCCTGCATCTGACCCAGCATTGGCTTCAGTTAAACAGAACGCCCCTACTTTATTCCCTTTGGCAAGATCTATAAGAAATCTTTGTTTTTGGTCTTCAGTTCCGAATTTATAAATAGGGTATGCACATACACTACAATGCACTCCCGTAGTAATTCCCCACGATGCATCTACTCTGCCAATCTCTTCAGTTACAATGCTAAAACTTATTGTATCATCATGTAGACCCGCTCCACCATATTCTTCTGGAATACATGTACCAAAATAATTCATGTCTTTCACTTTTTGAAAAACCTTTTCGTCTAACTTTGAATTTTGATCGCTCTCCTCTGCTACGGGAGCCATATATTCCTCTGCAAATTCCCTTGTGATCTTTCTCAACATTTTCTGTTGTTCATTTAATGTGAAATCCATTTTATTACAACTCCTTGTTTTTTCCTAATCTGATTAATTGTAAAAATTAGTTAATGATGATAATTATATTTTATCAATCCAAACTGGTTAAATAAGAATGTAGTTGATAATATATCAAGAATTTGCATTAAAATTATTAGTTTCATCTTTATAGGGCAAAATAAAACATTTTCAATTTTTTCAACCCATAAATCTAAAATTTAAATCCATATCCAGCATTATTTTAAGCATGAATAGTGAAAACCATCATTTTGAAATTTCAAAACATAAAGATTATTTATATGTAATTAAGGAGAATATCTCTATTGTTCATCCTGCTTATCGAAATGACCCTCTAAACATTTACTTACTTTTAGGTTCGCATACGGCTCTTTTAATGGATACGGGGTGCGGTCTTTACCCTCTAAAACCTATTATAGATAACTTGATAGGCAAGCGAAACCTGTTAGTCTTCAATACACATTATCATTGGGATCATCCTCTGGGTAATGTAGAATTTGGAGAGGTTTATATTCATGAAAATGAAGTTGATTTTGTTTCGAACCCTTATGATGTTTCATACTTCAAAGATTCTCCCAATGAAATTGTAAAGATATATGCTGAACAAGATTTTTTAATACCTCCAGCAAAAACAATTAAACCATTAAAAGATGGTGATATTTTTGATTTAGGTAAACTAGAAGTAGAAGTTCTCCATTGTCCAGGACATTCTCCTGGCTCAATTTGTTTACTTACAAGCACGGACGAACTTTTTACGAGTGATGTAGCTTATTATGGTGATATATTTTTACCTAAAAAAGATTTATTTCCAGAAGTTCTTAAATCTCTTTCTAAATTAATGAAAATTTGTGAAGAACACCCAAATATTGAACTCTTCCCATCACACCGGATATATCCATGTAATGAAGCGTTATTAATAGATCTATATTATGGGATCAAAAACATCGAGAATTTATGGGGGACTAAGAAACCTTTTGATTTTTTTGAAGCTTGGCAAATTGATGATGAAAAATTCAGATATTATGTAGCTCGATAGGAAAAAATTGTGAAATAAGCATAAATTCAACACTTTTGAACCACTAAACAATTAAATACTTAAGAATATACAGTTAAAAGAAAAAAATAATTAGAAATTTTTACTTACTAATCCGTTTTAATATGATCCATCATTGCAAAATAAATAATTTAAGGGAGACTGTCGATAAACTTTTTGATATTATCAAAAGCTTTTTTGCTTTCTGATAGTAAATCGCCAAATTCTTGGAAAACATGATTCATATTTTCATATACCTCTAGTGTGACCTGAACTCCAGCAGATTTTGCTCGTTCCGCTAATAAAATTGAATCATCTAATATTGCTTCAATACCCCCGACTTGGATGAGTAAAGATGGTAGTCCTCCCAAATCCGCAAATACCGGGGAAATTAGAGGATTTTTAGTGGATTTTCCACCAGCATATACTATGCCCATTTGTTTTACCCCTTCTGCTAATACTGGCTCGTATTTATAATTTGTTTCGAGGGATTTTCCGCTTCCAGTAAGATCTACCCAAGGTGACATCATCACTGCTGCTTTCGGGAGGGGTAATTTTAATTCTTTTAGCTTTAATAGGGTTGCCATTGTTAAACCTCCACCGGCAGATTCCCCACCGATGATAATGTTATTAGGATCAATATCTTTGGCTAATAACCATTGATACGCACTAATAGAATCATCTAAAGCGGCAGGAAAAGGGTGCTCCGGGGCTAAACGATACCCTACATTCAAACATCTATAATTTGTAACCTTAGAGAGTAAATAAGGAATCCACCGGCGACTTTCAAGGTTACCCATGATATATCCTCCCCCAAATAAAGTCAAATAGATTTTGTGTTCAAAGGCTCCAGGAACGTAGATCCATTCAGCTGGCAGCTCACCTATATTTATTCTTTCTATAGTTACGTCACCAGGTATCTCTTCATTGTTTAATATTCCAGATGAATCTGAGAGGTGCCTGTAAAATTTAATGAGCATCATTGGATCTACCTTCCCTCCTACCAGATCTTCAACTGAGATACTATTTTGGGAGGCAAACTCTTGTGTTTGCTTTTGGCCTACTTTAAAACCTTCTTCTATGAGTTTTCCAAGTTCTTCATGAACTTTTGAAATTTCTTCATATGCCATTTATCATTCACATTTGGTTTAGTTAGTAATAAGGTTTAAGCTATCTTAATTTAAAAGATTAGTTAGATTATTTAAAGAAATTACATTGTTCACATATAATTTCAAGCCGTATAAAAATATTTATTATTAAATTTCTATGTATATTGCATGCCACCATTATCTTTAAAAGATAAAGTATTAAATTTCATTAAGTCTCTTCCTGATGATTTAACTGTAGAGGAAATTACATATCGTTTGTATGTTAATGAGAGAATTATTAAAGCTCAACAACAAATTACAGTTGGAAATTTTCTTACGCATGAGGATGCAAAGGAAAGAATGAAAAAATGGTTGACATAAAATGGTCTAACGATGCTCTCTTAGACTTAGATGCTATATCTGAATATATTTCACAAGATTCTCCAGAAAATGCTAAAAAGTTAATTCAAGAAATATTAAAAAAATAGAAAATTTGTCAACTTTTCCATTAATGGGACGTACTATCTCAGATCAAAGTAATGAGAACATTCATGAAATACTTGAATTCACTTTTCTTAGAAAATTTTAAATTTCTTAGAATCATGTAATATTTAGAATAATAAATTTTAGGTGTTTAGAAATGAATTTAACTTCGACTGTTAGTAATAAAGGATTAACTACAATTCCTAAAGAAATCAGGCAAAAATTAAATATTAAGAAGGGAGATAAAATATATTGGATTTTAAGTGATGATGAAACAGCAGATTTAATTATTGCTAGTGAACCTCTAAAATTTCTAACTGGGCGTCATTCGCGAAAAGATTTAATATATGACAAATTAGAAGAAACTGCTGATGAAATTGCCTTGGATTTGGTGAAAAAGAAATCCCCGTAATTGAATTAGACTTGTTAATCGGACTAATTTCCTCCTTTGATAAACTCCACGACCTTTCTAAAGAAATCTTTGAAAAAATTAGCTTAAATGAAATAAAAAATATCTTTATTCCCTCTAGTGTTTTTATGGAGTATGAATTATTACTCAAGAGCAAAAAGATAAAAACTTCAGAATTAATTCGAGATATTATTCATTTTAAAGCTCTTGAAAATATTAAAGAAATACCATTAAATTCTTCAATAATTATTCTTGCACAAAATTTAAGAGAAAACTATAATTTAACTTATTTTGACTCTTTACATTGTGCTAGTGCCTTGAATGTTGATGGAATAATAATAAGCACGGATAAGGATTTTAAAAATGTCAAGAATCTAAAATTATTAGAACCAAGTAGCTTACTATCAAGTAAAGAGGAGTAAAATGGAAAATCTAAATTGATAGTAATTTTAATACAATGCTGATAATTTAAGAAATGTTTGATTTAAGGATTGATAAAACTTAAGTCTCTATAGAATAAAAAAAAAAGTTAGATTAAAAAATATAATTGAGATTATTGGATTAAGGAATGTTGATCTATGCCGTTTTTTAATTAAAATTACCGAAACAACGCTAGTTGCACCAAGAATTAAAAACAAATTGTATCCCTCGATTTCATTCCCACCATTATCAATAATAGTATTATTTCCGTATCTTACAAGAAGGACATCTTCCATATATATCTCCAATATTTTTTAAAGCAGCTGATTTATCATTTTATTATGATGATCGATTATGTAAAAGCACCGGAAGAAGTACTGAAACGAGTCCTATGGTTTAATCAATTGATTAAACTTTAGTATCGAGTTCATCTTTTTGTTTTTTGAGTTCTTTTTGCATCTTTTCAGATAATATTGATTTTAATTCTAATTCTGCTAATTCTGCTTCATTTCTTTTTTTTTCTAAATGAGGATCGTCGATTATTCTGTAATTTTCATTTATATCATCTAATCTTAGCATATCTTCAGATTTAAGCTCAAAATCAAATATATTCGCGTTCTCATATAGATGATCTTTATTTCCAGATTTTGGAATTTGTATTATTTGATGCTGTAACCCCCACCTAATAAATATTTGAGCAGGAGTTTTATTATAAAACTTGCTTAATTCTTGAATTAGTTTATTA
>Ga0114923_10001860_pt1 | contig 14414 bp, 11 predicted proteins | sample SumtaG_FD_89578 | JGI IMG/M metagenome (GOLD analysis project Ga0114923, IMG submission 89578) | Deep subsurface microbial communities from Indian Ocean to uncover new lineages of life (NeLLi) - Sumatra_00157 metaG | ecosystem: Environmental > Aquatic > Marine > Oceanic > Sediment | place: near...
AGTGATGCCAAAGTATTGCTAGCTATTGCATCATATACACCAAGAGCGATAGTTCCCACTGAGAGAAGAAGATTAAGTCGGAAGAACCAACCTAGTACACCCCTCATCATTTCACTACCGATATCTCTATCACCTAATTTTACACCAGCTCCCTTGGCAATCCTGTTAGAAGCTGGATATCCGAAACGATATATCCAAAGCAGAAATACTAGAATGGAATACGCGTATGGAAAGTCGCGCGCTAAATCAGAATCCATGTAGAGGCCTATAGATGGTAATAGTGTCGCCAATCCAATAATCAAATAGTCCTTCCAAGATTCACTCCAAGCTTTCTTCACAACTTCTGGATCTAAAGGCTGAGGTTCAACACCCTCGAACGTTACGTTATCTAGACGGTCACCTAATCCAGAATACCCATCACTTACAGGTTCTCTGCCAACGACGCGTTTTATTACGTTGCTGAACTTCATCTTCATAGGATCCTGCAAAGCAAGTTTCATCATGATCACCAATTGTCCAATTAGGACACCCATGAATGAAATCGTTATCCAAGTGAAATATTCCTGAATTGCATATCCGAAATGAAACATGAAATTTGCAAAGAGAACTCCGAAAAGAGTTCCACCATCTACATCTGGATTGAATCCAGGTGCGCTGTATGCAGTTTGGAACCAGATATTGAAAATGAAAAATGTAATGCTCTTAATGTACATAAGAATCACAAATGCTTCAATAAATCGATTTCGTCGTTTACCAAAAAGCAATAGATATCCAATTGTCACAATTATAGGGGGGAGAAATTCAGAAAGAAATGTCATTAGTGTAAGGATCGCCATACTAAGACCGCCAGATCATCTAGTAGTTCTTCATTGGTTCACCGCATGTAAAAAAGGTTCGTAGGTCAGACCAAGGGGGGCTAAACCTTAGCAAAGGATTTATTAACAAAACAATTAACAATAGTTCATTTGTAGGGAGATTTCTACATATAATGAGATGATATTGATGGAGATAAGTAAGGAACTTACAGAGGCAATAAATGACCAAATCAATTTCGAGCTATACAGTGCGTACATCTATCTAGCAATGGCATCATGGTTTGAAGAAAAGAATTTGCCGGGAATGGCACAATGGATGGAATATCAAACAGATGAAGAGTATTTCCATGCAAAGAAATTCTATCGCCATGTTGTTGAACGAGGTGGAAGGGTAATAATGACATCCATTGAAGGACCAAAGAATGAATGGTCATCACCCCTTGATGTTTTTCAGGAAGCACTACACCATGAAGAACTTGTTACAAGCAGAATTTACAAGATAGGAGATATTGCTGATAAAGAAGGAGACAGGGCGGCACAATCCATGTTACGCTGGTTCTATGATGAACAGGTCGAAGAAGAGGCTTCAGTGACAGAGATTGTAAATCACTTGAAAATGATAGGTGATAATGTTCAGGCACTCATTATGCTAGATCAAAAACTTGGTGCGAGACCTGCCCCAACTGAACCTGTAGCTGAATGAGATTTCTGACATAATATAGTCTGATTCTGATGTGAATCAGACTCCAACTTTTTATCAAATGTGAAATTTATTCTTAATTAGATGGATACTTATGGAGGAATTTTTATTCTCGCTGTAGGTGAAATCAATTTTGCTGCCAGAAGATATGGTGAATTTTGTTATCGATTCAGTTTCGGGGAACAAAGCTCTTGATTATGTAATTGGAATTTCGCAACATCATCGCATTCAAGCGAGTCCAGGGCTTCACGATTCTATTCAGTACCTGAAATCTGAGATTGAAAAAATGTCAAACGTAGAGGTTAAGACTTACGAGTACAATGCAGATGGTAAGGGATACATTGGTAAATGGGAAAATCTCATGGGATGGTTTCCAAGTTCAGGGAAATTGGAACTTGTAGAACCAGAAAACCGAACCCTTGCAGATTTTGAAACTGAACCCATATCTTTGGTTGCACACTCAAATTCAGCGAATGTTGAAGCTGAGGTTGTTTATGTTGGACGTGGGCTTCTTTCTGAAGACTACACAGGAAAAGATGTGAAAGGTAAGATTGTGTTAACAACTTCAAAAGCCTCACAAGTTCACCGCGTTGCTTGTATAGAAAGAGAAGCAATTGGATTATTGACATATGTCGCACCCTCAGGTCAAGACGAAATAGCAAACCTGAGAAGATACGAAGGAGTTTGGCCAGAAACTGACGAGCTTGACAAAACTAAATTCGGATTTGCTCTTACCCAAGCAGATGGGGTCAAACTGAAGAACTGGCTAGATGAAGGAAAAACAGTCAAAGTAAAAGCAAAAATATCTGCTGAGTTGAAAGATGGAAAACACGGAGTATTATCGGCAGTAATACCTGGAAAAGATTCGTCTAAAGAAATCTGGATAGCAGCTCACATTTGCCATCCTCACCCTGGTGCAAATGATAATGCATCAGGAAGTGGAGCAATAGCAGAAGCTCTCCGATCTATTTCCAGCCTCATAGCCGCGGGTAAAATCGAACCACTGGATTACTCTCTCAGATTCATTTGGATGCCTGGATGGAACGGAATGATCCAATTCATGGATAAAGAAAAGGACCTCTTGAAAAAGTGCAAGTTTATGATAAATGCGGATATGGTTGGGGCCAATCCATGTAAATCAGGATCTGTACTAAAAGTATACAGAACACCTTACTCGTTACCAACTACACTGAACAATGTTGTGGGTTATTGGCTAGAAGAAGAAGCTAAGAGAAAGTATGACGCTTCAAAAGGAAGCAATCTTGCACCATTACCTTGGAAGTACAGAGTCTATAGCGCAGGTAGTGACCATTACCTCTTTACCGACGCTTCTGTAGGAATTCCAGCAGTGATGCTAGGTCAAGATCCGGATAAATTCTATCATACCTCAACAGATACAGTAGACAAAATAGATCCAATACAAATGGCATATGCAACTCGAATTATTACCCTTTCAGCATTGACACTTTGCCATCCTCGACATGCATGCAAAGAGAAGATTCTCACACTTTGTAGAAATGAAGGTACTGCACTTCTAAACAAAATTGGACTTGAAACAGCTACTATTATGGGTCGTTGCTTAGAAAATCCTGAAAAAGTCTACCCACGAATGATGAAGCAACTAGGTTTCGCTCAGGAGCTTGGTCAGGCAACTCTAGATCGTGCTCAAGATGAATGGAAACTAATTTCTGAACAGGAAGATTTGAAACAAGCCCTTAAGGCCACATTGGAAATGACATATGCTACCGAGATGGTTGTAGCAAGAAAATCCTATGTCGGAGCATGTGCAGAGGTTGGTTTAGAAGCGAAAGACGAGGACTCATTCAATCTTGATTCATTCCCATTGAATATTGAAGTGAAAGGAAATTGAAATATGCTCTGCCACCTTCGCTGCTATCAAGAATCGATTCCAAACGATTTGAAAAATACGTAAATATTTCTAAAGAGCATCCATATATCGGTAGCATCGTGGATGAAATACTCAACCTTTGTACAGATTGGACACATCTTGATGAAATCACCAGCAGGATAGTATTCCAATTTGGAAAATATGATCAGAATCTCCTGGAAGGAATCGTTGACGATTTGAAGGACCTCGGAGTAGTCGAAACAAAAGAAATGTGAGGATTAGTCATGGGTGAGTGGTTGTACCGCAAAGTTGTGTTTGCTGGTACCTTTGATCATCTGCATGCAGGACACATGCACCTTCTCAGAACGGCAATTAGATTGGGTGAACATGTAGCTATCGGGCTTACTACTGATAAAATGCTCGCACATAAAACTAATCGAGAATCAATCCAATCCTATGATGACCGACACAAAGCTTTGCAGACATTCTTTGAGTCAGAAGGGGATGCTCAACGATGCAGCATATTCCCAATCGAAACAAAAGAAGGTGGAGCTGACACAATGGAAGATTTGGAAGCATTGATCGTTTCAGACGAAATTAGTGTTGTAAACATGGCGTTCCAAATCAACGAGTTGCGAGTCAAGAATGGGTTAAAACGATTTCACATAATCGTGATACCTAGAGTTAGAACTACCGAAGGTGCCCCACTCTCGTCATCTAGAAAAAGAGATGGTGAAACTTTTGACGATTTGGAACTTGTCTATTGAAAGGAATCCGGGAAAAACATCGCATCGACGTGCATTTGATGATATTCTTCCTGTTCTGTAAGTTCGATGTAATCTAGATTGCTAACAATCTCTTTAGCGAGGTCTCTGAAACTTGGGTCGAAAAGAAATTTATCCGCCCCACGAATAGCGCCACCAAATTCCTGATTAATATCTGCCGAACCGAAATCGGGTAGCATTCCTATGCGAACTAAGTCATCAACCATCACATTTGTTCCGAAAGCTCCAGTGATATAATATTTAGAAATCATATTGGATTTGCAGTTGATTTGTTGAAGAAGGATTTCGAGTGTCGCCCGGATTGAAGCTTTTGAATGCTGTAACATTCTGATGTCAGGTTGAGAAATTGTGATCATGGGGGCTGTTGGGACGTTGTCAGATTTCCAAACTACAAACTTTTGAACACTACCGAAACTCCTAATCCAATCACTGTCAATATTCCTCTTCAATGAACCTTCTCTATTCAAGAGACCTACATCAAGTAATGATGCAATGGCGGATATTGCTCCAGTTCCACAAATTCCAAGGGGATTACTATTTCCAATCGTGTCTATTACAGATTCAAATGTGTGAGGGTCTATCTTAATTCGCTCAATTGCTCCTTCTATCGCTTGCATTCCGCATTCCATGGTCATCCCTTCAAATGCGGGTCCTGATGCAGCAGAGGCTATAGATATATTCCCATCATGTGAAATTATTATCTCAGTATTTGTTCCGATATCTATCGCAGCAGTAGTTTCATTCATTTCATGAAGGCCTGAATCCACAATAACCGCAATTGCATCAGATCCAATGAAGGATTCCACTAAAGGAGGAGAGTAGCATCGAGTATCTCTTGGGAGCGAGATTCCGACATCTTGAGCAACAACAAGGATTGAATCCTTATTATGCAGAACAAAGGGTTCTGTTAACAATGATTCAGGTGAAAGGCCGAAAAAGAAGTGGTGCATTACTGAATTACCAACAACCACAATTGAAGAAATATCATTTGAATTAATCCTAGTGTCACTTAATGTCCTTTCAAGCAAACCATTGATGGAATCTCGAATTAGATTTGTTAGTGACATCCCATCTGGATTTTCAAGAGAATATCTAATCCGAGTTACAACATCAAGTCCATATGGAATCTGTGGATTAGCTATTGAGGTTTCGACTAAAACACGCTGAGTTGTGATATCAACGATATGTAGTGAGATTCTAGAGGTTCCAATATCCACCGAAACTCCATACTTGCTCACTTGACACAGCTTCCGCTTTATCTCACTACCATTACCGGACATCTAGCGTTATTAGTCACTTTGTCACTAATTGATCCGACAAACAAACGCTTGATACCACTGAGACCTCGAGAACCCATTATTATGAGGTCGGCCTCACGTTCGTCCGCAATTTCGATAATCCGAGCAGCAGGGTCTCCATGATCAATTAAATCGGTGACTTGACAAGGACCTGCAACTTTCTTTGCTCGTGCTAGAATATCCTCACCAACTTTTTGCAATGCAAGAAAAGGTTGGTCAGACATTGTATCATGATACGGTGTTGCGGAAACCATCCGAGGTACTACATGAAGCAATATCACTTCAGCACCTAATGGGGGTCCAATAGCACAACCGTATTGTACTGCTTTCTCAGAGTAATCCGACCCATCGACTGCTACTAGAATTACTTTGACTTCCACAGAATCACTATCCTCTCTCATATAGCACCCACAAAGCTTTCAATGCATTGCAGACCTTTAACTTTTCCCCAAGATGAAGAATTGTATTTCTTACTTGAGCGAGCTGAATAGGACACTACCTTGAATCAAATCAAGGAGTGTTTTAATCAGTACATCTCGATTTATCCGGACTTGGTCCATTGAATTACGGTCGCGAACTGTTACAGTATTATCTTCAAGCGTTTCATAGTCTATTGTAACACAGAAGGGAGTGCCTACTTCATCTTGTCTACGGTAACGTCTTCCGATTGAGCCACCCCGATCAAATTGAGTGATTAGCCCACTGTCCATTACTTGCTCATAAATCTCTGAAGCTGGACTAAGCAATTCGGGTTTCCCCATCAACGGAAATACAGCAACTTGAATGGGCGCAACCTTTGGTGGAAATTTCAGCCAACTGCGTTCTTCATCCTCGGCATATGCATTATCAATCAAACAGAACAAAGGTCGCTCAATACCAAAAGCTATCTCTAACACATTTGGTACAACTGGTTTCTTATCTACCTTCACGCTCAATTTCTGTTTTGAAAATTCTTGGTGACGTGTCAAATCATAATTTCCACGATCATGAATACCACAGCATTCCACCCAACCGAAACTCTTCGTGAAAATTTCCACGTCCCATGCGTCCTTCGCATAATGTGCTCGTTCGGTTACTAGGTGCTGTCTTAACCTCATGTTCTCTGAAGTGAAACCCATTCCTTTGAAAATGTTGTAAGCAAGATGAACACACCAGGCGTAAGCTGGCTTCTGGAAATGCCCTTTCTTAAGAGCATCAGACATCTTAGTGAACGTAACCTTGTCACTTCCTTTCTCTTGATCTTGATAAGGAAGCAGGGGCATTTCTTCATTTTGAATTTCTTCAAATCGTTCCCAGCTCAATTCATCAGATTCCAATATGAAAATCTGACCTTCAACTTGTGTGAATTCGCGGAGTCTAAGCATCCCTTGCCTGGGAGAAATTTCATTGCGGTAGGCTTTTCCAATTTGAAAAACTGAAGCTGGAAGTTTATCTCTGAAGAATGTAAGGAATCTTCTAAATAGCAGGTACGTTGTCGTTGCGGTTTCAGGTCGCATGTATGCAACTGCATCCAGTCCTAACTTAGTCTTCAACATCAAATTGTATTCTTGAACAGGACCCAGGTCACTTTTGCATGCTGCACATTTTATCCCTAATTCTTGAATCGTTTTAGTCATGCCATCCAAAGTGAGACCCTTGAGTGAAGGATCATCAGAATTCTCCTCAATCAAATTATCAGCGCGATAGACTTGACCACATTTGGTACATTGAGTAAGAGGGTCTATGAATCCATCTAGGTGACCTGATGCTTTCCAAACAATCTCGGGTGAAACCGTAGGACACTCTACTTCCCAGTAGTTGGCACGGACAAAATCTTTTCGGATTATATTCTCTAAACGATTCTTCAACAGTTTTCCAAGAGGACCTAAATCATAGAAACCTGCACTACCACCGTATATCTCAGGTGATGGTCCCCAAAAGAAACCTCTTTTCTTACACAAACCTGTAATTATTTCGTTGAAGTCTTTTTCAGAGCTCATTGTTCAATACCACTCGGAACCAAGTTCGATTTCATCTTAAAGTAATTGGTAGATTATCCATTCTCGTGAGGACGGGACCATGCCAGCATTCTTATTAATATTGAAGAGAGGTGTTGTAGATAGGGTGGCACTATGGTCAAGGATTCACGAATCTCTGGATTTTACAAATTAAGTAGAGAAGACCGCGTAAAGAAATTAGCGGAAGTAACTGAAATTCCACTTGAAGAACTTCAGCCTTTGATAAATCCAGCAAAGGTAGACATGGAGATTCTCGACCATATGATTGAGAATGTTGTGGGAGCAATGACAATTCCCCTAGGAATTGCAACGAACTTTAGAATCAACGAGAAAGATTATCTCGTCCCGATGGCTATAGAGGAACCTTCTGTTGTTGCAGCAGCTAGTAATGCAGCTCGAATGACCCGTAATCAAGGTGGTTTTACAGCTACAGATACAGGACCTGTTATGATTTCACAAATCCAAGCAATCAATGTACCATCTCCCTTTTCTGCAAAAGTAAAAATTCTCCAAGCTAAAGAACAGCTCCTTGAACTTGCCAATGAACAGGATCCAATTCTAATTCGTTTTGGTGGAGGAGCTAGAGACCTACGAGTTAAGGTACTTGACAGTGTTGTTGGCCCAATGGTAATCACTGAGCTTATTGTTGACACTAGAGATGCTATGGGTGCCAATGCAGTGAATACTATGTCCGAAGCAATTGCGCCATTGATTGCAGAAATCACAGGTGGAAAAATTCTTCTACGTATCCTTTCGAACCTTGCAGATCTCCGACTCGTGAGAGTGACTGCAACATTCACAAAAGAGCTTCTTGGTGGAGATGAAGTAGTGGATGGAATAATAGCTGCATGGGCTTTTGCTGAAGCGGACCCATATAGGTGCGCTACACATAACAAAGGCATCATGAATGGAATTGACGCAGTAGTTCTAGCGACCGGGAATGATTTCAGAGCAGTCGAAGCTGGAGCACACACTTACGCTTCAGTCGGTGGATATAGCTCACTGACGAAGTTTGAAAAGAATCCGGATGGCGATTTGGTTGGTACAATCGAGATTCCTATGGCAGTGGGTCTAGTTGGAGGTGCCACAAAGGTACATCCAGTTGCTAGAGCATGCGTTAAGATACTCGATGTAAAAACTGCAGTTGAGCTTGGTCACGTGATAGCAAGTGTCGGACTCGCTCAGAATTTAGCAGCTCTAAGAGCCCTTGCATCAGAAGGAATTCAAAAAGGCCATATGTCATTGCATGCAAGAAATGTTGCTGCAACCGCAGGAGCACGTGGGGATTTCATTGAGATAATAGCTGAAAGGCTAATCAAGGAAAAGATGGTTAAGGTTGAGCGTGCAAAGGAAATCTTAGCAGAACTTGAAGCGAAATAGTGTGTTCACAACGTTCTACCTACGAAAAATGATATCTACTCTATCAGAGCAACATATTTTTAGGATATTTCTTAATTTGTCGACAACTCGTGTAATCTTAGATGATGGAATACACGATAAAGGAGTCAAGATAACAATGATGGAAGATGAGTGCAATCAATGGGAACGACTCGCTGGCGAATATGTTGAAGCTGACAAGTTCTATGAAGCGGGTAACAGGTTCAAACAAGCGGCTGCGTGTTATCTTGATAGAGTACTTGACATGACCAGGAAATCCGCCGAGAATTATCATATCGCTGCTGAAGCCAGTGTAGAAAGTGATGACCACAAAGGTGCAGCACTAGCCTATTTTGAAGCAGCAACTCAGTATAGGCAAGTAAGTGATTTTGCTACCGCACTCACACTCTACGAGAATGCAGCAAAAGAAGCTTTACTGGAGAGAATGACTGAAACAGCAGCACAATCTTATTTGTGGGCAGCATTTGCATGTCATAAACTAGGGAATCGCGAATATTTCCTAACAGCAGCCAAGAATATGGCCAATCTGTATCAAAAAGCGTCTGAAAAGGCCATTGATGATGGGAAAGCAGAAAGGGCACTTATTGACTTATCACTTGCGGCTATGGGATATGCTACAATAGATAAATTCGATAAGGCGAATGAACTATTGGAAAAAGCTGATATGATAATTGGAAAAACAAGTTGGGATTGGCTCAAAACATTACTTGCATTTAGCAAAGCTCTTACGCAAGACCGTCTTGAAGATGCAGTTGATATTCATACTGACTTCAATGAAGAAGCAACAATCCAACAAGTCATGGGCGCGTGTCTTAGTATCAGACAAGAAATTGAGAAAACTAAAAGGAAGAATTAGCCCTACCCAACTCGCACCATCCCAGTTCTAGTAATTTCAAATCCAGTTCTAGGATATTTGAGAATAACAGTGACTAACTCATCACCCATACCTAGACCTCGAACATATGCATGAAAAGGCATCTTCTCCTGAGACCCAAGATATTGAATCACAGTTTCTTCTGTACCAAGAGAGAGTTCAAGTCCATCTGACAAAACAATCATCATCAGGATGTTGTCCGCAGGTCCAGCTCCTTCGTTGCGGATTTCGATATCAAAGACTACCTCATCTCCTAAATCACACGATATTCGTTCAGGGGTCATATCCATTTTTAGATCAGCTGGAGCTTTGGCTATTCTGAAATCGATTTTATTGCTGTGTTTATGCATGAGAACTTTATTCCCTTCGAGTGTAAGCTTGAAGGGACCGATAGTTCCATCACCACTTAAGACAGGGTTCACAGTTAGAAGCCACGATCCATCTTCGGATTGACGTTCTTCAATCTGAGGTTCTTTTTCAAATGTTAAGCTATTCGATAATGAATAGCGGTGGTTAGTCACACGTACAGGTACAGGACAACTATATCGGAGTTCAAACTCGATGGGTATTTTGGCACTCACCTCGTCCTGTGGTTTACCAGCCCATTCAATAACTATCTCTGTTTGAAGCGCAATCTCCATTGACTCGGTAAGCAATTGGATTAATGCTTCTTCTGCGGGAGTGATTTTTACTTTTGAAGATGCTTTTTTGAGTTTGCTAATTGTTGTGGATTCTCCATCTGCAAGAACTTTTGTACATATACTAGCAAACTCAACAGATGAATGTTTTTGGCCAGAACTACGCTTCTCAACTTTTTTGAAAAGATTAACAGCAGTTTCAAAATTTCGCGCTGCTAAATTACACATGATTGAAGAAGACAGATATGCAAAAGAGAGGTTTGTTTTTTTCATTCTGTAAACTTGATCTGATGCTTCAGAATAGAAACCACCGGCTTCGCTGAACCTGCTATCTAGTAATAGCGTTTCAGCTGCACAGATTTTCATTTCTGAAGATCGAATATAGTCCTCTTCTTCAATAGCACAAAAGGCTGCTTCTCTAAAGTATTTCACTGCAAAATCTGAACGACCGGCGACTACAAATTGTTTTGCTGCTTTCTCATATTCGATACTCGCATATTCGAAATCATTTGCCTCAATTTCACGTAAAGCTTTTTCAACGTACTTCTTAGCTTTTTCAACTGGGTCTTTTTTAAAGAATCGTGACATTAATGAGAACCTCTCTTCTCTATGATACGCAAGATTAGAGCAATCGCATGATGCTTTATTGGTTTCGGCTTGAGTGATAGATATGTATTCCACTAAGATATACTGGGAAAATCCCCAATTGCAATCGTTTGAGGTCACAGTTGTACACTGTAAAAAAGTTGAGGATAATTATGAAATTACTATTGCAGAAGAAGTGGCCAGACCAGAAGGAGGAGGGCAAGCAGGTGACCGTGGCTCTTTGAAATGTGAAAGTGGAGAAGTGGAATTCTTTGATACTGTTCTACGTGGTGAAAATATCACACTGCTGTCAAATAGTGAAATTCCTGATGAAAAGAAATTCCAACTAAAACTAGACATGAAGTGGAGAAACGGAATGATGCGAAATCATACAGCGGAGCATCTTTTCGTGAGTTCTCTACTACAAATCAACTCGGACTTGAAATTAGGGTATATCTGGATAGATGGAGATCATGGAACTATTGAAATCATTGGAAATTCAGTAAATCTAGAACTGATTCTTCAAACTGAGAAAATAGTTCAAAATATAATAACAGATTCTGAACCTGTTGAAAGTCGACTTGTTGATTCCCTTGATCTGGATGTGCAAGTTCGTGCACGCGAAGGAGTTTCAAAATTAGAATCAGTCAGAATTATCAGTATATGGGGTATCGACCATTCTGCATGTTCAGGTACTCACGTTCAAAACACACATGAAATAGGAATGTTCAAAGTCATTGACTACAAAATCACTAAAACCGGAGCAAGATTGGAATTCGTAACATCAGACAAAGCTGTTGAAAATGTTTCTGAAATATACAATTTGGCGCTATCAAGAAAATTGGAGTATCCATTTGAGATGCAGCAGTTAGGTGCAATTCTAGATAAATCAAAGAAAGCATCCGATGTTAAACAGGAACTTTTTGGGGAAATCATTTCACTGATGAACCGAGACCCAACTAAGGAAACATTCAAGGACATTATTTTCCGGCATTATTATCTTCCAGGTTTTTCGTCAAGAGACCTAAAAGAATCCCTCAAACTGATGGAATTAGAGGAAACATCAGTGACATTGCTTTTCTCCCCGGGATCGAAAAGTAGCTTTGTTATTTGGATAAATGGGATTGCAGGTGATAATACGCAAGGTCTCTCAAAGATAATTCAGGATATTGGAGGTAGGGGAGGAGGTAGCGGAAGTTCATTTACAGGAGGTTTCAGTGATGTTCAAAACCCTCGCGAAATGTATGTGAAATTGGTTGAAGGTCTTGAAGCCTGGATTAAATCTTGAAACTTACCATGTTATCTCAAAGACATGCATTGAGTCATCTCCACAAATGATGTTATCAGGTATAGCAACAGAATATACTTCTTCTATTCTATCACCCATTACTGCACCGAAATGTGAAATCCACTTGCCGAATATAACCAAGTAATCACAATCTCGGGATCTTAAGAAATTCCGAAGTTCAGAGATTGAAAAATCGCCATAAGCAATTTCAGGCGTGACTAAACCTACGAGGTCAATTATTACACGATTTGAAAGGAATCTTATTGCGCCTATATCGCCAATGGCAAGGACAGCGTCAGCAGGGGTATTATCTTGAATCCACATACCAATGTCAACTTGCATCTCGTTAATGTTCTTGGTTGCAGTTGCATAAACGTTGGCCTGTGCCATATATGGGAGCGTCGATGGTACAATAACGAGAATGAGAAGTAAAGCAGATAAGGTTCCATGGGCAAGGTCGGGAGTGAATTCCCGAACATTTTGCTTCAACTCATCACCAAATATCAAGAATCCTGCAACACACGAAATTAACAAAAAGGAAAATATCGGGGTCACATACCTCGAATTATTGATCATCGCTTGATAGGGCATTGTGAATCTGTAGAGAAGTGCCAAAGAGATGGCAAACAACCAAGGATAAGGTCGTTTTCGAAAGAATAATGCAACACCTACGATAATGCCCATCAAGAGGAACGGCATGGTTGAAAAGAAACTGCCCCAGAAAATATCCCAAACATCGATATGATATGGAGTCACTTCTCCAACTTTCACATAGAATGTATCAGGTAACGGATTTCCAGATGTTTGAATACATTGTAGAATCCACGGAATAACAACTAGAAATGCCGACAAGAACATAAAATAAATCGATGCTGCGCGCTCTTTAGTAAAATCTCTGCGTGAAATATGCTGAATGAGCCGAATTGGGAATACGATAAGAGCTAATAGAACGGCTTCGGGTCGTGAAAGAAATGCCAATCCTGCAATGATTCCGAGCAGAATATCGTATTGAAGTTCGGATTTCTCAAGAATGATGATAGGGAGAATTGTTAGAAATAATAGCAAAGGATATTCCATTCCTGATAACATCAACCAGGTATTCGAGGGGATAAGGACAAATCCTACCATCCCCAACACAACCACTAACTTGTTTTCAATTAGTTGCGAAAAGAATAATCCAACTATGAATGTGCACAGTATGTAAAATAGCGCGGAAACAATCATTACACCCCAAACTAACGAAATCGGGTCAGTTGTAAAGAAAAACAATCCAGCAAGTAGTATTGACCAAAGAGGACTTGTTGATCCTGTTGAAGGATAACCTGGTGAATATTCCCAAGCGCGACCTTCAAAGATAGACCGGGCAAATTCCAAATGAATCCAAGAATCATCAAGATTGAAACCAATTGTTGTCACACTAAGAGCAGTGAGCCAATAATGGATACATGAAATAGAGGTAATGATGACAGCAGCAACGAAGTATATGAGAAGTTCCTTATTCTGTCTTAACCAAATTAATACACGATTATTCACCGTATCAGAAGGTTCTGCGGACATTCTAATTCCTCCAACAACGTACACGTTTAATGCTTCGGGATTATTCGAATATGAATCTAACACTTGAACGGATATTTTGTAAATTAATAGTCAGCTGTCCAAGCATTAGAACATATGATTTCTTATCAATTCGCCATTCTCATTCTATTTTGATACTTTCGGTCATCTCTCTCCAAACTATGGGTGTTCAATCTATAGTATATTCATCCATGATAATCTCCTTAGCAATTCGGGATTCTATCAAGCTTGACAGGCTAATGGAAATTAGAACTCAAGAGTCATTCCCAATGTCGTTCTTGGGAGGACATCACTCTCCTGTCAAAGGTTGTCTAAGAAAAAATGAGCGATGGACATTGTCACTATGATTGAATCAGCACCGTTTCACGGGCAAATGAAACTCAGTTGTGATGGTGTATCCAACATTTTTTGAAAGGTGAACTAAATGTCAACTGGCCAAACTACAACAACTCAGTTACAATTGGGAGAGGTGCAGGACTCAAGGACACTCACTGTTTTTTCGCCACCCGGCATATGCGTTGAGACTGCAAAATATCCTATCCTAAAGGCGGGTCTGTTAGCAACAACCCGTCCGTCTGAACACCTTTCCATCTATGATCATCCCGAAGCATG
>Ga0114923_10001861_pt1 | contig 14412 bp, 12 predicted proteins | sample SumtaG_FD_89578 | JGI IMG/M metagenome (GOLD analysis project Ga0114923, IMG submission 89578) | Deep subsurface microbial communities from Indian Ocean to uncover new lineages of life (NeLLi) - Sumatra_00157 metaG | ecosystem: Environmental > Aquatic > Marine > Oceanic > Sediment | place: near...
ACAAAAAACCCTCGGTTTAGTTTTGACTTCACCGAAGAGGATGTTAAAGCCGTATCTGAGGGTAAAGCTGCTATGCGTAGCACTAATATGACAATTCAGAGCCGGGACGGTTCTTTAAAGTTCAGATTCTCTGATGACACTGGTGATATTCTCAACTTCAAAGTAGATTCTGAAGTATCATCTGATGGGAAGGAAGAGAACTTTTCTTTAACTATCAACTTGAAGAAAATGATTCCCATCTTCAAACTAGCAGCACAAGACGGAAAATTTCGGCTAAATATATTGAAAAACAATATAATTCATATCATTGTCAACGATATAGATGTGTTGGTAATGCCGGAGGTGTAACATGGCGCGGAACTGGTGGGATAGAATCATCGAGAATAAAAAAAATAAAGAATTACGAGAAGAAAAAGAAAATAAAGAACAACTGCAAGAATTAGCTAAGGGTGATGAATTCAAGCGGATGGTTGAAGATGCTGCTAAGGTTATAATTCATGAAAATATGGAAGCTACCAAACGTGCCAAATTAGAGAATGTTAAGGCACATGAAGATAGCGTAACAAAGGCCAAGGAAGACATTAACCTTGTTAGTGATTCAGTACAGGACAGCACAGAGCCGTTTGTGTCTGTTCTCGGTATGGGGTTTGATAAACACCAAGGGTTAAAGATTACCCTTGATTGGAATGATGCGTTTATCCGGTATCTAACTGCTGCCGGAATAAAAGGCAATAATGACGAGGAAACCATCAGAATATGGTTAGCCCACCTAAATTACGATATTACCCAAGAAGCACTAGCTTCTGATTATGTATTAAACGGTGTGGATGATACCGAGATGCCTCTCATGGGTTATGATGCAATGTTCGGGTTGGATGAAAATGGTGAACCTATTGATAATGATGACGACATGAGAGAACAACCCGAGGAAGATTGGCCAAGCGAATGAAAACTAACCTTATTATCGACGGCAACAATTTACTATATAGGACGTTTCATGCCAACAATAAGGGTGGTGATCCTGATGATGTAGTAATAGGGCTCTGTATACATTCTGCCCTAATGACAATGAACAAACTTTTTAGAACGTTTACACCTGATGATGTGATAGTAGTGTTTGATACTACGTCATGGAGAAAGGAATATACCAAAGATTTGTCGTTATGTGTAACAAACAAAAAGTATAAAGGGTATCGTAGAGCTAATCAAACTCCACAACAAGAACAGTTATTCAAAATGTTGGATGATCACATTGATGAATTCGCTGACATGCTTAAAGATCGTACTAGTGTATTAGTGTTGCGCCGTGAACTGTTAGAGGGTGACGATCTCATGGCCGCGTATGTTCAAATGAACCGAGATGATGAAAACATAGTAGTATCCGGGGATAAGGACATGATGCAATTATTACGGTATTCGGGGGTTAGAGTCATAAATCCCGCTGACGGAAAGCCACGCTCCTTGGATGATTGGGGCGGTAACGGTGATCTGTTTATGTTTGAAAAGTGTATACGGGGTGAACCTAAAGCAAATGACAACATCCAATCTAGTTATCCTCGATTACTACGAACAAAAATAATGAAAGTATTAGAAGATCCTTTTTTGTGTGAAAATATAATGAATCATACGTTTTCACAGCTTGAAGAATTGCCCGACGGATCGTATGGAGATGTAACGTACACGACGAGGGATTTGTTTCAAGAAAACAAAATTCTTATGGATTTACGTGAACAACCAGACGTTGTTAAAATATTGATGGTAAAAACTGTTATAGCTGCTAGAGAATCTAGAGGAAAGTATGATCATATAAAATTTTTGCAATTCTGTACACGAGAAGAATTAAGCAATATAATTAACAAAGTTGAAGAATTCGTGCCTATGTTGTCAGTTTGATATTATTGAGGTTCCGACGATTGTTTCTTTTCGTTGTTACCCCATTTTTTACCGGTAGTAGCATAAAAACCGAATATGGGTGCGGCCAAACCAACTACTGCTGTTACTAATGCTGTTTGTGCTATTGTAGGGCCACCGACCATATCAGCAATGGTACACGCTAACTCTTGGGCCTTTCCCAGATCCAGATCTTTATCAAGTAGGATTTGAATGAGGGCGGCATTGCACTCGGTTTTGACTACGGTCCCAATGCCCATATACCAAAAAACCATGTAGGTTAGAAGAGCAGAATATCCTATCAAAACTAGGCGAGGTATAAGACGAAGAACATCCACGGATTCTGCAAAAGACATGATCCATTTCTTAGCTCGTGAGGGCTCCGAGGTCTTTTTGGGTGCCAATGGGCAGTTAGATGGTGGGTTTTCAGTATCCATATGAATATTTATCAGTTTGTAAAAAGATTTATAAAAGGAAACACCGTGACACGTAAAAAGAAACCAGATGATGACAAACCAAGAAAGCGTGGAAGACCCCGCATAAACCTTGAGTTTAATGAAGCTCGTGAGCTTGTGCGTGCAGAACAATTAACGTCAATTATCCAGTATAATAAATGGTGGCTATATAATACCCCGGCCATAATACCAAAACGCCCTGATAGGGCATACAAAAAAGAATGGGTAAATTGGAACGATTTCTTAGGATCAAATAATCCATTTCCTTTTGTTAGAAAAAAATTCCGTGAATTTACCGAAGCTAAGAGTTTTGTACACCGCCTTGGGCTTAAAACAAAGGCTGATTGGCATGATTATGTAAGAACTGGGGCTAAACCAGTAGATATCCCAAGCAGGCCAGACCTTATATATGATGATTGGTTTACATGGAAAGACTTTGTTGGTGGTGACTTAACCAGTGTTAAACGCAATATAGATGCCGCTGGAGGAATTTTCTTCATTATACAAAACTATGGTAGACCCAATAACGTTTACCAATTAGGGATAACTCTAGAAGGCCATAAAACTATATTCCAGCATCAGGTCACCCAGAAATTCAAGATTATAGGGATGTATCATTGTGATATAGATTTCACATGGGAACAAATAATCAACAAGCATGGTAAAAAATATTGGGAAGCTGGTCGTAAAGATGAGTATGTGATATCAAACATAAACGATTTTATATTTGATATTACCAATTTTGTGGAAACTATAAGAATTGATTCAACAACTCATTAAAAATTGGTTTATGAATAGGTCTGCCAATTTCGAAAAATTTATTAATAGTCATCCACGCGGTTTCCCCAGTTTCATACATGGGGGTTATGAAATCGTTTTTATTTTTAATTTGGCCATAGTAAATATCTGTATATCCCAGATATTTCCCCAAATATTTGATAGATACTATATTATGCGCTAAGAGTCCCAATTCTTCCATTGCTTCTCTCATAGCAGCAGTTACGCTATCCTCTCCGGGGTCCACATGGCCCTTCGCTATTTGGAATTCATCGCCCCCAAATCTGGGGTTAGAGGGTTTCATTAACATAACGTAGATCTCGCTATCCTTAATGTAATACGGTATGAACCCTGCTCTAGGTACCCCTTTTCGTTTTGACATAATCACTCCTCGTATTTAATTTAAGTATATACCGGTTCACCCAAAAAAACAAGACATAAATAATGTCATGAAAAGACTTTGATCAGAATACAGGAGATCTATCATGAGTAACAAAGCCGTAGCAAAGCATGAAACACTGCCACACGTTGAGTGGGTTGACCTTGGTGATAACAAGGTAGCCATTGAGGTTATTGTTCTTAAGCGGGACAAACGAAACGGTGACTTGTATTTCATTAAGACAGAAGAATTGGACGAAATTGATCGTAATCGATTGGTGTCTATTTTGAGAAAAAGAGATGCCGCTAGATACGAACTATGGGATTTACTCGATAACACTACTCTCGGTAATGGAGAGAATGCACTTGAGTTTTTTCATCAGTTGGTTAAGGTTAAGACGGAACATGGCGCAATACTAATTCCGGGTGCTGGTAAAGCAGGAATTTCCTTACGCGCAGATGCTCAATCTGTTCCTATTGAAGAGGCAGAAGATGTTGTGGCTCCGGCAGCCAAGCGCGGTCCCGGTCGTCCACGAAAAGCATAACCATAGGTGATGTAATTTGAAAAGGGGTGTTTTAGCCCCTTTTTACAAAAAGATCATTAAACTAGAACATACATAAATAAAAGTACCTAATAATAGGAGCAAATTAATGGAAGCCAACACTATATTTGTTCAGATTGCAAGCTATCGTGATCCAGAACTTATTCCCACGTTAAATGACATTATTGAAAAATCCGCTGTCCCCAAAAATCTTCACATCTTCGTTTGTTGGCAACATGCTGAAAATGAAACCTTGGAGGATTTCTTGGATGTGGGGTTCAATACAAAATCCTTTGACTCCATCGAATGTGATGGTAAAGAATTCTCCGTCATAAAAACCACAAAAGATAAAGCCACCGTTTTCTTCATGGATGTTGATAACAATGACACCAATGGGGCATGTTGGGCCAGACACCAAATTCAACGTCACTATAATGGTGAAAAATATACTTTACAATTAGACTCACATCACCGGTTTGTCGATGAGTGGGATACCAAAGTCATTGAGATGCTAGAAAGCTTACGATATAAAAGTCCTAAGCCCCTCCTAACTGCATACATTCCCTCTTTTGACCCAGAGAATGAGCCGGAAGCTAGGGTGCAGGTTCCTTGGAGAATGGACTTTGATAGATTTATCCCAGAAGGTGCCGTGTTCTTCAGACCCTCTGCTATAGATGATTGGGAAGAAAGAACAGAACCGATGGGTTCACGTTTTCTTTCTGCCCATTTCACATTTGCTGACGGTAAGTTTGCTAAAGAAGTGATGCATGACCCCGAATATTTCTTCCATGGGGAAGAAATTTCACTTGCAGCACGGGCATATACCCACGGTTATGACCTATACCACCCACACAGAATCATTGCGTGGCATGAATATACACGTAAGGGCAGGACAAAGATCTGGGATGATCATACAACCCCCATAAGAGACGAAGGAAAAATAGAACTAGACTGGGTTCAGCGAAATGACATGTGCCACCGCAGAAACAGAATCCTGTTTGGTATGGATGGTGAAGACCCTGCACAAATTGATTTTGGAAAATATGGATTTGGCACAGAACGAACTCTTCGCCAGTATGAAGAAATGGCTGGTATCAGTTTTAAATATCGTGGTGTACAACAAGCAGTAATGGATCGTGAAGATCCCCCACATAGCTACGAATATAAAACAGAGGGAGAATGGAAGGATTCTTTTGCAAGATCAAATGATGTTCATGTTTGTTTACATAAGGGTGAGTTTTCTGAGATTGTTGATGACTTTGACTTCTTTTATGTCGGAACTCACGACAAAGACGGTGACGAAGTATATCGTAAAGATTTAGTCAAAGACGAGATATACAAATATCTGAATAGTGAAAATGGATTTATTGATTACCGCCTCATTTTCCTATCAACTAGACACCCAGTTTCCTATACAGTCTGGGCACATAGTGAAAGTAAAGGCTGGATGGATAAAATCGACAAACCACTTAATTATTAAGGTCTCCCATGAAAGACGAACTGATAATATCAGCATATGGTTCACACAATGCTGCTGTGGCGATGTATTACAAAGACACCTACACGGTCATTGAAATCGAACGCTGGTTGAATAAAAAAAATGCTGGCATGATCACGTACATGCCAGCAGGTAATCCGAAAATAATTTTTGATGAAATCAGTGAATTTCTGTTAGCCAAAACTGATAGAAGTGATGTTGATCTGTATCTCACGAATTATCATGACCTAAATAAAATTCAACCATGTTTTCGGTTTGCTCACCACCGCTCATTTGATCATCACGAAGCACACGCAGCTACGGCCTTTTACCAATCCCCATATGATGACTCCCTTACGTTTACATATGATGGGGGTGGTGACCTTGGCTATTTCAATGTGTACCGAACTGATAGACGCAACGGTATAGTATTACTTGAACGCTTCAATCAAGATCTTGGGTTTGCTTATATGATATTTGCCAATTATTTGGCTGATATCACGCGTGACCCATTGACTATAGGTAATTTAGTATATGCTGGTAAACTTATGGGTTTGTGTTCATATGGTAATGTTCGTGAAGAGTGGCTCCCAGCGTTCACTGATTTCTATGAGACTTTTAGCTATTTCGGGGATTCTTATATTGGTGGAGCAGAAGCAGCCGCAGATGCAATGCCAGTAGTAATGGAGGCTATCGGTATAGAAGATTTTCACCGTGATACACGTATAGAAGGACAAACAGCTTGGGATATAGCGGCAACAACCCAGCATGTATTTGAACAACAGTTTTTTAAATTTACCCAGAAGTACTTGGACGAGTATCCTGATCTCCCAGTGACATTATCTGGTGGGTGTGCATTGAATGTAATTCTCAATGCTAAATTACTTAAAATGCGTGACGGTAAAGTGTTTGTTCCACCAAACTCAAATGACTGTGGCGTAGCGGTAGGTGGTATACTTGCTTACCTAAAACCAGAAAGAACGGTTGATCTTACATATTCTGGTGTGCCTATCCTCGATGACCATATGTTTTCATCATATGTTGAAAACGCTCCATTTACGGTTATTGAAAATGTATCGGTAACCGATGTGGCAAATTACATTAACCTTGGAAACATCGTCGGTATTATTCAGGGTGATTCAGAACATGGCCCACGGTCATTGGGTAACAGAAGTATTATCTGCAATCCGGTAGGTGATATGAAGGAAGTGTTAAATAAGAAAGTTAAGAACCGTGAATGGTACAGGCCGTTTGCCCCTGTTGTTCGTTTAGAAGACGCCACTAAATATTTTGACTTCCCAGAAAACGCACAATCACGCCACATGACATTTGTGGCCGAAGTAAGAGAAGAATATAGGGATGTCATACCTGCTGTTACACACGAAGACAATACAGGAAGACTACAGACCGTTACACAACAACAGAATCCGTTCCTTTATGAACTGATAACTAAGTTCAGTGAGGTTGCAGATCATGCTGTGTTATTAAACACTTCATTCAACGTAAACGGCAAGCCCATACTTAGTAGGTTATCAGATGCTTTGGAGATATTGCAGAAAACAGAGTTGGATGCTGTATACTATAAGGGTAGGCTTGTATTTCGCAAAGGTGATGAAGAGTTGTATGAACGAGAAGTGGTTAGTACAAACATTAAACCCTTAGATGATGGAACTACGTTATATTTGCTATCATTAGATATTGATCCAGTGGTGGTAGCTACAAAGCACATACCTAAAATAAAGGAGATCATTAAGACACGAAAGAATATTGTGCTTGTACCAACTGTCGAAACGTTGTCTTTGTTTAAATCTGAGTTTGGGGATGAGATTCAGTATTTCCCTCTAGGTACTAATTTGTTATTCTATCATGAGATGATACAAAAAAAGGTTCCCGGTATTGAGATGACGGTTTCTGGGTTTAAGAAATTCAGTCGTCTGCTATGGATTAAGAACTTGATGTATAAAAACTATCACCAAACACAGAACCATATGTTCGTGATAATTGATGATGTGTTGGATGATGAAAATGTTGAAAATGATATTAATCTTATTATCAACCTAGCAAAAGAAGATAGAAAACTTATTGTGAGTGGTGGTAAATATAATGGTAAATTCACCGATAAGGATATTAAAAAACTCATAAGCAGGGATGTTGAGATAAATAATTTAACCCCCCCGACATTTGATATAATCTGGGGTAGTATAGAACAGATAGAATGGTTATCTGTTAACTTTGAAAGTAACCTATTAAGCCTGATGAGAGATGGCGTGGTGGGTGATGACATTGACTATGGTCTGTTGTTGTTCGTCCTACATGAAGATCGATTTATGGTGTGCTAGTAATGAAACCCGATGTATCATTTGTAACATGTATATACGACGATTTATCCACAACCGCGTTTGCGGGAAGGCATAATCGGGGCACCCATTATGTATTTTCGTTGGCTCAGATACATGAAATGGGTGTCCCGATTTATTGCTTTATTGATAAGATAAATATGTATAGATATTTTCCGGCGTTCTTACACTTTGGGTTGGAGAATTTTACCTTCATCAATTATAATCTAGGGGATTCCCCATATTTTGATAGGATACAAACGGTCAAAGAATCTAAGCCAGAATTATATATTGATGCAATCTCATGGTCAAGTAGATGTGTGGAAATAATGTGGGGCAAGTTTGATTGGTTGGTCCATGTTGCTGAAAAAATTGGACTACAAGAAGATAGGTATTTGTATTGGATTGACGGGGGATTGTCTCACGAAGGCGTAATACCCCGAAAGTATAACTCCAAGAGACCTAGATCAGATATGTCTGATTCATTTAATAACTCATCTCATGAGTATAGCTACCAGTTTGCCAATGATTTAATTTTCAACAAAGATTTCCCAGACTTTTTAGTAGAGACCACCGGTGAAGGTAATCTACTACATTTCATGTGTAGCAATCCACAGCACAGTGATCAATCACATCTACCGAGAGGAGGCTCACATGTTGGGACTGGTGTTGGTGGATTATTCGGTGGTGACATTACCCTCCTACATCAATGGGCTACAGAAGGTATGCAAATATGTGACAGTCTATTAGAGCATGGGTTTATCATTAAGGAAGAGGATATTTTAACTCATTTGATTAATAAACATTCCAAAGATGACTCTGACCCATTTAAAGACCATTTAACAATGTATTGGTTTGATACATGGTATCATGAAGATTGGAATGTTTACAACCCGAAACAAAAAAGTTTTGCTGCGTTTTTTGAAGGATTTACAGAGTATAGGAAAAATAAATGAAAAGTAATTTAACTTTAGTAACATGTATGTTCGACATCAAACGCGGCGATTTAGTGGAAGGGTTTGGACGGTCATTTGAACATTATATGGAGTGTTTTAAGAGATTGATTAAAACTGAACTACCGATGACTATCTTTTGTGATGAAGATGTTGAAGCCATTGTGTGGGATGAACCCGTCAGAACCAAAGAGAACACACATATTGTACGGAAAACACTTGATGATCTAAGAGGGTTTCCCTTCTACGAACTCACAAATAAGATCCGTTTACAAGAAGACTGGATAACCCGTAGTGGTTGGATTCCAGATAGCCCACAAGCTAAGTTGGAACTATATAACCCACTTGTAATGAGTAAACAATTCTTCTTAAATGACGCTTCAATTTTCAATATGTTTAACACCAAATATTTCTTATGGATTGATGGTGGCATATCCAATACGATTGGAGACCCATGTAACTACTTCACGTTGGAATTCTCTCGCCAAATCACAAAAGAGATGAACAAGATGATGTACCTCTGCTTTCCGTATGATGGCAGGGTTGAAGTTCATGGGTTTGAAAAAGCAGAGTTTGATAAACTTGCTGGGGAGACAACTGAGCGGGTTGCCCGTGGTGGTATGTTCGGTGGCTCCAAATATGCTATTAATGAGATAAATGGCATCTATTACCAGTTGTTGCATGACAGCCTGAATTCCGGGTTTATGGGCACTGAGGAAAGCATATTCACCCTCATTACATATCGTTACCCACAACTATGTAACATCATACCCATTGACAACAATGGTTTAATTCTAACAGCCCTAGAAAATATCAAGAACAACATTCGTGCTAGTACGGCTGAAAGTCTTGCTGTGTACGCGCTAGTTTTTAATATACCCGCACAGTTCAAAATGTGGGTAGAATCATTCAAAGAAGCGTTACCAAGGGATTATGAGAGGGTTGCCAAATATGCTATAAACAATTCCACTGACCCAGATGTGGAGGCTAAATTTCAGGAGCTATTTAAGGAACACGGATTTACAGAGTTTAAGAAAGATAACGTGGGCATATGTGGAGGCCGACAATTTGCTGCCGAACATTTTGCAGAAAGTGAGCATGAGTACATGATATTCTTTGAAGATGATATGTTGTTTCATTTGTCGGGTGATGAGCCTTGCAGAAACGGATTCACCACATATCATGATGACTTGTTTGATAAAATAATTGATATATTGGAAAACGAAGAACTTGATTACCTTAAATTGTGTTTCTCTGAGTTTTATGGTGATAACCATGAGAACTGGGCATGGTATAATGTCCCACAGGAAAAAAAGGATATCTATTTTCCCGATAAGGGAGATGGAACAAATCCGAAATCTACAGTAGTGCACCGTACTGGATCACACCGCAATTTGCCTTATGCCATAGGGGAGTATCACTACTGTAACTGGCCATTGTTATTTAACAAAGAAGGCAACAAAAAGGTGTTCATTGATATAAAATACGAACACATGTATGAACAAACATGGATGAGCCATGTAATGAATCTCATTAGAGAAGGAAAAATACAGGCTGGTTCGTTACTTGCCTCTGTAATAAACCACAACCGTCAATTTCATTATGACGGAAAGACTAGGAGGGAAAATGAGCACTATACAAACTAAATTCATTGTTGTGAGTTTACCTCGAACCGGGACATTATCAATGTGCCAGATGCTAACCAGCTTGGGGTTTACGTGTGAACACCCGGTTGGGCCATCATGGAAGGCATTTCTGGGAAGGTTTAATAGAAATGTTCTTGCAGACACACCAATGTTCGCTCCCTCAACTATACAGTATGTTCTGGATAGATCAGATGAAGTAAAATTTATCTATACAGACAAGAATCCACAAGACTGGGTTACTTCCATGGTAAAGGTTGGATTGCAGAGGGCACATAACAGTTACTACAATACTCCTGATTGGGATGTTTTCAAGCCACATGCAGCCATAGATTTTAAGGCGTTGAATGAAGTTTTAGACGGTGAGCTTGTGGAGGACAACGCGTGTGAAAAGTTTGAAAAACATAAGCTGTTTGTGAAAGCCACAATCCCCCCAGAACGCCTGTTGACATATCACTTCTCTGAAGGATGGGAACCTCTATGTGAGTTTGTGGGTAAGCCTGTTCCAAATATTGAAGTTCCACATCTTAATATAAACACAATGTTTGATAAGATACTTAAGAACTAAATGGCGGAATTCCTTGGTGTGTAAACACAGTGCCGGTGTATTGATTCACCGACATAAGATTTGTTCCAACAAAACTAATGTAACTAGACGAACTATCATTACTGAATGTGCTTAGTATTGTAGAACTAAATCCATCTAATATGACGGTAGTGTCTGACCCAAGCTGGTCAACTAAAATAAGTTCCCCCGCAACCCACTCAACGTTTCTGGCATAATAATAAGGTGCAGGAACAGCAAAGGTACTCTTGAGTGTATTGCTAATGCCATCAAACTTATTTACTATTTGCTCATCCCCATCCAGCACTATTAGATCAATACCATCATAGGTGATGTCGTTGTTAATCCATGTTCTGATTGGTAACGCAATAGATGATTCGGGAAGTATATTGGGGCTAGTTAACCATCTGTCTAAATCAATCTGAAACAGGTTAGATGCCGCATCACACACCCACAAATATGTGCCATCATACATCATGCCACTTATAGTGTAATTACCACCCGCGCCATCACTCGTTACAAATGTTGTAGGCCAAGCTCGATAAGTTGTACTACTGGTTCCTACCTGAAGGCGTAATTCATCATCGGTGGCAAAAATTAGATTTGTGCCATCAAATGCCATTGCCCTCAATCTTGGTAATTCACCCAGAACCAGCCATGGTACTACATAAGAAGTGTTTGGCGTGCCATTAATGTCCTGCCACCACGGTGGCCATTGGTTTGTATCCACGGCTGGTGTTGGACTAGGTGTTACGGTTGGCGCAGAACCTATTGTTGGTGTTGGTGTGGGGGTGGAAACAGGTGTATCAGAAATAGTTGGTGTAACAGTTGGTGTAACCCCCGGAGTTAATGTATTAGTTACTGTAGGCGTCGATGTGGAACCAACACTTGTTGTAACCGTGGGTGTCGGTGTATACGATGCAGTGTTGCTGGGCGTAATATTTGGCGTAAAAGTATTAGTTGGAGTAATAGTTGGTAATGCCGTGGCAGGGGCTGTTGATGTCGGTGTGGCCGTATTTGATGGGGTCACTGTCACAGATGGGGTAATCGATGATGTTGGACTAGGTGTCGGTGTAATCGTTGTGGTGGGCGTAACAGTAGCTGTGGCAGTAACTGTGGGCGTAACAGTAGCTGTGGCAGTAACTGTGGGCGTAACCGTGGCGGTAACCGTAACTGTAGGTGTCGCTGTTGATGGCAGCGTTCCTGTAAATGTCGGTGTAGGTGTTGGGATTGGAGCCCTACCCCAATGACTTGGAAATGCCCCGGATAATGGACTAGTTACTATATCATTTAATCTGGATGGAAAACTAGGATCACCGAACGACCATAAGGTACTCCCATCTGGAGATAATTTTTTAACGGTACCATCATTCGAGCAAATATATACATTGTTATTTACACCAACACTTATACCTGTTATTTGATGATCCGACTTTTGTTCTGTCCAAACCAATTGGCCCCGGTGGTTTAATTTTCTTACAGTACCGTCATTTGAAGCAATATAAACGTTTTCATTATTATCTACCGTGACTTTAGATATATCAACATCACGTCCTTGGTATGTCCATATCAAATCACCGCCTGTGGTTAATTTATGTAATGAATTATCTCTTGATACTGAATAGATATTTCCAACATAATCAACCGTTACACCGAGAATTTCACCGGCATGTCCAGCATATGTCCAAACGAAAGCTCCAGCCGGGGTGAGTTTTGTAACTTCATTATCATCTGTGCCTAAATACACATATTTGCTTGCATCTACAGCTACGGCCCGAACATAGGCACTAGTACCGTATGTCCATTGGCTAACACCACTGGAATTTAATTTACGGACAGAATTATCAAATGAACCTATAATAACTTCCCTATCATCATCTACAGCTACAGCTACGATATCATCCGCTTCAACATAGCTCCACATTACGATGCCGGAAGATGTTATCTTGCTTACAGTCTTATCAGAACCAGCACTGTAAACAAATCCATCTGGGTCTGTTGCTATCGATGTAGCTACAAACTGTTGGGGGTGTGCCTGTAGTTCCCATGTTGCACTTTGACCATCTGGGGCTATCTTACTTAAAATACCATTCACCGAAATGACATAAATTTCCGGGTCATTAAGAGGCGGTGTGGGAGAATTACTGGGCGTAGGTGTGACGGTACGAGTCACTGAAGGCGTCACTGTTATCGTGGGGGTTACCGTCGGTGTTTCCGTAGTTGTAGGTGTTACCGTTGGTGTAACCGTTAATGTGGGAAGGGGTGTAGGCATTTATATATAATCCAATATTATGGTGTCGTCGGAGTGATAGTAACTGTAGTTGTTGGTGTAGTTGTTGGTGTCACAGCCGGTGTATCCGAAATAGTTGGTGTCACTGTCGGGGTTACTGTGGACGTGACTGTTACTGTCGGGGTTACTGTGGTTGTTGGTGTAACAGCCGGTGTATCCGAAATTGTCGGAGTGACGGTTGGTGTAATAGTCACTGTGGCAGTAACGGTTGGTGTAATAGTTGCGGTGACAGTTACTGTAACAGCCGGTGTATCCGAAATAGTTGGTGTAACTGTGGCCGTTGGTGTAACTGTGGCCGTGTTTGTTGGTGTGACGGTTGGTGATGCAGTTACCGTAACGGTTGGTGTAACTGTGGCGGTTGGTGTCATGGTGCTGGTTGCTGTAACAGTTGGTGTTACAGTTGGTGTTGGAGTCGGTGTTTGTGTTAATGTTACGACTGTCGATCTTCCCCATAAATTTGGGAAAGTTCCAGATAATGGGCTTGATGCTATATCATTAAATTTACTAGCTCTCTCATTAATACCCCATATCAGAGTACCAGTCGAGGAAAGTTTATTAATTACACCATCATTTGAACAAAGGTAAACATTATCGTTTATATCAACACTGATTCCAAGCACTTTACGAACAGACGCTTTAAATGCCCAAATTACGGTACCATGACGATTTATTTTACGCACTTCCCCATCATTTGAACAAATAAAAGAATTTTCATCAGCATCGAGAGCAACATTATTGATATCTACCTCATTATCACTGAAGGACCATATAAAATCTCCCACCGCATTTAATTTATGTAAAGTATTGTCTCTGGATACGCTGTAGACATTATTAAGATAATCTACTGCTATTCCAAGAATATCGTTGGTATGGTCTGAATATGTCCATATCACACCACCAACTGGTGATAATTTGACGACATCATTATCATCTGTACCAAAATACACAAATCCATTGGCATCTATGGTGATAGCCCTCACATAAGCCCCCGCATCATGTACCCATATGGAACCCCCGGTTGAAGTTAATTTACGTACAGTACCATTGAAAGAACCTATTACAACATTTCCCAATGGACCAACAGCTACGGAAACTATATCGTTGAT
>Ga0114923_10001862_pt1 | contig 14411 bp, 27 predicted proteins | sample SumtaG_FD_89578 | JGI IMG/M metagenome (GOLD analysis project Ga0114923, IMG submission 89578) | Deep subsurface microbial communities from Indian Ocean to uncover new lineages of life (NeLLi) - Sumatra_00157 metaG | ecosystem: Environmental > Aquatic > Marine > Oceanic > Sediment | place: near...
CGCAGGCTGGGATTACGTCAGGACCATCATGACCATGAAGCAGGCATTTCACTTCTTCCGCCGAGGCACACCAAAACTGGAGCTAACGAATGGCAAGTGACGAACCGCACTTCATGATCACCAACGATAAGGGCGAAGACTTCGACGTCACCGCTGCCTTGACAAGGATCCACGATAAGCTTGACAAGATCCTGATCACCGGTTGCACGCATCCGCGTCGCGTCGCCAGTACGAAGGTGGGTGACCCGATCTTCTGCGAGGATTGCCACATACGCGTGGGAACCGTGCAATGAATAAATACAAATGGATCTGGGCTTGGCGCACCTTCCTGCACGAGATGAAGTACGTGCTCTGGATCATTGTGCTGGTGTCGGCAATTTCGTATTGGGGCACGTTCACATGAGCGACGTGCTCATCCGCACTTTCTGCTTTCACTCTTGGGACAAGTGGTCCACACCGTTCTGTGGCACGTGGGCTAACAACGAAGAAGCTGAAGAGAAAACTTTCGGTCGCATGACGCAACGTCGCACCTGCAAAAAATGCGGCCAAGTTCGCTATCGGAAGTGCTCGTGAAATGTCCTACCTGCCAAACCAAATTAATACGTCGCCCTGCTTGTTATCACTGGCGCGGCGTCACCATGCACGGCTGGGTCTGCGTGCCCTGCGGTGCGCTGTGGGATCTTAAAGGCGCGTTCCTAAAATACACGAGGAAGAAAAATGAGTGAACTCACCGAACAACTCGACACAATGATCCAAAAAGCCGCGCTCGATGGCGCGCTAACGCAAGATGCCGTTGCCCAGTTCCATTCGCTGGTCCAACAGTGCGATGCGCAGGCCGAAGAGCTGCGTTCGATGAACAAAATCAACGTTGAGCTGGTCGATAAGTGCGAAAAGACGAAAGAGAAGCTCACAATTATGCTTAGCGATGCAAATGAGCTGAGCACGCGCGCAGCTGCCATCGAAGTGGGCGAAGACGAGCATCGCGACCGAAAAGTGCGTCTCGAATGCGCCGAATTACGCGTCAAAGATCATCAGGAGATGTTCCGCGTCGTATTCCGCAATGCGGTGATCAAAAGAGACGTCGTGACGCCAGGATCTGCGTCGTTCGATCAGTACAACACCAAGACGGACAACTTCCCCGACAAAACGCCGGTTGAAGAAGAAGAAACGTGAAAAAACGCTTCGTCACCTTCTTCTCACCCGGCACCATGGTCTCAGAGATGACCACCAAGGAAGTGCCCTCGTGGGACGTCAAGAAAGCCACGGAAATGATGAAGACCATCACCGAACGGCACGGAGCGCATCCGTACGCGTTCCAGTTCTACACGATGAAACGAGGCCTGCGCGACATGAATCCGCACGAGGTTGATCGCTCTCCGCATTACTACGTCAATTGCAAGGTGCAAACCTTGGAGGATGTCGAAGCGGAAGGTCCCGCATCGGCGACACTCGCGCAAAACATGCGCAGCAACAAATGGAAGCGCGTGGTAACGACCATCGACGGCTACAAGTGGACGCAGCCTTTTCGCGACGGAGACATAGTGCTATGAGCAAAAAAGAGACGATTGCAACAGCAGCGGTTAAAGCCGGTGCGAAAAAGAAGGAACGGGATCCCGATACCGATCCCGACTGGACTGGGAACTGCGAAAATTGCGGTGAAAGTCCCATCGTACCCGCGACCGGGATGTGCGGACCCTGCACGTTCGGTGAGGCTGCAACTGCGGGAGGAAACTGGTGACAACCGAAGAAGATTTCCTGCCCAAAGAAACTTTGGAAGATGCGCGCGAAGCGTTGGATTGGGAAGTGAGCGATTCACGCGCGGTGTACGGATGCCTGCGCATTTTGCTGCGCGGAGTGCTGGACCGTTTGCTAGAGGAGTTCGACGATGAGTGACGAAGACATGGGAACAATGCCGGTGCGCGACCTGATCGAAGGTATGCGCGAAAAAGCGAAATCAGCGTTCAACAAAGGCGGCATGGTCGATGGGATGGTCCTGAACGTGCTCGCAAGTCGTCTCGAACAAGAGGCAAATCGTGTTGACCATCTCAGCGAATTTCTCGACTTGAATGTACCAACCTGGAGAAGCGAAATTGCCACTGACACGAGATGAAATTATTGAGCGGCACAAAGTGCTACATCACGCGCTCGACGAGCTGTTTGCATGCTTCATCACCGAGCATCCGGAGAGAAGCCAGTTTCTGGAGACTCCGATAGGCGACATGATGGAGTGGTCCTTCACGATGACTACGGACCCGACGTGCATTGATAAACACAGAGACCCGAGGGATGTCGAAGATGACGAAACCGAAGACACTGACTGAGCAACGCGTCGAAAAACTGGAGTCGCAGATCAAAGTGCTGCACAAGACGCTCGCGAGCTGGCGAAAAGCCGGTATCCCGGAGAAAACGCTGGTGGTGCTGTTGAGCCACTACACCAAGGTCCCACAGGGCACAATTCGCCGAGTGATCGAGGGATTCGACAACTTGTACGAAGAATATTTCACGGAGGAAGACTGATGACTATTAAAGTTACGATTGAAGTACCCGACGCGAAAATCGGGAAACTGCTGACCAAGTTGAACGGCTACAAAGCGCTTTGCCAGCATATGCCGGAGGAGACGCACGTCAACGTGCCGAAAGGTGCTGTTCGCCATAATCGCGCAGAATCGATTCTGACGATGACCGGCAAAACGCCGAATCAGAACTCGAAACTCGCGAAGGCTCTGGAGGTTTTTGAAAAGCAGGAGAAGAGCCGGGGTATCGGCAATGTCACAGTGGCAGACTTCCGCAAGCAGCTACTGGCGAAATCGATGTCCAAAGGCCTCGCGCAGCGATGCGTTACTGAAAAAGTCCTCGCTTACCTGTAAACTTCGCCGCATGAAGTTCATCGTAGAACTCCCCGACGATACCGTCCAATGGGCGCAAGCGGAAGGGATCAACCGGCAAACGATTGCCAAATTCATGCGCGAGGAGCTGAAGCTGGTCTCAACCAGATTCGGTCACTCGCCTGAGCTGAACCGCGCCAAGCAACCTGGTCAAAGCCACGAGTGGCGCGGTTTCATCTTCAATGAGGCCCGCGTGAGATGTCCGAGAATAACAATCCCGTCTGTACGATCTGTGACGGGGAGTTCGATATCGAGGCCGAAGGAGGCGTAGAGGGTTTCATCGGGATCCTTCCCGTGGCATTCTGTCCTACCTGCAAGGCCGGAATCTTTGATTTCGCCGAACAATATAGTCCACCGAGTGATGAGGATGACTGACGAGCTGCGACCGGGACACCCGAACGAAGATATCGATGAAATCGGGCAGAGCGATCAGCTTGCCAAAGCAGGAGCCCAAAAACCTTTCCCAGATGTGTGCGCGCACCCTGAGTGCGACAAAACGCCAATTGTCGGCGTCAACAAAAGATTCGTCTGCCAAGATCACGTCGATTGGGTTATGAAGCCAATTGGCGAAGTCGTTCGCCTCGTCCGGGACACCTTCGGTGGATAGACGTAAATTCCTGAAGTCGATGCTTGGTGCTGTCGCGACCGTTGCGATTGCGACCAAGCTCGCACCGAAATTCCCGGAATACCGATACACCACGCATGAGATGGGATTCAAAATTTCACGCGAGTCGATGGAAGAGCAGGGTAAGTTCTATGCCGAGGCACTTGCGCGCTCCATGAGACAGACGAAGGAGCATGTCGCTGCTCGCATCTTCTGGGATAACGAAACTGATTTCCTGCACGTCGAGGGAATCACCGCAGAGGAGATGTATGAGCGCGTGGACGCATAACATCTGCAGTAAATGCTGGCAGGGCAAGCACCCTCATCGAACACCGACTGCGATGGTGGACGCGTCGCACGAGATTTGCTGCTTTTGCGGTCAGGGAAATCAGGACGGCATTTACATGCGTCACGATCCTACGGATCCAAAACTGAAGTGTCACGGTGAACACGAACCGGAGATGATTTGTGGATAAAACAAGAAGAGGATTCCTGAAAGGTCTCGGCGCGAGCGCAGGAGCTGTGGCTGCAGTTGCTGCACCGGCAGCTCCGAAAATCGAAGAGGAGACGGTAACCTTGACAACGTACGAGCATAACCTTGTCAAGGTCGATCACTTCCTGACGAAAGGTGACGGCACGCAGGAGGGCGACCTGGCTATGCTGAAGGTCGATGGGAACTATCAGGCGCACGTGCTGCGCAGCGGGAAGTGGCGGAAACAATTCATTGACTGACGCTCAGTACAAGCGACTCGGACATTTCATCCGTTGGGTGCTGGAGTTGGCTGTCATCTGGGTGTATGTTCTCCCTGAAACCGGAATGTGGACTTGCATCGCGCTGACGATGATTACGGTCGGAATCGAGTGGGATCACATCAACCCCTCAGATTGGAGAAAGTCATGACGGCAAACTTAACTGCCATTGAAATTTGGATCTACCGGCTCGTCGCCGCTATCGTACTGCTCTTCGTTGTTATCCCCATGTTCGGCTTCGCCGCGAAGGTTGACGTTGAGATTTACAAGAACGTGGAAGACGGTGAGATGACCTACTGCGAGACCGGCACTCTCGTTGATCCTCCATACCAGTACATGGGCTCAGGTAAAATCGACGGTGACAAAGCCTCGTCCTGCTGACCATGGCAACTCGAAAGCCGCAACGTTTCAAGGGTAAGCACCGACAAGTCGGTCAGCATCAAGAAACGCCACAGTTCAAAAACCAACGCGTGAAAAACCGCAAGAGCAACAAGATTGCCAAGCAGGCGCGGAAGCGCAACAGGAGTTAGCATGAAGAAATTACTCGCATTGCTACTGATCACTCCGCTGGTATTCGCTCAGGTCGCACCACAAAAGGTTTTTACGTGGACTCCGCCAACGGAGAGAGAACCAGACCCGGACACTGGCGTGTCGGCACCTTTGCCTGACTCAGAGATCGCAAGCTACAACATTTACTGTGACACTGATCCCGCACCGATCTGGCAGCAGACCAACCAACCTGGCGCAGATGAAAGATGGGAAGCACCTGCGGGTTCGTTTGCACTTGGTACGCACAACTGTCATGCAACGACCGTTGACACGGGAGGTCGGGAGTCTGATCCTAGCAACGTTGTAAATTTTACTGTGACGCTCGCCAACCCCAAGCCGCCCGTTTTTGTGCTCCAGTAAGGCCTCCACCGAGGCGTGGGGGTGGTTGTGCGTTATTCCGCTGAAAAGCTCCCGTGAAATAATTTTCTAGATGTGCTATACTAACGTTCCTGTGCAAAACAAGGAACAGAGATGCATATCAGAAAAGTCCCAACACCGGACGAGTTCAACCGAATAGTTGAATCAATCTGGAAAGAGCAATCTACGCCGGAGCAACGACGCAACGTTCACCCGAACCTTGCGAAAAACTTCGTCAGAGCATTTTACAAGCAAGTGATGAAGAAGCCCTTCCCGTACAAGTTGCGTATCGGAACGGGGAACCGACGCACGTGGTGTCGCTGGGGAGTGTTCACTGTCAACCCTGATCAGGGCTGGCACGACATCAACCACGACATGGGCCACTGGCTCGAACGCCAACTCACTGGGGGTGCGCACACTAACCAGCAACTGCGGTTCGAACGTGACGGAGCAACACTCATCTGTCGCAAGTTCCTGCGCGACGAACCCTACGCAGCGACGAAGCCTGAGAAGGATGTGCAGGTGGATCGTGCAGCCAGAGTGGACGCGAACATCGCGCGCTGGGAGACAAAACTGAAGCGTGCGACCAACGCGCTGAAGAAGCTGAAGAAGAAGAAACGGTACTACGCCAAAGTACTAGCAGAACGGGGCTCCTAGCGAGCCCCTTCTTTTTGCGCTACCCTCGATGCGCCATTTGGTCAACCGTATCGAGGATGTAGATGGGCCAGGTCATATCACTAAATTTCGGCTTGGTCCATCAGCCACCCAAGTTCAACTACGATTTCGACTTCGATGACCTAGACGAAGAGATCATCGAACAGCTCCCGGACGACACTGCAGAGATCCTTGCAGGGTTCACCGAGGAGGAGCTTCACTACCTGCGCTGGCGTGTCTGCTGGCAGCAGATGGCACGCGCCAAGCAACTGCCACCGCAAGAATTCATCGACATGCTCAAACCGATCTGGCTTATCCGGTCAGGTCGTGGCTTTGGTAAAACACTAACCGGTGCGAACTGGATGGGAGAGCAGGCGTGGCAGCTCCCGAGCTTCTACGCAGTCGTCTCCCCAACGCACGATGACGTTCGGTACACCTGCTTCGAAGGTCCGACCGGGCTCATGTCAGTTATTCCCCCGCAGCTCATTCATGATCGTAACCAAGCGCTGCCTTCTATCACCCTGAAGAACGGCTCGATCATTCGTGGGTTTGCGGGGGATACTCCTGAACGTTTACGTGGTCCGCAGCACGCAGCTATCTGGTGCGACGAGATCGCATCATGGAAGTATCCGCAGGAAGCGTGGGACAACATGCTGTTCGGCCTGCGTCTCGGCGACACGCCACGCATGTGCGTCACGGGTACGCCGAAACCCACTCCATTCGTGCGCAGATTGCAGAAAGATAAGCGCGTCGTGGACGTGGTCGGTGCGACGTACGAAAATCGCGCCAACCTGACAGAGTACTTCTTCGAGTCGATTGCCAAGTACGAAGGCACGCGCGTCGGTCGCCAGGAAATTCACGGTGAGGTTCTGGATCCGGAAGAGGAGGGATTCGTACAACGCAGTCAGTGGAAGGTGTGGCCGCAGGAGAAAGCACTACCGAAGTTCACCTACCTCGTCATGTCTATCGATCCGGCATTCAAGGAGCGGAACTACGACAAGCGCAAGCAGGAAAATGACCCGACAGCCTGCAGTGTCTGGGGTGTATTCATGATGCCCCGAATGGGCAAGCCTCCGCTTCCGCACGCAATGCTGCTCGACTGCTGGGAAGACTGGCTGGGCTTCCCGAGCTTGATTCGTCGCATCAAAAAAGAGATGCGGTACACGTACGGTGATCAGGACGAGCCGATTTTGAAGCCCCTCATTCGTCCGAAAGCGCATCGCGCAAAACATCAGGGACGAGTCATCGATGTCATCCTGATCGAAGAGAAAGCCTCTGGATTATCAATTCGTCAGCAGCTTGCCGAAGAGAACATCTTGACTCACGGCTACAATCCGGGTAATGAAGACAAGCTAACGCGGCTCCATTATGTGTCACCAATGTTTGCGGCAGGACGAGTATGGGCAGTTGAATCAGAAATCAATCCCGGAAACTTCAAGTCTTGGGCAGACCCACTTGTCTCCCAGGTATGCAGCTACGTTGGCCCAGGATCCGTCGAACGTGACGATTTGCTCGATACTGCGACACAGGGGCTGCGCCTTCTCATGGATAAATTCTTTGGTCCGTTCACAGTCGTGGATTCCGTCGAGGACAAAGAACGAGCACGTGCTCGCGAGATAGCGGAGCGGAGGCTGAAGAAGCGAGAAAATCCATATGGATGACAACCAGCCCCCCAACATCAAACTCGATCTCCCGTACTTCATGCACGAACCGGTGCAGCACCTGAAGGCTATCAAATGGTGCGAGGGTCACTGGGCCGAGTTGATGTTCGCGTTGAAAGATCGGCAGTTGGATGACCAGATTGCGGAGACTTCCGATGAACTGACCGCGAAGTTTGTGCGCGGTGAGTTAGATCCCTGCTGGGAAGCGTGCAACATGATCAACATGGGTGCACTCGAAATTTTCGGACCCGACCGGATCATCGACGAGAATAACGGCTGTCCCGTGTGTGCGTTCGCAAACATCGTCCCATACGTTGCTGATCTTATGGCGAGTAAATACGGAGTCGTCAACTAATGGCAACCCCAGAAGATCAAGTCGGTTCGGTTGAAGAATTCACAGACGTACCTGACAAGGTAGTCGATACCGACGACGGTGGTGCCATCGTTCAGGTCGGCGAAGACCTTCAGCGACCGAACAAAGAATGGTACGACAACATTGCCGACGACTTCACCGATGATGTCCTGAACAAAATTTCGACGCGCTTAATGCAAGACATCGAGCGCGATAAGAAGGCACGCGAAAAACGGGAGAAGGATTACGAGGAAGCGATTAAGCGCACGGGGCTGGGCAAGGAAACACCCGGAGGCGCGGATTTCGAAGGTGCATCTAAAGCAGTGCACCCCATGCTTACTGAAGCGGTGGTTGATTTCGCGTCGCGTGCGATCAAGGAACTTATGCCGCCGAACGGACCCGTAAAGACCTACATCCCCGGTGAGCATCCTGAAGTAGATCGCTTCAAGAAAGCCGACCGCATCAAGAATTATATGAACTGGCAGTTCCTGACGCAGATGCAGGACTTCCGCACCGAACTGGAACAGCTACTGACGCAAGTCCCCTTAGGCGGATCGCAGTATATGCGCATCGTCTATGATTCAAAAAAGAAACGCCCTGTCCCGACGTATTGGCCCAGCGACGACGTTTACATCCCCTACGCAGCATCCAACTTCTACACCTCAGAGCGCGTCACCTTCGTTGAGCACATCACGGAGTTGGAGTACGAGCAGCGCGTTAAGAGCAAGATGTACAAAGATCTTGGTCCCGTCGTCTCATCATCTGCTACTGAGGACGTATCTGGACCAGCGAAAGCGACAGCTGCTGTGGAAGGTAAGGATGCAATCGCACCCTATAACGAAGACGGACTGCACAACTGCTACGAAGTCAATTGCTGGTGCGACGAACTTGAAGATGAGCACGAGTACGCTCCCTACCGCATCACCATCCACGGACCCTCCCAGAAAGTTTGCGCAGTCAATCGCAACTGGGAAGAGACTGACGAAACCAAACAACCCCTGTACTGGTCGGTAGAATTCCCGTTCATCCCATGGCGCGGAGCGGGATCAATCGGCCTTGGTCAAATGATTGGCTCGCTCTCCGGAGCTGCTACTGGCGCACTTCGCGCGCTCCTTGATTCTGCTCACATGAACAACCTGCCCACACTCATACGACTTAAAGGGGCGAACTTCAGTGGGCAGAGCAAGGAGCTGCGTGTTGCGGCAGTTACTGAAATCGAAGGCGGCATCGCTGGTGATGACATTCGCAAACTCATCATGCCGGTGCCGTTCAACCAGCCGTCGAATGTTCTGCTCGAACTCCTGGGTGTTGTGGATGGTCTCGGACGTGGCGTCGTTCAAACAACCTTCGAAAAATTAGGAGAGCAATCTTCCGAAATGCCTGTAGGCACCACGCTAGCGCTTATCGAGGAAGGCATGACTGTCTTCAGCGCTATTCACCTGCGTATGTTCAAAGCCATGGACATGGTCATGAAGATCATGTGCCGCATCAACCGGATGTACTTGGACGACGGAGAGCTGAAAGACGACGTCGGTACCGTGCTTGCTTACCGCAAAGATTTCGATCCGCCGCATGATGTCATGCCGGTTGCGGATCCGGAGATCTTCTCTGACGTTCAACGTATGGCGCAGCTGCAAATTATTGCAGACCGTGCCGCTGCGATGCCCGAGGTTTACAACGTCAAGGAAGTCGAGAAGCGCATTCTCGAACGGACCAGAATTCCGAACCCTGACGAGTTGCTCCTACCTGACGACACACCGGAGGAGGCAAACGCAGTCAACGAGAATGCAGCGATGACCATGGGCAGGCCTGTGGCAGCGTTCCCGAATCAAGATCATTTAGCGCATCTGCAGGTCCATCTGGACTATGCGATGTCGCCCGTGTTGGGGCAAAACCCCTTAATCGCACCGCGCTTTGTTCCCATGCTCATGGGGCACATCATCGAACACGTCGCGCTCTACTACGTTTCGTACAACGTCGATCTGCTGCAAGCAACGACCGGCTTGACGGACGACCAGCTGGGCCAGGTGATGAGACTTCGAGATCCGAAAGTGCGCGAGGAGATGGATAAAAATCTCGCGTACCAATCGGTAGAAGTGATTCCTGCAGTCGGAAAAGTTCTGTCAGGCATCATGCCAGTGATTCAGCAGCTGCAGGAAGTCATGCAGTCGCTGGAGCCCGAAGAGCCACAGCCGCCGGTCGATCCAAATGCAATGGCTGCTATCGAGCAAGAGCGCGAGGCAGATACGGCAAGAGATTCCCGAGAGCGCGAACGCACGCAGTTGACGCTCGTGGACAAACGCGAGCAGCGTGAACACGATCAACAAAAGACGTTTATGGAGCTTGATGCTGAGGAGCGACAGAAGGCTCTAGATTCAGCCCGTGACGAAGCACTAAAGGCGAACGAGTACGCTGCTCGACTCGAAGAGCTTATGGAGCGCGAACGGTCTGAAGACGAGCGCACTGAGATGGAAACAGCTTCGCGCGAACTCATGAATGCCGAGGACAATGCTACGGCTCTAGAGATCGCAGGTGTCAAGGCAGTGACGGATCGGTCGAAGATCAAGTCGGGAGAGGGTGTAACATCCCCCCGACCACGCACGGATACTTGACGAGTGGATCCGAGAAGCAGATGTTTGACCGGCAGGACTGTACCGTAAGGTCTCCATATTCAATAGCAGGAGAGAACGATGAAAGGCAATGTACACGGTGGGAAAATGGGCAAGTACCCGAAGGGTGCTATCAACCAACACAAGTCACTGGCTACGGGGGCTGCGCTCCCGAAAGTGGACAAGCGAGATCTCGGTGGCGACTGCAATTTGAAAGGCGGAATGGGTAAGGGCGGCAAGATTTCGTCGAGCGGAGATACCGGAGGCGGCTACAAACACACGCCACCGAAGTCGTCACCGCGCACGCCCGCTTAGACTTTACATAAAGTTAGGGCTAGTATGTCCGCCGAAGACGTTGTTTTAAAGAAAATTCTTCAGAGGCTGAAAGAGGAACAGGCCGGATGCATCGTCTTGCTCGCGACACCGAAAGACAAATCAGCTTTCGGATACGGTGAAGCAAGCGGAACTTATCATGGTCTGTGTCGCGCCGAGCAGTTGTTCAACGAAGTAGTTGGTGAAGCAGAAGACGAGACCTAAGTCAGTATGAACATAGCAAGCGTACGAACAATGCTGGATTACGATTCACTTGAGCACGCCTTTCCGGAGGTCGATCCTGGCCTGGTACCGTTTGGCTCGCGAGTGTTAGTTCAGAAGCGTTCACCGCGTGCAATGACGAAGGGTGGGATCATCGTTCCGGATGATACCCAGGAGACTGAGTTCTGGAACACTCAGGTCGCTAAAGTCACGCTGCTTGGACCAGCCGCTTTTAAGAATCGCGACTCTCTGGAAGTCTGGCCGGAAGGAGAATGGTGTCAGATCGGAACCTATGTGCGCGTACCGAAGTTCGGTGGCGACAAGTGGATGGTTGACGTACCGGACCCCGTGCGGCAGAAGACAGGCGTAGAGCAGGCGTGTTTCGTGCTTTACAACGATCTGGATCTGATCGGTGAAATAACTTGTGATCCGTTGTCGGTAATCGCTTATCTGTAGGAGATGAAGCATGTCCCCCGAAAATGAAAACGTCAAACCTGGAGACGACGAGCAGGAAGAAGAATTCGTTGCCGTCGAAGAGCCTTCTGAAGGGCAAGTGGATGACGATGACCTCGACGATGACGGTGAAGGTGAAGGTCAACAGCAAGATGAACGTCTCGCGGGTGATCAAGAGGAACCCGAGGACAAGGCGACTCGACGTCGGTCAGAGAATAAGACACGTCGTCAGCGTCAGAAGGAAGCACGCGACCGCACTGAGCGCGAGCTAAACTTCCTCCGTACTCGAAACCAAGATCTGGAGCAACGCTTCAGTCACTTCGAGCAAGAAACCGACGCGCGCATCGCTGGCAGTGAAGTTGCCACTGTTGATCAGAGCATCAACAAAGCTCGCGGTGATATGCAGCTCGCCAATCAGGTCATCGAGCAAGCCGTAGCGGCAAATGACGGAAGGAATCTCGCGGAAGCGCTCGATCACCGCGACACGATTCGCGACAACCTGCGCGATCTCGAACAAGCCAAGCAGTATTTGGCTCAGCCAGCTGGGCGTCGTCAAGCTGCACCAGCACGAGAGCTGGACCCGCGCCACGTAGCGCACGCGCAGTCGTTCATGATCGATAATGACTGGTGGGATCCTGCCGGTCGCGATCAGGATTCGGTCGCTGTATTACAGATCGACCGTGCATTGGTCCAAGAGGGGTTTGACCCTACCAACAAGAATTATTGGGACGAGCTACGTGCTCGTACCGCAGAAGCATTACCTAGTCGGTACGATTCCCGTGCCGGTCAGCACGATGACGGTGGTGGAGGAGGGTCCGGTAACGGACAGCAGAGACCTTCAGGCCAGAACCGTGGACCTCAGTTCCGAACAGGAGGACGTGAACGTCCGCTGAAAAAGAACGAGGTGTATATCAGCCCCGAGCGCAAGGAAGCGATGGTCGAGGCTGGTGTTTGGGACGATCCAGTGCTCCGCAACAAGTATCTAAAGTCGTATTCCAATTACGATAAGCAAGCTGCGGAGGGAGCATAATCATGCCAGCTAAACGTAGAACAGACACGAGACTGAATTCCGATCAATCGGGAGAGCGCGCAGACCGTCGCATGCAAGATCGCGATGTGACGCAGAACCGCGCACTGTCAGACGATGAGAGGGTGGCCGAGTTTCGCCAGCAATATTTCCAATCTGCATTGCCAGACATTCCTAAGATCGATGGTTACCACGTTTGTTGGCTGACCACGGAAAATCCACGCGATCCGATCCATGCGCGCATTCGGCTGGGCTACGAGCCGATCAGAGTTTCGGACATACCTGGCTGGGACCATGCGTGTCTCAAGACCGGGGAGTGGGAAGGCTGCATTGGTGTCAACGAGATGATCGCTTTCAAGCTTCCTCTCGAATTGTACGAGTCGTACATGTACATCAATCACCATGAGCAACCTCTCAGTGAAGAAGAGAAGTTGAGCAGCCAGCTCCGTGCGATGGAAGCTGAGATGAACGCCGCAGCAAAACGCGGGAAGGTAAGTCTCGAACTCGAAGATGGCACAGCAGCGTTGGGAGTGGCACCAGAACCACCTCCGTTTGCTGAGCAAACAGGGGAAGGCTCTGGATGAACTTTAATCTAGCATTCGGAGAAATTCATGAGTTCTGTAGCATCTCCGTTCGGGCTAAAGCCAGCTTTTCATCCTTCGGGAATCATTCGTCAGCAGCAATCGACGATAATTAGCGGCTTCGCTACGAACATCTTTCAGTTCTCTCCAGTGCGTATTGACGACGCAACGGGCGCTCTTGTGCCTGCCGTCGCTACTGCTTCCAATGTTCTCGGTGTCTTCGCAGGCGTCGAGTTCACGGGGACAGATGGCAGACGACGCGTCGGAAACTTCTGGGAAGCCAACACGGTAGGTACGGAAATCGTTGCCTACTACGTCGGTGACGCCCAGATGGTCTATGAAATCCAAGGCGACGGTCCTATCTTACAGGCCAACGTCGGGGATATGGCGGACTACAATGCGCTGGCTGGGAACACCACAACCGGCTTGTCTTCGGTCTCACTGGCAACCGCTGGTCTCAGTGCTGCTGCTGCTACGCTCCGCGTAGTTGGCATCAACCCTGCTCCTGATAACGTGGTTGGTGACTTGTTCACCATCGCGCAGGTTCAGATCGCTGAGCACGCGTTTAACCAGTACACGACCGTCAAGACCTAATCGGCTAACCAAGGGAGCATAAGTCATGGCAGTACCTATGAGATCCACTGACTTCCGTTCAATTGTCGAGCCGATCTTGAACGAGACATTTGACGGAATTTACAACCAACGCGCCGATGAATGGAAAGGTGTTTTCACGGATCGAAAGGGTACCCCCCGTTCGTACCATGAAGAGCCGGTCCTGTTCGGTTTCAACGCTGCGCCGGAGATGCCTGACGGCACCCCGGTAACGTTCGACGCAGGCGGAGTGCTGTTCATTCAGCGCTACGTTTACAAGGTCTTTGGCTTGGCGTTCGCGCTTACCAAAGTCTTGGTCGAAGACGGCGACCACATTCGTATCGGTCGCATCTACTCTGAGCACCTCGCTCAGTCGATGATCGAAACGAAAGAAACGCTCTGTGCCAACATCCTCAACCGCGCCTTCAACGGTGCGTTCGTTGGTGGTGATGGTGTAGCGCTGAACGTGACCAACCATCCAATCGCACCAGGTGGTGCTGCGGGTGGCGTGTTCTCGAACCTGTTGACGACTGCTGCAGCTCTATCGCAAACGTCGCTTGAGCAGATGCTCATTCAGATTCGCAATGCCGTGGACAATAACGGCAAGCGGATTCGTTTGCAGCCTCTCAAGATTGTCACTGGTCCGAGCCAGGTGTTCCAAGCAGAAGTTCTGCTGAAGAGCGTCCTGCGCGCTGGCACGGCAAACAACGACATCAACCCGATCCTTTCGATGGGACTCCTGTCTCAGGGTCAGGCCAATCTGTCGCGTATCACATCGACTACTGCATGGTGGGTCCAGACGGA
>Ga0114923_10001863_pt1 | contig 14411 bp, 17 predicted proteins | sample SumtaG_FD_89578 | JGI IMG/M metagenome (GOLD analysis project Ga0114923, IMG submission 89578) | Deep subsurface microbial communities from Indian Ocean to uncover new lineages of life (NeLLi) - Sumatra_00157 metaG | ecosystem: Environmental > Aquatic > Marine > Oceanic > Sediment | place: near...
CCTCCACCAGACATGAGCTGCCTATCTTCGCGGAACGCACCGATACGCGGCCACCCATGTGTGTCGTCGTAGAAGTGCCCAAGCTTCCAGCCCAGACCCTCTATTTCCGTCGCAGCTCCTGACGTATCAGCACCAGTAAATTCTTGCTCTATAACAAGTAAACCACCAGTCCACTTATCGTTATCGCCTATCTGATTTGTATACGGCGATGGCAGTGAATTCGCTACACCCGCCACATCATCGATCCTACCTATTACGTAACCAGATTTCCCAGATGGCCCTACATCACTAGGTATTAACAACATCTTGCCTATATCTGCGTTAGTGAACAGTCCCATAACCGCGCTACCCAGGAAATTAGGTGTCTGCGTCCAGTCAAATCCGAATCCACGCCTGAGACCAAAAGGCACGACAGAACCCGTACCATCTAAGCCCTCAACTGCCATAGTGCCGGGTATTTCTTGGAAGTCGTCCCATGGACCGAATATCATATTTGGGTCGAACACTCGATAATCACTACTACCGTCCCTAAAAATCTGCCACGGCTTCTGATTCTCATGGAACAGATATATCGTGTCTTCGTTAGTAGTGATTCGTATATCTTCGAGATCATCCTCTACGTACAAAATAGGCAGAGTTAGTTTTTTGCGAATAGTGCCACCACTACCAGCTTCCCAAAACTCCATGATGAAGCTGCCCGTTCCACCTGCCATAGCAATACGATTCGTATTGTTAAGTGCTTCAGCTTCTGATGGATGTATGCTCACCACATATATTGGACGTACGAACGGAGTAGTCGGTGTTACACCATGATCAGCTTTCTGCAAATTTATCCAGTAGTCTGTAGCTGCGCTCAATGCAGTCGGAAGCGTTCCAGTACCTATAGGTGTAAACCTAACAGCACCATCTCCGGTAACTCCGACTATCTCACCACCTTTGATTAATATGGTGTCGTCTAGGTGCGAAAATGTTACGACACTACGCACATAGGTATAATTAGGAGCCCATAGGGCAAAGCTAGCAAAATCTAGATTAGTCTCTACCTGTGTTGCAACGGTCCAAGTCCTTACGTCATCCACGTGCACGTGGTCACTATCGAGTACTCGGATTCCCACATCCGACAACTCAAGATGATGGATAGTTCGCGTAGTTGCGACATGTGTCGCAAGTCTGTACTTCTTATCAGAATCGGGAACAGTCCAGCCGTAGTGCGCACCACCTCGCTTCGTAATAGCCCCACGCTCAGACGTATAGCCATTCCTACAGACTCGCAGCGTAGACTGATGCAACGGATTATCAATCCGTGTGGAGACCTCAGAGGATACCTCACCACTACTGAAGTGAGGCTGTATGATCCTATGTACGTTGTCTCGCGACGCCATTAGTCTAGTCTTGAATCACTCCAAGAAACCGCGTGAATATCCTCGGGCACACCTTCCTGACCATCGAGTGCCTTTGCATCTTCCAACTTAGCAGCGTACTCAGTCATCAATACCTGTTTCTTCGCGTCACTACCAGTCAGCCCTACACACCACTCCATCGCCAGGCGAGTGGCTAGAGCTTCCTTGAAAAATGGATTGTACTTACCAGGTTCAGTAATCCTCTTGATATACCGAACCTTCAGAAAATCAGGAGCTGATGCCCACTGCCGCGTATTGTCTTCCGCGTTGAGTGAACCGACGACTACGAAGTCGCCTTCTACTTGCCACCGAACTTGCTGATACACACGCCAGATACGTAGACAGTCACCTGGCTTCGCGTACCTGTGTGCATTATCTACACCCCATGGAATATCCTCAGTAGATCGAGGTAAAATCGCACGCGCCATAGCAAAGCCCCATGGTGCACCACCCATAACAGCATCACGTAGTGTGTCGTAGCTAGTACTAGCGTACTGTGTTGCCTTGGACTTACCATCGAGATTCGCGAGGATAGCTACATCTAGCTTGACCAGAGCCATGTTCACAATATCGATAGCGACGGTTGCCATTTGCTCCCTCTATCTTCACCGAAGTGGGGTGGCGACTCGCCAGGAAGAAAGCCGCCACCCCTGAATCCTCGATGCCGTGAATCACCGAGGAACGCCTTACGCCATCCTCACTACGCCGTGGCGCACTGAATCTCGACGAATGCAGCTTCCTCCATGCGCGTTGAACCGAACGTAGACGCGAGGTGTGCATACCACGCAAAGTTCAGATCTGCGCGCTTGGCGATGTTCGCCTCGTCGTCGATGCCCAGCGTCAGCAGGAGATAGCTCTTGCAGAACGCGAAGCAGCGGTGGTAGTTCGTACCACCGACGACGTGAGGAACCAACGGCTTGATGTCAGTGAGATCCACGACGGCCGACGCGTCCGTAATAGACGCGTTGGCGCGAGCACGAGCATTCGACGAGATAATGAGAACCTCCATCCCGAGGTACGAATTGATCTCACCAGCCACCAGAGCCTTCACCGTGGCGTAGTCCGACGACGTGAGCTGCGGGTCCGACAGAAGCTCCTTGAGCTGGATCTCCGTCATCACGATGCAGCGCCCGCCCTCGTCCTCCACCAGATCTGCACCATCGAGTGTGGTCTTTGCCTGGATCCACTTTTCCAGAGTCATTCCCACACTACCGTGTACGATCTGATGCGCCGGATGCGCAACGTCACCGTCTGTACCAGCAGCTCCGGTACCGGCGATCCAATCATCCCAGGTGAGAGACAGGTCTCCAGTTATCCCGAGTCGATTCGTACCGAAGATACCTCCGATACCAGCGGTACCGTCCGTCTCGTTGAGGTTACCGTTGATGAGACAGTAGTCCATCTGGCGACCAGAGGCGTAGCCGAAGTTCTTGACATACGCATTCTCGAAGTTGTTCAACGTCAGGACTTTGTCCTGATCGTCAATCGCATCACCGAGAATCCAGTTACCAAGCTGGACATTCCGCTTGCGATGTGGGGTGGCGAGAATCGGCGAAGCACCATGCCGACCCTGACCCGTTGCCGGGGTAAGGTCAAACTGCTGCTTCGACATCATGAAGGTTCTCTTGATCTGATCGTAGCCCTGAAGCTCCGACTTCTGATCTTCGGTCATCACGTACGGCCGAAGCTTGGAACCCTTTTGCTGTGCATTAAAACGCACACCGTCCTTGAACGACTGGACGAATGCGTCATCGATTGTTCCGAGACTGGGACTGGGCATTGTGAGCCCTCCGTTATTCGAGTTTGATTACTACACTCGATCTCGGATTGGCCGCACAATGCGCGGGGCCGCGATCTAAGGACTACCGTAGCTGTCCTTCTAGCTCGCCTTCTTTCGGCCGGCACGGGTTCGACGCTTGGATCTCGCATCAGTCTCAGGAGCTGTCCTATTCCTCTCCGTCAACTTCGCAAAACGGTCGTCGAATTCTCCGATCAATTCTTCCTGCCTCTCCTCTGAATTACACCGTGTTCCTAGCTCAATGTACACCTTGGCACGGATCTTGTCCAGTGTCTCGTCATCTACGTCGGGCCAGTCAGCAGCGATACCGGGCCAGTGCTTCCGTACGGTAAACACAGCCCATGCTACCGGATCCACAGACTGTGGCGTGGAGGGGTGCATCACATCTCTGAAACCACCGGACACTACGCCACCTCCCTATTACGGCCCTAGTGAAATCACGATATCAACCGGATCTCCACCATCAATGAATACCCCAGCCGCTGGATCTTGTGATATCACGTTACCCACGATGATTACGGGATCGTTGTCTGTCGTGGAATTGCCAACGATGAGCCCCGCTGCAATGATAGCTGCCTCGGCGGTTGCTTCTGCTGTGTCCACCACATCAGGCACTTCTACCCCTAGCGAAATCACGAGATCAACCGCAGTACCAGCCTTAGCAGTCGCAGCAGCTGCCGGATCTTGTGATACCACGTTACCTATGACGATTAGGAGATCTTCCGCCGATGTCACATCACCACCGAAGAATCCGATTGCGATGAGAGCAGCTTCAGCTGTTGCCTGCACAGTATCCACCACATCAGGCACGATTATCACTTCACCACCGGGGGTCGGATACGACGGCGGGAAGTGTGCGTTACCTGCATCCCCATCACCATGATCCACGTCTGCGTAGGCCAGTGAGAAGATCGCACGCTTCGGGTGCGGCTTTCGTTCTCCAGCACCGGGCGGATTCGCGGCAGACTCAGAGCTGACGAAGTCGTTCGCGTTCTTCGCCGTAGCCGGAGCAGTTGGAGGCACAGAAGCCACCTGTCGAATACCGCTAGCAAACCACTTTCCGCGTTGGATGTGCGCCCACATTTGCGTCAGACGCACGTGCCTATCTGTAGCCAGGATCGGCATCGTCATTGCTTCGCATCCTTCCTGCCACGGACAATACGGATACTGCCCCTCGGCCGTTCGAGGTTACGTGTAGATACGGACGGCTCCGGGGTCTCCTCTACCTTCGGAGGAGGTGCCGCCTCTTCTACCTTCTCTTCCTTCCGCTTCCTCTTAGCCATAGTCCCTCCTTATCGAGTGACCCCTATCGAATCACCCCATCGTCACCCTGCTCTGCTCTCAGTTCAGCAGCAGTGCCAGGATGCGCGATCTTCATCAGGTAGTCATACCGCGCCCGTATCTCGGTATGTCGAGTATGCTGGGGATCGCCCAGCATGTTGAATTCATCAGTACCGTACTTCCGCATCTGGGTAAGCTCACCCAGTGCCTCGGCAGGAGTAGGCGTACCCGCTACGTGTGAATCACCAGACGGCAAAGGCTTCGCCTCCTGTGTTGCCGCACCGATAGCAGCCATCATCTGCCGAAATGCGTGGTGCGAGGTAAGACGCACCCCGTTCTCGTCGCGAATCTGATCAATCTCCTCGTAAAGATCGGGGGCAAAGCGCAGGAACGCATCGGCTGCAAACTTCGTTCTCTCCTCGTACGCATGAGGACCCCACACCTCCAGAAGCGCCTCGGCATGCATCGCCTGAATCTGATCCTTATGCTGCTCACGACCCTTCTGAGCTTCGATCTGCATCGATGCGTCTGCAAGTACTAGACCCTCGAATTGCTTCGGGGTCATATTCATGTAATGCGCAGCTTCGCACATGCGCGCGTAGCGTGTAGGATCGATCGGATGTGCGACTTCCACGTCACCCACCTTTACCTGTACACCAGTGGGAACCTCACCATACTCAGCTACAGACTTCGGCACACCGAAATGATCTTGGAAGTACTTGGCATTGTCCTGCTCACTCGCGTCCGCCTTCAGCCGGGGGATCTTGTCCGATTCGCGGTACATTTTCTCCATCTCGGTGTACGACTTAGCGATGTCACCGAGCGGATTCGCATTCTTGGCGAAGCGATCGAAAGTCTTGAGACCACGTACCTCCGGTGGTAGCAGCTCACGCCACGCACCGTCCTTACCACCCTCGATCGTCTGGAGTGCGAAGGTAGAGGGAGTGATCTTGCCAGTATCACCGAGACCGCCCTCAGGAGGGTCTCCACCGCCGCCTGCTTCTGCGAGCCCGCCTGCCTCTACCTGTAGTATATGTCGTCGTCCAATCATTGGTCTTCTTCTCCTGGCTGGCCGTAGGCCGCTTCCTCTTCTTTCGCGTAATTTGCTACCATCGTACGCATCTCTTCGTCAGTTAGATGAGCCTGAGCTTGGAGATGCAACCACACTATTCTCTTTCCTTCATTCACTCCTGTAACATCTGGCTGTCCTGGCACCAATACCGAGTCGTAAGGCTTGCACAAAGTGACCAGATCTGCAAGGACAATCTCTGCCTGCGCTACTGTACCCCTACCACCGAAAACATCTCTGTACGCATTACGCACCCTGCGTGCTCTACTGAGCAGGCTCCTGAAATCCATTGATCATCTCCTGGCTATGTAAAACATACGTGCGACATGTGTCGCAAACTACTTCTTCTTACGCGCACCTTCCTTTACAGCCTTGACGGCAGCAGCCATTGACTCGCCAGTGCGCTTACGACGCGACAGTACACGCTGTTGTTGTTGCCACCCCAACTTATTAAAACCTGCCTTCTCCCAATTCTTACTAACTGCACTCGTCTTTTTCTTTGCTGCCATTACGCTGCCTGCGCTCCTCCTGCTCCACCTTGGAGCACCTTCAATGCAGGAGCTGCCTTCCCAGCAGCCTCTGCCACGTTAGCGAACTCGGCTACCTCTGCCTGTGCCTCAGCTGCTTCGTTCTTCGCTTGTCGCTTAGCATCACGTACCGCGATAGTCTCATAAGCACGAGCCGGGAGCTGCAGCCCCTCAGCTACGATATAAGATATCTCGTCCATATTATATGGATCGTAGAAATCCATATTGCCACCCTGCGCTGCTGACTGCTCATTAAGCCACTGCGTGAATGCGATAACTTGATTCACCTCAGGAGCCATCTGCGCAGCCATTGCCGGATTCTTATGAGTTACATGGACAGGCATACCACGTAGCCACGACGGCGTAGCAGGCAGCTTCCCATGCCGCCTATTCAGGCCGTACACACGAGATGCTTGCGGCAAGAACCAATCTACCCGCATAGCACTGAAGTTCGGCCCGAGAAGCTGAGTAGTCCGAGCAGCTAGCTCTAAAATCTGAGTAGCAGACATATACCGTTCGTCGAACGGCTGGAGCAAATCCCACAGAAATGCCTGCTTGATCTGATTCAGCACCATCTGGAACATCTCAATAGACAGCCCAGTGGATGGAGGCGGCTGGAGTGGAAATATCGGAGGCACTGAGCCCGTGAACATCGAAGGCTGGTACACAGTCTGCCCGCCAGGGAACTGACGCACTGGGCTCATCAAGCCACGATGCGGAATAGCCATCGGCGGACGCAAATCGAGCTGCGCACGGTCCAGCATATCCTTGAACATCACATTTGAATTACGCTGATCCGGCAAAGCACGATCGCCAGGGCCGCGCCCATAGTCCTCACCCGCGTTCAGCGTGTGACGAATCGCTACGCAGGGCTGCTCCCAGAATCCCTGTATAGGTCTGACGAGCCCCTTCTCTTTATCACCCACTACTACGGAGATCCACGGATGCCCACCGTCTGACTTGATCCCCTTGAAAGCACCTCTATCAGCTGGGTGGATACACTCATAGTAGATGCAATCCGCTCGATGCTGTGACGCCTCATTCGGATCAGCAGCGCGCACCGTCACATCGTTGTGGAGCATATCTTCACCGAATGCATCCACAGCCTGCGCTGGAGTATATTCATGGCGTCGAATAAAGCCAATCACTCGCCGTTTCGAGTCAATAATGTAGAATGTCTGCTGCAGAGGCCACGTAGTCCACTGCACACAATCATCATCTTCGTTCCAGTCGATGAAGAGCGCACCGCCGTTCCCGAAGCCACCGTAGTCGAAGATGAACGATCCACTCGCGCGGTAGAATCCGCCGGCAGGGTTGTTGTACGACGCCATTTGCACACGAGACACCATCTCGTAGTGCTGCTTCACGTCGATGCGATCTAGCAACTCGTGACCGGGAGGCGGCTCCAATGATTCCCAGTTAGCACCTTCCGGGATCATTAGTGCCTGGATCGCACTAATATACTGCTCGTGCGCTTCTTGGAAGGTAGTCGAATACACCTTCCGCTGGCGCGAGCGGCCCTGCGTAGGAGAGATCGAAGTGAAGTCACGATTGGCAAGCCCGAACTCCGAGATACGCTGCCAACGACTTTGGAAGTTATGACGCGAAGCGTAGGCAGCGTCGTACATCTGTCTAACGACCACAGCAGGTGTGCGCTCGGTACGACTACCTTTACTCGATCCTACGACAATTGCCATCTACTCACTCGCTGTGGTCCCTGTAGGACCACGCTTTCCCAGTGGCCCACCGATTTTGCCACCTTGGATACCCCCGGTGCGCTGTGCTTGGCCACCACTCTTAGCGCCACCAGCTAGTCCACCACTCACCGACGACGGACGTGCACGAGTCTGTGTGACCTTACCCGCAGCCAATCCCGCGAGACGCGCTGAGCTCCTCACAGATTCTTGGTAAAATCCAGCCATCTGAGCTTGTAGACGCTCAGCATCCGCGCGTCCTCTTGCTATTGGATCGAACGGCAAGCCACCCATTTATTCCCTATTCGCGACATATGTCGCAGCTTCTCCTAAGCATGTTTTCAGAGCTTCTCCTCAATGCCTAGCACAGACTGGCAATTACTGCCAATCTTCTTCGTACTCTTCCATAATCCCAGCATGGGGGTCGTGATTTGCCCCCTCTGTGGTCGCTCCTAGTATGTGCGACATGCTGAGCATGTTCCTGGGCTGCTCAGCGTGCCGCTGCATCATCCACGCCTTCCGAGTTGCATCGAGCACATGGTCATTCTCTGGGTTGATGATCCCTTCAACTCGGTGATACGACAGCACTTCTTCTCTATAGAGAGAGCACGTGTCGAACACTCGGAAGCCACCCGTAACCTTGGCTTCTCGGATCTCACGGATGCCGGCTTCTAGCCCGAATCCACCGGCAGGGTGCGTAGCATGTAGCGCCATCATGTTGAGATTATTAGGAGGATCTCGGTACTTGGAAGCGAGCTGCTTACCTGAATCTCGATCTGCGCGACCAAGATCATGCGGCCACGTTACAGGAATCTCATCGGGCGCAGCGCCACCCATCTCACGGATGATCTGCATAGACACAGATTCGCGTTCATTGACAGTACGGCGGCAGTCGGTCACGTAGAAGACTGGAAAATTCGGATCGTTCCTGTCGACAGCGCACTTGGTGTAACCATAGGGATGGCTTCCACTCCCTGGGTCGAGCGAGATGATTTGAAAGAAATCTTTCGGTATGGAAAAGGCCGGGACTGTGTATACATCTGGGGCGATGTCATACACCAAACCGGAACCGAGATGCGGGAGACCGAGTGTTCTACTTCTACGTTCATGCTCATCATAGCTCTTTTCAATCGCCGCCACTTGCTCCGGCGAAAAGTGGGTTGTGTCTTCCAGTGCGAGAATCACCATGCCCATGGTGTCGGGATCGTCCACTGTGGGATAGAAGCGCTTGACCGTCCGTGTCAGCCCCATCAGTGGGGTGAAGGTCATGTGGATGAAGCCAAGCTCACCTGGCCGCTGACCACCATCGTTGGTTCGTGTCAGCAGCTCCTTATAAATGAGATAGGGGCACTCCTCATCAGCCCACGCCCAGTTGCACGCGGCAGACTGGAATCGCAGCCGTCCCTGATCGTATGACTTGAACTTGATCGTGCTAGTACCACCACCAATATGACGCACTACCAGCGTATCAATCACATTCGCTAGACCACGCCCCATGCGAAAATCAACGATACACTCCTTAGGGATGAGCCCAGTGCCGAGAGACTCAGGCAAGCCAGCTGGGTCACCACACAGATAGCGCTGACACACGTCGCGAGTCAGCTCTTGTGACACACCAGCAACCCACCCCACGTTCTCACGCGGCACCGTGCGACCCTGCCACCACTCAGGGTAGCGCCCGGTGGTGTGGAACGAAGCTTCCTCTGCACCTGCGAGTGTCTTGCCTGAGCGGTTCGCCCCGAAGATCATACGCTCACGTAGGTAAGCGCCCATGTTGTGGAATTCAAGCTGCTTGGGATTGGGCGTATAGAGGGAGCGTTGCGCCTCTTCCATCCTGCGCTGAAGGTCTTCGATCTCCAGCATCAGACGACGATAGTTCTCGTCCTGCTGGATACCTTCGTGGGCTGATACGGTTTCGATCACTAGCCTATCTTCCCGCCCTCTTCGCCCGTACCGATGATGTGAACACTCTCGAACGTACTCCACTTATGATTATGACACCCACCGCACTGAATATCAATCTGTGCGGACTCACGCTGCTCACTAGTTATGAGATACCCACACCCGGGGCACTGCCAATGCGTTGTTGTGCTCTGAGATATACTTCTCGACATTACCCTGGCTCCTCCACCGTCGTCTTGCCCATCTTCTCGTACGCTTCGTGCATACGGCGCAGCTCTGCCTGCTTGTTATCCATCTCTTCCAACAGCGAATCGACAGAGCGGTTACCCATGGGTGTGTCATTAGGCTTCTGCTGGTGCCAGCCTTCGAGCTTGGCTAGCTCAGTGAGTGCCTTGATAGCTACTGCGTCATCAGTCTCAAAGAGGCCGACAATCACGTCCTCATCGGTCACATCGTGCTTGTGCGCTACCTGGATGTCTTGTGCACCACGACGTACGATCCGGTGGTTACCACGGGACTGCTCCACTATGTTGCGTAGGTGCTCGGTAGCCCAGAACTTCGTGGCAAGGGTCTGCGCTGTGCGGGTCTGCGCGAGTGCGGTTTGTAAATGAGTAATTCGGTCGCGCACATCGGGCCGGCTGTCAAGTGTGTTAGCCGCTTTCTTCGTAGTGGTGCGCGATAGAGGCACACAGAACACTTCGGCATATGCCTGATGAGAAGTGATGCCGTCGAGTGCGCGCCGCTGGCAGTACACTTCGTTGCGTGGGTTTGGCATCGGGCCGCCGAAGATCACAGGATCCAGGTCTTCGGGCTTGGGGGCGTGTAGCTCCGTTACGTCAGCTGTTGCCACTTGATAACCTCGTAGCTAGGGAGTAGCGGTACGCTCTTCAGCTTGCCCTTACCATCTAACACAAGTTTGTTCTGGTTTTCAGGCGAAATAGATGCGCACCTCCGCGCCACCTTTCTACGTTTACGCCGCTTAGCCACGAGTATGCTTCGCTTAGATACTGCCATAGCGCGAGCTTACGTTATTCCGCCCTCTGGGGCAAATCAGAAATTTTCAAAACCGCACCATGTGAACGAGTTCGATGGGGTAGCACGGGAGCGGGTTTTAAGCCCCCCTCGGGGCTCGGCTGCGCGAGCTTGGCACGTAGCTTGCGTAAGGCAAGAGCCATGCCATGCGCCGCCCAGCGCCCCGCTCTGGCCGCCGATAAGTGAAGTTATCAGCGGTTAGGCGTTACGCGCGTCGCGCGGGGCGCTGCGGGCGCAGCATCGAGAGCAATAGGCTACGCAGCGTAGCATCCTGATGCATGCGTCGAGGCGTGGGGATTTCCCCTGTGGGTGCAACCTCCCGGACAAGGGTTGGGTATCCAGGCTCCGACACTGCGGACCCCCTATCACTACGCGCTATCCTGCTGTAATGTTGGCATGAATTCTCATTTATATGGTGATCATACTAGTGTGTCAGTCAACACCCATTTAGTCCGCTTTCGGCGGCGACATAGTCTCAGTATCACCGCAATGTCCGAGCTTATGGGCATGAGCACCCGAGAATACCGCTCACTGGAGCGTGGGATCACCGCCACCCTACCACTCTCTATCCTTCCAGGGTTCCTCACTGGCATCGAGCGCAGGCTAGCAATGCGCGCCACGACTGCAGCCTACCGCGCCCGCAAGAATGACGAACGCAGCAAGACACGTGCCAACGCACGCAAAGCGGAGCCCATCGCACGCCCTCGCGACCGCGGCTCCCTCTAGATATATCTCAAGTATCTTGTAAGAGCTGCCGTAGAGCATCTCAGCTAGTGACAACCTCAGAATTCTGGGGTATGAATGCATTTCCATTTTGGAGCGATTTCAACTACATAGGGGTACTCAATGACAGGATTTAACTACGACGCAGCAACGATGATGAACACACAACAGGCACCCTACAGAGCCTACGGTAAGCAGCTCGATGGAACGGGCGTCGATACACGAGACGCACACGCATGCATGGCAGCGGCGAAGATGGATTGGTCAGTCGGTATCAAGCCCATCCTACGAGCCAACGCTGAAGCCGGTACGGTCGAGGTAATCCAGTCTCATGGTGAAGCTACCATTCTCGAGAGCAATAAGCCTCTCGGCATCGTTGGCGCTGGACAAGAGCTTGTCCAGAATGACGAGCTATTCAGCATGGCGCAAGCAGTCATTAATCAGAATGATGATGCTGAGCTAGTTCAGGCTGGCACGTGTGACAGTGGTGGGCGAGTGTGGGCGGTAGTCGGTCGCAAAGTAGAACGAACGGTCACACGCTCCAACGGTACGCTTGACCCTATCAAGGGTCTGACTCTTCTGGTCAACGACCACTGCGGCAAGGGTTCGTTCATCGGCCTCCCGATTCTGGACCGACTCTTCTGCGGCAATCAACTCGCTGGCATGATACGGAAGGCGAAGCGCCTCGGTATCTTCCGCATTCGGCACTCCGGCAACATGGGGGCCAAGCTGGCACTGGCCGAGCAGATGCTCCTGAACCACGACCAGTACACGACCGAGCTAGTTGAACTGTATCAGCAACTAGCAGAGACTGGCATGAGCTTGGAAGCGTTCACAGCCTACGCCGAGACAGTCGCAACCCAGATCGGCGGCGAAGTATATGAGGGATCAAGTGTTTTTGAACGAACACGACGCAGCGCAGAAGTAGCAGACCTGCGTGGGCTCTTCGCAGAGGGAGCGGGCAACACAGGCGAGACGAAGTGGGACGCATACAACGCAGTAACAGACTGGCTCGACCACCACAGGCAAGCCTATCGACAGTCTGCTGACGCGGACAAGCGAGCCGATCGGCGTTTTCAAAACGCAGTGATGCCTTCGGGTGCCACGGTGCAAGCGAAAAGCGATGCACTGCAGCTCTTGACCACGGTCCACTAAACCACGTGAGATTCAGCCATCCCGGAAGCGCAAGCTTACGGGATGAGTGAACCACACACTATCAACTCAACTAGGGGGATCCAATGAAGCATATGACAGTGAAACCAGCGTACCATCCACTCAATTGTGGATGCGTGCCCTACGTCGATACACAGTCCTATGAGGGCTGGCATCAATTCGGTTTCCAAGTGCCGAAAGGCGTCAAGGGTGTGAAGCCAATTCGCATTTCAAACAACCTACCGGGCCGAGAATCGCTATGGTGTAAGTGTGTAGTCAAAGCGGCAGCGCCCCGAACACAACGTGCGACACGTGACGCAGGTTTTGTCGAAACAGACAGAATCGTAGCTGGGCCGAAAGTAGGTTACCCAGCAATCGAACGTATCCACCCCGCGGTGGTAGCCACTAGCCCTACTGAGGTAGCAGTCCAGTCTGCTCCCGCAGTGGACCGTGAGCTATATGAGACTGCACTGCGAGTTCAGCAGAACACTGAGGCCGGACTACTTAACGATATGCTGGCCGGACCCGAAGCACAGCCCGAGACAGTCACCGTAGCAGCGCACCCAATGACACAGGGCGGGTCTCGGGTCCGCACCATCACAAATCGAGCGGCAGAAGAGCATCGAACGCAGCAAGTAAACGATCCGACACCTAGAGCACCACGAACGAGAGCCAACACGAACGAGATAGGCTCAGCACCGCAGGGGGCCATGCCTCTCGCTGAGATGATGGCGCAGCTGGCGGAGTGAGATTCGGCCACTTCGTAGGGCAGCCTACGAAGTGAGCGAACCACACTAACCCAATTGAACTAGGGGGAACTATGCGACGAGAAGAAATACTAATAACTGCTGACATGTTCGAACTGGGCGACGATGTAGCTATCGGCAAAACCGACACAGAAGCTTGGCCCTATAACTACGGTGTCGTTACTCACATCGACGCGAAGAATGTAACAATACGTAGACCATATATGCACCATGCCAATTTCAAACACTCAACGGGTGATGGTTCCAGCGTCGGCGTCATCACCTATATCGGTGTGAGTGAACATACCCTAGACAGACAGCGCAGTGGTCTCCATAGAGTAATTCGCCGAGTAGGTGAGCTACGATGAGCAAGTACACGAACGATCTTGAATAACCCGCAAGCTCACCCAGATAGAGGGCATGCCCTGCGGGGCATGCCCTCTAACCCTCTTGATCCCATAGCATAGCGAGAATAAGAGATTCTAACAGCAACGCTGCAAATACATATTCTCATCCCCTAGGGTATGACTTCGGGTCATAGCCCCTCGGGTAGAACAAAACAGGCAAGCAGGTATTTGCAGCCTCACTGTTACCTTCTCAAAAAGCTACAACGGGTAGAGCCTGGACGGGTAGAGCCACAAACGGGTAGGACGGGTAGAGCAGAACAGGGTATAGGGCTCCACGAGAGCGCCACACAGCCACTGAAGCCCGCGGTCCTCCCACGTACGAAGCCACACAGCAGCCCCCAGCCCAGCTCGAACACACAGCAGCCCCTCAAATCCAGTATACACACTATGGTGCAGTGCTCAAATCTCAAAAGTACCCACTTTTACCCGACCTCCCCACATACGCACACCACCCTAGGGGCATATGTGGTATATATACTACATAGACGTTTATACTCAAGGTGTACAATATAAGCACTATTGAGATTAGAGCACTGGGGTCGGAAGTGCTCAGTTTGCCTAATGTCCCCCCGTGTGCTATCTATTTCTCTTCCGAATCAGGAGGTTTTGTGCCTCATAAGATTACGCCTCTACTAGTAGACACAGATTCATTAACAGAGAGTGGCTACTCTGTACTAACG
>Ga0114923_10001865_pt1 | contig 14404 bp, 30 predicted proteins | sample SumtaG_FD_89578 | JGI IMG/M metagenome (GOLD analysis project Ga0114923, IMG submission 89578) | Deep subsurface microbial communities from Indian Ocean to uncover new lineages of life (NeLLi) - Sumatra_00157 metaG | ecosystem: Environmental > Aquatic > Marine > Oceanic > Sediment | place: near...
CGCAGTTGCGTCGTACTTTTCACTGACAGCTCCTACTCATGTCTGGTTAGGTCAGGAAGGGTAGAGAGAGGTGCTCTTCTACGAGGGGTGGTTTGGAGTAGAGTAGTTTAGTCGGGGTATAGGGAGGTAGAGAGTAGGTTAGGAGCAGACTTATTTTAATGAAGGTTGATAAGAATAGTATCTATTAGAATAAGAGTAGATATAGAGAACTATGATTAGGGTAAGACTTAATTTAATAAAGACTTATTAGAATCAAACTTAGGTAGAATGAGGGTATAATAGAATAAGTGTAGAAGGTTTAAGATTATAGTTTATAGAAAATATTCATAATTATTATTTTTATCTACACCACAACAATTCATTGTAAAATAAGTATAAACAAAATAATAGGGAAATATAATACTTCTAAATACAAAATGGATATTTAAACTTAAAGGAAGTAAAAAACTAACAAATAACCATAAAACAAAAACTAAATTTCTTGTTATATTTTTCATATGTTCATTAATATATATTATTAAGGTATTCTTTTGCTTCTTTAAATGTAGAAAAAGATAATACATATATTTTTATATCAAAAACAAATCTTAACAATATATATATTGAATTTGTACCTAAACCATATATCATTATTATTTGATAATTTCCTTTTGAATATTTAATTTTTTCATTTAATTTCATATCATTCACTTATATTTTATTTTATATCCACTAATTAAATCATTAGCAATCATCTGTTTACAGAATTTATCTATTTCACTATAAATAATTGTAAATGGTTCACATTTCTTTAATGTAATTATAAAATCTACATTATAATTGCTATTAAGAATATGATTAGGAATTCTACATAAATTTTTAGCAAAATGACATTTATTAGAAATATTTAAACTACATAATCCAATATCTGTATCTACTATAATATTTAGATATTTACAAGTTGTATCAGACATATTAATTACTTTTATTTTCTAATTTCTTAATAGCTTCAATTATCCATTCACGAGTTAATTTTAAAGAAATATAATCTTTTCCTTTTAAAAATTTACTCCCTCTTTCTATAAATGAATCTAAAAATCCAATATAAAAATTTAATTTATCAATTATTTTTTCTTTTTTCATTATTATTCCTTTTTTAGTCTTATGTCTATTCTATTTATGATATTGCTATTAGTGCTAAGTTTAGCAGAAATTTCCATTAAAGATAATTCTAATTCCTGATATAAGATTTCATTTTCATATACTCTTACTCTAAATTTTGTCAATGTTGCTATTTTTAAAGCTGTCTCTAATATATTTTCTATATCATTCATATTATTCACTTTTGAATAATTACGATTTTGTAATTATCTTACAAAAGAAAAATTAATTATTTTGTTAAAATTATTATCATTACTAATACTACAACACTAAGAACAATGTTTATTATTATTAATATAGAAATTAAATTCATTATATTATAATATACAATAGAAACAATAAACATTGATAAAGAAACTAAACCAAGAATGAAATAGGTAAGTAATTGTACTATTTCAATAGTAATTTCTTTTTTAAATCTTTTATTTATTTTATCTGTTATACTTTTTTTTTTAATCTCATTCATATTATTCACTTTTGCTTAATTAAGAATATTAATTAAGTATCAAAAGAAAATACTAATTTTGATTAATAAATTTATTATTATTTGAAAAAAATCCTTTCTCTTTAATAATATTTAACTTATTCCATTCAATATACCAAATTATACTTGGTCGACCTACACTTTTACGTTTTCTTTTTGTTCTATTAACATAATTCATATTTAATAGTTTTTCTAAGTTATCATATAAAGTAGTTCTTGGAATTTTTGATTCTTTTTCTAATTCATATCTGGTCATAGTTGTATTTTTTAATAATAGTTTTAATATTTTTGATTGTATTTCATTTATCAATTTAATTACCATTTTTTAAATTATTTAATTCTATATCTAAATTATTTATTTTTGAATTTAATACAGCTCTGTCAAGTGAAATTTGTTTTAATGTCATATCGTTAATTGCTTCTAATAATATAGAATTATTGAAAGATTGTAATTCTTTTTTACTTAAACAAGATTTAAATCCTTGAATAAACCTTTTTACTGTAGTAAAAGAAATATCTGGATAATTCAATAATGTATCTTGAATCCAAATAAGAAATCTCTGTATTTTCATATTATTCACTTTTGGATAATTACGATTTGTAGTTATCTTACAAAAATAAAAATATTAAGGATTTAAATGTATTACTTCATATTCAATATCAAATTCAGTTGCTCCTACTCTGTATTTTCTTATAGAGAATTCTTTATTCATTAATGGTTTATATTGTTTTAAATCATTCATTAATGGATTAGAAATTACTCCTAAAACTTTTTCTTGGTTTGTATCCATATTTAAAACATCAAAACTGAATTTATCAGTATCTTTTTTATTAATAATTACTGAATCGGGTTTTACTTCATTATTCAAGAATTTTAACTTAACAATTTTTCCTTCTTTTAAAAATACTTCATTAGATTCTTGAATACTATTCCAATCAAATTTGTCAACCATAGTTTTTCACTTCCTTTCACTAATTAGGAAAATCTAATTAGTTTAAAAAAGAAAATCTTAATTAGAAAATTTAAAATCTGTTGATTCTGTTTTACTTAATGTAAATTTTTTAAGCATGTTATCAACAGATTCATATATTTTTTTAGTAATCTCATCTATTTGTAATTCACTATATTCATAATTAACTCTATTACTACAATTTCCAAGAATTCTTAAACAATTTAGTACAGATTTAACTCTTGGTTCAGCAATCCTTAAAAAAGCTTCTGATTTAGATTCTTTCTTAGGATTTTTAACTACAACAGTTTTAGTAGTTTCTTTCTTACTTGGTTTTGATTTGTCAACCATTTTTATTTTCACTTTATTTTATATTCATTTTTAATTAGCTTTAATATATAATAAATAGATTAGAACGTATTTAAATCTTATTTAGATACTAAAATAGAATTGTTCAATTGTTATTTAAAGAAAAATAATAAAAATGAACATTATTCATTTTAAGTTAGAAAAAGTGAACATTATTTAGAAACCGATTTTGTTAAAAGCTTTCCATCATTTTAAAGCATATCAACTTTTAAAAATCAAAAATATGGTTTCTAAAGAACAAAAGATTAAGGAAATTAAAGAAATTATAAAAGATAATCCAAATCTTAATTCAAATGAGATACTTAAAGAAATACAATCAAAAGGTTTAGGAATACGTAAACAAGAATTTCAAGAATTATTTAGAGAAACAAGAAATTTACCAGAACCAACATTAGAAAAAAGAGAAGCTTCTATTCCAAAAAAATTTAAAACAACAAAAACCAAATCAGAAGTAAAAGTAAAAGCTAAACAGAGAATTAAAAAGAGAGCAAAACCTTCAAAACCAGTTAAAGTAAGAGTACCGTTTGAGAAAACTAAGTTTGGTAAAATGACAAAAAAAGTTCAAACTGAATTCAATATTTCAGAAAAAAATGCTATACGTAGAGTAAGAAAATTATTAAAGATTCCTAAAGATGATTTTCCTAAGTTAAATCAAAAAGATTTTAATATTTTAACTCAATTTGGATACTAATTTAATTAATCAATCTGATATAATTAATTCTGTAATTACTACTAATCAAATTACAAAAGAACAAATAGAATTACAACAACAAAAGAATTATGAGATTATAGAAAAAGAATTAGATGATTTAATTGAATCTTTAGGTTATATACAAGCAAAACATAAAAAAGAATATATTCTTAATAATGGATTGATAATTAAGAATAGAAGGTTATCCACTAAAAGAGTTTATAAATGTGAGAAAATTCTTGCTTATGATACAGAGACATATAAAGGAAGTTGTAAATTATTAGCAAGAAGTAATAATAAATATATTATTAATCCTTCTTTTGATGATTGTTTAAGATTTCTTTTTTATTTAGCTAATAAAACTAAAGTTTATAGATTTTTTTATAATTTAGATTTTGATATTACTTCAATTCTTAAATTATGGAAACCAATTAAATCAAAAGTAAGAATGAAATGGATTCTAAAAAAAATTGAATGGTTAAAAAAAGGAATTGAAGTAAGATATAAATCTTATTTGCTTAAGTGGATTAAAGGAAGGATGTTTACTATTAAGCATATTACCAGAAGGAATAGTGTAGTATTTACTGATATATTTAGTTTTTTTAAAATTGGATTAAATAAAAGTTCTGAAAAATACCTTCAAGATATTAAGATAAATGAAATTGACGGAAATTTATTAAATACTTCTCTTACTTATTGGAATAAAAGAGAAAAAGATATTATAGAATACTGTGTTCAAGATACAATCCTTACTAAGAAATTAGGTAAATTACTTATTGAATCAATAGAAAAAGTAGGTTTACCTTTACCTAAATATTTAGTAAGTTCGGCAAGTTTAAGTAAACAATATTTTAGACTTAATGGTTTTATTCCAAAAATTTCACATATACCAGAAAATATACTTCAAATTTCTTATGATTGTTATTTTGGTGGAAGGTTTGAAATGTTTAAAAGAGGTATTTTTGATAAATCTTATCTTTATGATATTGTTAGTCAATATCCTACATTTATAAAAGATTTACTTAGCTTAAGAGATGGATTTTGGAAAAAAACAAAAATATTGCCTAAAAATCAATGTTTTGGATTTTTTAAAGCAAAAGTAAATATTCCAAAAGATTATTTAATTCCTACAATTCCTATTTCTCATAGTGGTGTAAATAAATTTCCTAATGGTATAATAGAGAAATGGTTAACTTGGTATGACTTAGATTTAATTAGAGAGTATATAGTAAATATTTCAGAAGGATTTGTCTTTTATGAATCTGCTTTATGTGAAACTAATCCTATTAATAATCATAAACCATTTAAAGACAGAATAGAAAAATTATTTAAAAAAAAACAAGAATTAAAAAATGGTAATTCTGAATTAGATTATAATATAGTTAAATTATGTATGAATGCTTTATATGGTTGTTTTATTGAAATTCATAAAAATTATGATGTTTTTGATAATTTTGAATTAAATAGTGGAGTTTTATTTAATTCTGTTTATGCTTCTCTTATTACTGGTTTTGGTAGGTGGTCAGTTATTAAAGATATTCCTAAAGAAAATTATAAAAATATTATAGCAATACACACAGATTCTATTGCTTCAGATATTCCTTTAGATAAATTTCTTGATATTGGAAAAGAACTTGGTCAATGGAATTTAGAAACTAAAGGAATTGGAATTTTCCTTAATACTGGTATGTATCAAATTGGTTATTTAGTTAAAACAAGAGGTATTCCTAAGAAATTTATTAAAACTTGGTTAAGATTTTGTTTAAAAAATGAAATATATAAAGAAAAAACATTTAAAATTAAACATATGAGAAAACTAAGTGAAGGATTAATAAGAGATAAAAGTTTAGAGAATGTAAATACTATTGTAGATGATTCTAGAACTGTAAATTGTAATTCTGATACTAAGAGAGATTGGTTATTAGATTTTAAAAGTTTTAAAGAAGTAATTACAAAAAATATAGATTCTTATCCTTATTATTGTTATAATGATATAAAAAACCTTACTCCTAATCCTTTATGTGTTGCTTATAGATATGAAAATATAGAGTAATTTTGACCTGATAAAAAATTTTTAGTAGGAAATATATTTTAACATAAAATTTTGTTTAGGTAAATTTAAATAAAAAGTTAATTATTATTAAATTATGAATCAAGAAATTAATTTACCTGAACAATTTTTACAAGAAATATCTGAATATGATACTATTTACATAGAAATTTCTGGTGGATATAATTCTACTATTACAACAATTCTTTTTTATGAATTAGGATATAAAAATATAGGTTTAATTCATAATAATACCAAACTTCAATATATAGAATGTTTAGATAATATTCAAAAAGTTATTTTTCTTACAGATTATCCTATTATATTTAAAGAACCTATTTTAAAGAAAAGAATGTCGGAAATAATGAAAGAAAGTTTTCAAAATATACATATTGCTAAAAATAATTTAAAAAATTATAGAGATTATTTTCCTTGTTGTAAAATTCTTAAACAAAAAAGAAATCATAAATGGAATGATGATTATCTTTTAGATAATTCAATAGTTATAAGTTCTCTTACTCCTTATGAATCTTTTAATAGACAAATGAGATTATTTGAATTAAAAAAACAAAATACTTATATAAGATTTCATAAAAGCCAAAATATTATTAAAGGTTATCCATATCGAGATTTATTAAAAGGAAATAGAAAATTTTCAAGAAATTATTATGACAAATTATTTGAAAATAAATTAAGAGAATATGATTTAAATATTATTCATTCTGGTTGTAGAATTTGCCCTATTAGAATATTATTTCCAAAAATGTTAATAGAAAAAGATTGTAGTATTAAATATAATAAAATTTTTAACAAAAATGTCAATTAATTTTTATCAGGTCAAAATTTTTATTTAATTTGGATTTTTAACAAAAAAGTTTAAAAGTGAACGTATCTTACTTTTAATTAACTTTAACTAAAAATTTTTCATTTCTAAAAGTTGATGTAATTTTGGGAGATAATATCCGTACTCTTGTAATGTTAGCTGTAGGATTAATGGTTGTAGCTGTAATTTATCCTATTGCTTTAGGTTTAATTGGTAATGCGGGAAATGTTGTAGTGAATGCCACTTCTGGTGAAAGATTAGATGCGGTAATAGACCCATCTGTTTTAACCTTGCTCACTGTTCTCTTACCTATTATAGCCATTATTGCCGTAGTAATAATTTTCCTACCAAGAACTTCAAGTTAATAAGGAAAATTAATTACTATTTTTTATTTTTTTAATCATGACAGAAAAAGAATTAGAAATAGATAAACTTAGAGAAAAGGGAAATATAGAAGCTAATTTAGTTAAAAGAGATATTATTCTTATTGTTAAAGCTACATTATATTCATTTTTAATTTTAACATTTATATTAATTATTATTAGAATATTTTAATATTATGAATAAAACAAATAAAAAAATAATTGGTTTGTTAATTCTTATTTCTATTTTATTTAATTTACTTCCAAGAATTAATTTAGCTCAAGAATCTGATATTTCAATTACTTTTGATGAGATAACTAATTATCAAGATAATTCTTTTAATTTTACAAATAGTTATAATTTTAGGAGTAAATCTATTTATACTAATACTTATAATGCCACTTATACTTTTACAAATGATATTATAGGCAATAATCCTATAGGTTGGTCGGTTATTGAAACTGGTGGGACTGTTAATATTTTTCCTTCTTTTTTAAATCATGATAAAATATTAGAACTGGATGATACATCAAACACCGAAGTTGTTTCTACTCTTAATGAATTTGAATTACAAGATTTTGGTACTATAGAAATGTGGATATTAACTACAGATACCACAGATTTATCTTTTGTAGCTATTAGCGATGATAATTTAGGAGGTGGTGTATTAATTTTTATTAGTTTAGATAATTTTTATCAATATGATGGAATTACTTATCAACTTATACCAAATGCTCCAATTCCATTAGATAATCAATGGTATCATTATAGAATTGATTTTGAAACTGGTGGAGGTGGATATTTAGGATTAGGTTCTAATGAATATAGATTTTATTTAAATAACATAAATTTAGGAGTTTATGACTTTAGATTTGTATCAGAAGCTTTTTTTCAAATGAAAGTAGAGACACATACAGTTGATACTAATTATAAAGTATATATTGATGCTATTGGTTTTAGTTGGGATTTAAAATTATTTGAATCAAGTCAAGTAGGGTTCACTTTTCAAGAATTTACCATAGGTACTGAATTTGATAATAGTTTATTTCCTTTATATGAAAATATGACTTATTTAAAATCTGGTGCTGGAGTAATAGCAAATATAGAAAATACAGATTCTATTGATGGAAAATATATTAGTTTAATAGACCCTAATAATAAAAATGTAGCTATTGAAAATAATTTTTCTGCTATTCATAAAACCTTAATTGATTTTTATTCAAGAATTTCTAATGCTGATAAATTATGTCAAATTCAATTTTCTGATGGAGTAAATATAGCTCTACAACTTATTATTCATAACAATAAATTAAATTTTTTTAATGGTTCTCTTATTCCTATTTATGATATTTCTGTTGATGTATGGTATAATATTTCTTTTACTATTAATTTTATTACTATGAAAGTATCTATATATGTAGATTCAAATTTAATTGGTCATTATTTTGATTTAAATCCTTTAACTTCATATATAAGATATTTTAGTATTGCTACAGATACTTTTGAGGTTGGTGTTGTTTGGGATATTGATTCTATTAGATATTATGATGTTTTCCGTTCTTCAGGACAATATATTATAGGTTCTAATTTAATTCCTTATCTTGATATTTCTCAATCTATAAAAGAAGTGGATAAATTTAAATTTGATTTTAAAGATGATTTAATTACATTAAGAGATATAGATAGCAAAGATATAAGTAATTGGACAATATTAGATACTACAGATACTTTTGTTGATATACAGTATGGTTATCCTTTAGATTCTAATAGACGTGTTGGTATAGCAAGTCCGGGATTATCTCAAGAATTTTTTGGAATAGAAAAAGTTTTTAATAAACAAGCAGATATTATTAATCTAAGTTGGAATATTGAATTTAATCATTTTGATGTAGGAGCAAAAAATGCTTCAGTTCTTTTATTTAATAATGATGGAAATTTAATTACTGATATTGAATTTAAAGCTCCAAACGTAAGAAGTAATCAAATTACTTTATTTAGTGGTTTAGGTACAAATATAGATTATGTCTGTAATTTATATATTAATTTTAATGATAATATTTCAATATTTAGATTCAGTACTAACACCACTTTTATTGGTTCAATATATATACCAATTTTAAATTCTACAAGTCATACATTAGGAAAAGTAAAATTTATTACAAGTGTACAACCACCAGGATTAGTTATTGTATATTGGTTAGATAATCTTGGAGTATATATTAATGGAAATTCATTAATTAGTTCTGTTAGTAATAATAATGAATTTGGTTATTTTGAATTTTTTACTAATAAAACATATTTTTCTTTTCTACATCCTTTATTTACTTTTAATGGAATTGGTAATATTACTTTTACTATATTAGATGATACTTCTCATTTAATTCTAAGAAGTATAAAAATCTATTCTGATATTACTACTTTTAATACTCGTGAAAAAGATTATTTTTTTACTTCTCTTGTATCTTTTAGGTTAAATTTTAATAATACATTTCAATATACATCATTTAAGAATACTGGTGTAAGAGCAATACAAAGTGAAGCTACTTTAATACCAACTTTTATTAATAGTGGTGTAGATTCAGAAACAAGTTTCTTTTATGTTGATTCAAATAATAGACTTGCTTTTATTCATGAAGCTGATGATACTAATGTAGAATTCATTCAAATATCGTTCATTCTTTTTGCTCCTATTAATACAAATGACAGAACAATTATTTTTCAATCTAATAAAAATAATATAGCAAAAGGATTTTTTCAAGTAGGATTCAATGATGATACGAGTAATATATTAGAATTACCTTCATTTTTTAGTACTACTTCAGCAGTTTTAACTCAAGAAAAAATAGTAAATCAAATAATAATTACTATAACAGATGACGATATTAACAGTTTAGTAGGAATAACAACTGGATATATATCTAATATTGTTTTTGGTTTTGGAGTAAATTTTAATATTACTGTAGCTACATTATCATTACTTTTAATGTTAGTACCTTTACTTATTATACTATTACCTACTATGTTAATTGGTTTAAGATTAGGAAAAGAATCTATAATGCCTTTATTTTTACTAATGTCTTTATTATGTGCTATAACAGAAATTATACCAATTTGGTTATTTTTTGTTATTGCTATTAGTTCAAGTATATTTATATTAAGAAAAAAGAATGAGGTTGTATAATTGGCAATTTCAGATACAAATTGGATTCTTGGTATTAGTATTATGTTTCTTTTAGCTCTTTTTATGACATATATTACTTTTAAAGATTTTGAAACTTTTTTTGTATTTCTAACAATATTTAGTGGTTTTGTTGTTTGGTCTGGATTAGTAGAATTATGGATTTTAATAATGTGTTTAGTTATTTTAACTTTAATTATAATCAATAAAGCTTATAAAAGAGGTATGTCTTGAAATGTTAATTTCTGCTACATTATTAATTTTATCTGTAATTGGTTTATTTTCATTAGTTTTAGGTGGTAATTTATTTGGTCAAGTTGTTTCTGTAGCTGTAGATAATACAGCTATAGTAAACGGTTCTACTACTACTTTTGTAGTAGAAGCTCAAGATGTTTTATTTTATATAGATACTTCAGCTTTAGAATTAGCAGGAATAGCCTTACTTATAACTGTATTAGGAGTGGCATTACTTACAGGAATTCAAGTTGTAGGAAGTGGATTAAACGCTGAATCTGCTAAAATTGTTATTTTACTTACTGGTTTTGCTGGAGTATGGGCTGTTCTTTCTTTTCTTGCTTTTAATTTAATAGTAAGTATTGAATTATTTGGTACTTTAATTTATATAATGTTAACTGTAGCATATTCTATTGGAGTAGTAAAAAAAATAAGTGGAGGTAATTAAAGATATGAATATACAACAACCCCCTTTCCCTCCAGATACAGAAATAGAGGTATTTTTTGAAATTGGTCAATTAACATTTCATTTTATTACAATAATTTCTTTAATAATTTTAATGTTATATTGTTATAGAGCTATAAAAGATATTTTACCAATTATAGTAATATATGGTTTTTCATTAATAATTGGTATGAATAGTATTGCTCACGGTCATGAACCCTTTACTCCTATATTTGAAATATTCTTTCTTGTATTTCAATCAACCTTAATGATTATTGCTTCTGTAGATTATTATCATAAAAAATAAAAATGAGATTATAATAATGTTTAAAAAAAGATATATAGCTGTATTTTTAATAAAAGAATTAGATTCTTATACAATTATAGGAAAAAAATTATTTAATCCTTCCAATGTTTCAGAAAACGGGATTAGTTATAAAGGTAATTCATATATTATTGATACTTCTGAAAGAACTTTTAGTAAAGGATTAAATCAGATTTATTATATAGATAAAAATACAAAAGACCAATTACTATTTTCTGAAATAAAAAGAAAAACTTCAAAAGTAGATACAGGTATAATAGATATGATTATAAGAAAAAAAATAATTAAACAATTAACTTCTGAATTAGGAAATACAGATTATAAAAGTTTACTTATGTATATAATTATTGGAGGTATTGTTGGAGGTTTAATTGGTTGGATTGCTAAGGGGGCAATATAAATGTCTCTTGATGATATTCCTATTTTTGATAATCCTTTAAAAGTATTATCAAAAGATAATAAAATAACATTACAACAAATATTAAATAATTTACTTGATGCTAAAGAAAATTTAGAATTAAAAACACATATATTTAAACCTAAAGCTTTAGCAGGTTTAAAAACAATAGCAATTTATTTAGAAAATATTGGTTTAAAACATTCAAGTAAATGTATAAATAATTATATTGAAACTTATCTAAAATATATGGTAAGTTATAAAAGAAAAAGTAGAACTGAAATTATAAAAGCATTTACATTTTCTAATTCAAAAGAATATAATGAGAATGCTTTTACATCAAAATTAGATTAATGTTAGTTATTATTCTTGGTAATTTAGGGAGTGGTAAAACTCTAATTATGACATTACTCACTTATTTTAATAATAAACAAATTTGGAGCAATTATTTTATTGATTCTGTAAATTATAGAGAATTAGAAGTTGTTGATTTATTTAATTTACCAGATAATATAAATCTCTTAATGGATGAAGGATATAGTTGGTTAGAATCAAGAGCAAGTCAAGATTATTTAAATGCTTATTTATCAAGTATTTTATATCATTCAAGGAAAACTTTTACAGATATATATATTACTACACCAGATTTTTCTACAATCGATAAAAGATTTAGGAAATTAGTTAATTTTATAATACTTTGCGAACATAGAGAAAATTTTGAAGTTGATGATTTTCATTTTGTTTTTTATGATAAGGAAAATAAATCATATTCAGATATTACACTTCTTTATTCTGATGCTAAACAATATTTTAAAATGTATAATACTTTAGAAAAAGTAGAATCAACAAGAAAGAACAGATTAGAATTTGGTTTATTAAAAAGATACCCTATAAGATTAAGAGATTATATTATTGAATTAACCGAAATGATAAAATCAGAATTAAACGGTAAAATAACTCACGATTTAGTTAAGGATAAGTTATTAATGAATGGTATTGATTTAGCTTATGAAAAATATATTTATATAAGACTAAAAGGTAATAAAAATGCTAACAACGATTAAAATATCTAAGGAAATTAAACTTCAGCAATATAATAAAAATGGTTTAAAGATATTAATAAATTACAATAGAAGTAATGGAAATAAAAAAAGAAAAAGACAGATAATTAAATTAAATAATCATCAAGTAAATTTATTTAAATTTGTAATTGACATAATTAAGGATAAGTAATGTCAAAAAATAAATTAAAGTATTGTTGGATTAAAGGAATAGATTTATGTGTTAATCAAACTAATGATGTAAGAAAATGTATTCAATGTAAAGAATTGAAAAATAAATATAAGAAAAATAGTTAATTATGAGAAAAATTACTGAAATTATATTATTTATATTTGAAATTATATTTATATTTATTTTCATTCCAATTATGATATTATCAAGATTAACAGATATAGATGATAATGTAAATATTATAAATAAAATTAATCTTATATAAGAATTTATCATTAACAATTTAAAAATTAATTGTTTTAGCATGAATAATAATTGATTCTTTAGAATAAAGATTTGATTATTATAGCAGATAAGTCAAAAAAGTTCCATAATTTTAAAATAAAAGAAAAAAAGAAAAAAATTAATTATCACTGAATAATTTATTAAAACATTCTTGACATAACCATGTGTCTTTATTTACTCCCTTATCTATTATACTAATTCTTATTATATTTTTAACAACTTTACTACACATAGTACAGTAATAAGGTCTTAGACTTGTTTTAGCAGAAAGTCTTGATATTGTATTAATGTTCATTTTTTATCATCTCATTTTGGTTATTTAGGATTATCTAAATAACTTTCAAAAAGAAAAATTAATTATTTACGTTTTAATTTTCTAATTATCATTTTAAGATTAGATTTAGAAGTATTTAATTCTAAGTGTTCTAATACTAAAACAATATTTTCCAACATACCAAAATCAGATTCATTTAATTCCATTTTTATCATCTCATTTTTTATTTTCAAATAAAGAACAATCTGAATTATCCAAAACTAAATTTGAAATTGTTAATTTTTGGTCATCAATAGGATTATCAGATTCAGCTATACAATAATGAGAATTATATCTTTTTTTACATTGAGTACAATCTAAACAAGTTAATTTTGTCATTTTAATCCTTCCGTTGTAAGTTTAATTTAGCAATTAAATCAACAATAGTTAAATCATATTTACAATTCTCATCAGAGCAATATATTTCATTAGTAGATTCTAAAAGTGTATTTCCACATAAAGGGCATATATAATCAGATTCAGTTTCTTTATCTGGTTGATTGTATAATTCTTTTAATTCTTTCAATTCAGTTAAAGTTTTTTCATACAAATTTTTATAACTTACCATAATATAATAATAGAATAATTAGTTTATAAATATTATGATTATTATAAAGAAAAAAAAGAAAAGATTAATTATTTATTTCCTTCTAAGAGTTTTATGAATATTTTTTCTGCTACTTGTTTACATTCATAATCATAATTATGTTGACAAGTATTAATTAATAAACATTCTTTACACACTTCTACTTTAATATTCATAGATAAATAATAGAATGATTAGTATATAAATATTATGATTAATAAAAAGTAAATTAGATTTTGTTTCTTACACTTTCTACACTTATTTTATTATACTCTTATTCTACCTAAGTTATATTCTATTAAGTCTTAACTAAATCAACTCTTATTCTTTTTATATTTCAGCTATTATAATCTTAATATAATAAGTCTTATTCTAACTAAGTCTCATTCTAATCATACCTAATAGAATGATACTTCTACATCTCTTAAATTATTATTCCTTCTTTAAATAATATTTCCAATCTTGTAGACTAATCTTTTCTAACCTCATTCTACATACCCCTCTTAAAACATACCCTCTCTCTGCCCTTCCTGACCTA
>Ga0114923_10001866_pt1 | contig 14399 bp, 9 predicted proteins | sample SumtaG_FD_89578 | JGI IMG/M metagenome (GOLD analysis project Ga0114923, IMG submission 89578) | Deep subsurface microbial communities from Indian Ocean to uncover new lineages of life (NeLLi) - Sumatra_00157 metaG | ecosystem: Environmental > Aquatic > Marine > Oceanic > Sediment | place: near...
AAGAACTTAGGAAACCACCCCCCCCCGGGTTTCCGGGATTATATAAAAAAAAAAAAAAAAATCGATCCCGATTGGATATCCGACAAAACCAGATACCCTATTCCTTTTGAAACCAGTCGCGGCTGTTGGTATGGCAAATGTTCATTCTGCGGAATGAATAGAAATAAAAATTCATTTCGCAGTAAATCTCCCGATAGGATTGTGAAAGAGATAAAGACTCTTGTTGAGAGACACGGCATGAATATAATATGCATGACCGATTCGATGATGCCTCTCAAATACTTCGACACCTTACTTCCCCGTCTCTCTTCCGAGATTCCCCCTGTTAAGATTTTCTATGAGATGAGCGCCAACCTGACGATGGACCAGGTACTTTCTCTTAAAAAGGCAGGTATTACAAGAATACAGACGGGTATCGAATCCCTATCTCCTTCTTTGCTCAAACGTATGCATAAGCCTTATACTGTTCGCGGAAATATCCTCCTTTTACGTTACGCCCGCTCCGTTAACATTGATCTCAATTGGAATTTTCTCTATGGACTTCCAGGCGATCAAATAACCGAATACGAGGAAATGCTGCACCTACTTCCTATGGTCCACCATTTACAACCCCCCATTCGATTTTCTCCGTTGTATTTATATCGATTTAGTAAATACCAAAAATCACCGGAAAAATTTGGAATCTCCAATCTACGACCTATCGAGGTTTTAAAGCACATATTTCCTCCATATGCAGAAATAGATAAAATCGCTTATTATTTTGCCGCCGATTTTCCGTCCCAGTCTCGTGAAAATCCAGAGATCGTTACTATCCTTTGGGAAGAAATTCAACGGTGGTGCAGTGCATGGACTGCTTTTAGATCGACTTTTCAGGACATATTGCTGCCAACCCTTCACGTGACCCGTAAATCAAATGGCCGGTATATGGTGGAGGACAGCCGGGGATTACCTGGCCGGCCGAAACGGATGGAGATTGACCGGGACCAAGCAAGTCTCCTGTTGGTGGCTCGCCCCTTAGAGGCTGTGTCGAGTGATGATGTTAGCAGGGCAGTGGATGCTGGGCTGGGTGTGGTCATAGAGTCATGGTTTGTCCCTTTGGCCACGGCTGAACCAAAACTGTTACAGGAATTTGAGGGTGAATGCGTTCAATGAGCCTTCGATACCTCCCACAAAATCCTTCTCATCTTAACTTCTTATTTTCTCTGTGTCTCTTGGTGTATCTTTGTGGCTAAAAATATAATTCCTACTTTTTTCATTACTGGGCTTTAAAATAAAATTTAATATGCTAAAATATAAACTTGTAGACGAAATTACAAGACGGAGGAAAATGCAATGAAGTACAAAAGATTTTTTATTTTGTTTGCTTTCCTGGTAATGATTCTACCGCCAGGAATCTATTCAAAAGATCAAGATAAAGATATGAAAAAAATAGAAAAATACTTCAAAATGGACCTTGACCAGTTATTGAAGATAGAGTTGACCACTGCCGGGAAGAAAAAGGAAAAGATCAGTGACATACCGGCAAGTGTTGTACTGGTCACCCGCGAAGAGATTGAAACCTATGGATACCAGACACTGGCAGAAATCTTAGAAAATATCCCGGGCCTGTATCTCACCGACGATTATACACATCAAAATACCGGGATCCGCGGTTTCTGGTCTTTTACCCCCAATAGGAATATGATCATTCTTGTTAACGGTATTCCCTACAAGGAAGAGCTTATTTCTGCTCACTACCTGCAGAATATTCCTGTTCCGGTGGAAGCTATTGATAAGATCGAGGTTGTCAGGGGACCGATGTCCGTAATATATGGAAACGGGGCCTTTTTTGGTGTTATCAACATATTTACCAATCAATTCGATAAGAAAGAAAAGAATAACCAGGTATCCACTTCTATAGGGTCGGAAAAAACGGGAAAATTTTTTCTAAGAACATCCGGGCAACATGGAGATTTCCAGTATGTTTTTAACGGATCTTATTTCGATACTTACGGGATTGACAAGCCGCTAAGTAAAATGGTAAGTAGTCCAGCCGTTCTACCCCTTTTCGGATTGTCAGAGGACCACACCACGGGAGGACAATTGGAAAATTCGGAAAAGTTCTTTAATTTTTCCGGGACTTTCAAGGAATTTTCTTTTGACGCCAGCTACACTGAGAATCAAAAGGAATATATGTTTGCATTTCCCTCCGTTTCTGACGGTACGTTAGCCATTTTCAAAGATATGCGTATCAACCTCAGGTATAAAAAAAAGTTATCGAATACTTTCCGCTTAGAATCCAATTTGTGCTATTTTGTAAACAGTATATCCTCTGATTACGACATACTGTTTGATGAATTTTACGGCAAACAAGAGTTCGGCACCACTGGTTTTAAAGCCTCAGTGGACCTCTTTATCACCCCTTCTCCCAAACTGAATATAACGGCAGGGGGAGACTATCTCAGAGTACTGAAAGCTTTTAATAATTATGCAATACCCTTTTTCGGTTTTAACCTTATCAACTATCACCTGGCTGACGGAGAATCTATGGTCACCCAATCGTTTTTTACCCAGATCGATTACACATTATCCGATAGGTTGAAGGTCGTTGCCGGTGCCATGCTCGAGCAGACACCTGAATATACACTAGAGAAAAGAATCGGAGATTATACACAGGGCAATGCTACCACCACCCAGACAACTTTCAATCAAACCCGCGTGGAATTCATTCCCCGCCTGGCGCTGATCTATTCCCTCAATGACAACAACATTTTGAAAATTCTATACGGAAAAGCCATCAACCGGCCCTCTTTTTTCCATAATAGAGATCTCCTCGATAACCAGGTAGTCACCCCCCTCGAACCTGAAATCATCCATACCCTTGAATTCAATTATATCACCCAATTATCATCAAAAATGACGGTGAACCTGAGTTTATTCAAGAATATGTTGGATAATTTGATACACCGAACCTTCTTTATTGTTGGCGATTCTGTAATTACTTATTATGACAATGTGGGAGAAATGATCACTCACGGTGTAGAAATGACCATTATGAGCAGTCCTTCTCGCAGCCTTTACCTCGAGCTCAGCGGCACCTACCAGGATACAAAAGACAAAAGATCCGAGGATTTAGAAGTGGGATATTCACCCAAATTCCTGGGTTATTTAAAGGCTTCTTATTTTTTTAATAAAAATATATCTCTGGCTTTCAACGGGAATTACGTCGGTCCGATGGAACCGTATTATGACGATACTTTGTCTCCACCGAGACGACTGGGGGAGAGAGTAGACGGCTACTTCCTTCTAGGAGCCAACCTGAGGATACGAAAGTTGTTCGGAACCGGAATGTTTTTAAACCTCCGGATGTCCAACCTGCTGGATAAAGAGACTTATTATCCCGCCACTGCCAATAATTATCAATTTGCCAGTAAAGGAACCATTGGTAGGGGCCGATCTTTACTTTTGACCGTGGGCTGGAAATTTTAATTGATAAAAAGGAGGAAAGTATGGAGGAAACCAAAATTAAATACTTTCTGATTTCGGTACTCCTGGTGGTGATTTTACTTTCACCTCTCTCCCTTTTTGGCATCGAAGATGAATACTACCGGAAAGCTGCCCTGTTTAGCGTATTCAGCCAGTACATCCAGTGGCCGGAAAATTCAAATTTGAAGGACCGGTCAAAACCTTTTGTTATCGGTGTAATCGGTAAAAATCCCTTTGGTTCCATCCTGGATAAAGCCTACTCCCAACTGGAATATAAAATAAAAGATAAAAATGTGGAAATCCGCTTTATTGCAAAAATCGCTGATGAGGATATAGAAAGGTGTAATATCCTGTTTCTCTCAAAAGCATTGGAAATGGAACTTGAGAAAATTCTTGCCGTCACCAGGAGGAAACCGATTTTGACCATTGCCGAAACAAAAGGATTTACAGAAAAAGGTGTTCTATTTAATCTATATGTATCCCAAAGAAAGTTTCGTTTCGAGATCAATGCATTGGCACTGCGGGAATCGCGGTTAATTGTCGATTCCCAACTATTGTCCGAGGCTAGGATTATCGATGCGCCGGGATACCTAAAATAAACCTTGTTCACCGCTTTCTTATTGAAAACCGGGGTTTAATTAAATTTTATATTGTGTTAAAATATATTTTGTGAACAGCAGACGTTAGAAGTGGAAAACTATATTGGCGGATGGATACGTAATGAATTGGAAAAAATCCTGTATTTTGTTTGTTTTGCCGATAATGATTTTACTCTTACCTGTCTCCCTTTTCACTGCCATCAAAGACGAATATTACCGGAAAGCAGCCCTGTTTAAGGTATTCAGCCAATACATCCAATGGCCGGAAGAATCAAGTACAAATAACCAGCTAAAGCCCTTTATTATCACAGTCATTGGGAAAAATCCCTTTGGTTCTATCCTGGAAGCTGCCTATCACAAAGAGAAGAGGAAAATAAAAGGTAAAATCGTTGAAATCCGGTATATTTCAAGACCGGAAGAAATTACCCACTGTCATATCCTGTTTATCTCAAAATTCTTTAAAATGAAACTGGAAGAAATCCTCGCTATCACCAGGAAGAAACCGATCCTGACCATTGCAGAAACAAAAGGTTTTGCCGAACGAGGGGTCCTTTTTAATCTATTTATATCCAAAAATGAAATTCGTTTCGAGATCAATACGGCGACACTGCGGGAATCGCAGTTAATTGTCGATTCCCAACTGTTATCGGTTGCCAGGATTATCAATCCGCCAGGAAACAAATAATGAACCTTCTACGCCGCTTCTCCATTAAAAACAAACTGATCATCATCATTCTTATGGTTACCCTGCTGGCCATTGGCATCGGTTTCGGTTTTGTGATCGTCCACAGCATCCAATCCTACAAAGACGATATGGTCGGCAATATCCGCTCGACGGTAGAAGTTATCGGTGGCTACTGCGCACTGCCCCTCCAGCTAAAATACAAGTCTACCGCGGAGAATGAACTGAAAAAGTTTTATACCGTACCTCATATTACCCAGGCTGTGTTGTTCGACGATAAATGGAAATCCTTTGCCGTCTTTTACAAAAATGAAGACAAAACAAAAAGAGAGAGAGAGGGTGATATTGCTTCTTGCCCCTGGAAGTTAGACCCCATCCTGGTAACAGATGGTTTTTCCTTCCTGTTTAAGGATAATTATTTATACGTTTACCAGCCGATTATCCAGGAGCAGAAGAAATTGGGAGGTATTTGTGTCATCGCTTCCACTTCTGCATTAAATCAGAAAATCCGTAATCATTTGACCACCATGGCAATGGTAATGGTGGCGCTGATCCTGCTCTCTTATTTCCTGGCCTATTTCCTACAAACCATCATTTCGGTTCCCATATTGAAACTTGCCAGGGTATCCAAAAGGATTTCGGAACAGCAGGATTATTCGGTGCGGGTGGAAAAAAAAGGCGACGATGAAATCGGGGTTCTTTACGATGAATTCAATCATATGTTGGAACAGATTCAACTGCGGGAGTCTGAAAAAGACAAGGCCGAAAAAAAATACCGCGACATTTTCGAGAATGCCGCTTACGGTATTTTTCAATTGTCCCCGGACAGCCGTCCTTTGATAGCAAACCCGGCGCTTGCCCGGATATTGGGTTATAATTCCCCCCAGGAATTACTGCAACGTCTCACCAATGTAAGAGAACAACTATTCGTGGATATTGAAAAAGCAAAGGAAGCCCGAAAAATCATAGAGGAAAAGGGATTTCTCAAGAATTTCGAATTTAAGGCCTATCGGAAAGACGGGAATATCATCCATCTCTCCCAGTCAGCGCATCCGGTTTATGATGAACACCAAAACCTGCTTTATTATGAAGGCGTATTGGAAGACATTTCACAGAAAAAACACTTGCAGGAGCTAAAGATAGCCAAAGAGGCGGCGGAAGCGGCCAACCGGGCAAAAAGCCAATTCCTGGCCAATATGAGCCACGAAATTCGCACCCCCATGAATGCCATCCTGGGATTTTCAGAATTACTCTCCAAGCAGGTGACGGAGGAAAAGCACAAAGAGTATCTCAAAACCATTACCTCCAGCGGCCAGACACTGCTCAGCTTGATCAACGATATCCTTGACCTTTCCAAAATAGAAGCCGGTAAAATGGAAATAAGATACCAGCCCATCTCGCCCCACTCTATTTTCGAAGATATTAAAGGAATATTTTCCCAGAAAATAAAACAAAAACAATTGGATTTCCTAATGGAAATCGATGCCAATCTTCCCGGGGAACTTTTGCTGGATGAAGTCCGGCTTCGACAAATCCTGTTCAACCTGGTGGGCAATGCCGTCAAATTTACCCACCGGGGATACATTAAACTGGCGGTGCATAAATCCTTTACCAAAAAAGCCCGCCCCACTGGAGGGTCTTATAGTCATCCGCCAGATTCTTTATCAATGGAAACAGCCTCTGAGGAATTCTCAAAAGGTTTGGGGAATAAAAAAAGCTGTTTTTTAGAAGATTTTAGCAGTCTTAAACTTGTTTTCACAGTAGAGGATACCGGCATCGGTATTCCCGAAGATCAAAGAGAACTTATTTTCGATGCCTTTAAACAACAGAAGGACCAGGATACCCACCAATACGGCGGAACCGGCCTGGGATTAAGTATCACCAAACGGCTGGTGGAAATGATGGGGGGCAAGATATCCCTAGAGAGTGAAGTGGATAAGGGCAGTATTTTCCAGGTAGAATTTGGAAAAGTGGATGTTCCCTCTTTCAAAACACTCCCTCACGTACCGGAAGCACAGCCTGTAGAAATCGAATCCATCCGATTCAACGAGCCCCTGGTTTTAGTGGTGGATGATGTGGAATCCAACCGTATTTTAATGAAGGAATTCTTGCAAGCGGTCAATATCTCGACTATTGAAGCGGAAAACGGCGAGCAGGCGGTGCAATACGCCCGGGAGTACAAACCGGACCTGGTTATCATGGATATCCGCATGCCGGTGATTGATGGCCGTAAAGCCGCCGCGATTATCAAAGCCGATGATGTACTGAAACATATCCCGGTTTTGATGTTAACCGCCTCGGTTATGAGAGACCAGGAAAAAGATATAAAAAACGCCAATTGTGATGGGTTCCTGAAAAAACCGGTCAAGAAAAATCAATTAATTGCCGAATTGATGCGTTTCTTACCTTACAGCGGGGATGAGAACGTAAAGGAGAGGGAAACAGCAAAACCGGGAGGGCAAGCATTTATCAGCCGGGAGGCTGCAGCCCGGCTCCCGGGACTTCTTGATATACTGGAAAACAAATTAACCGATCAGTGGAAAAGGATAAGCGACGTATTTGTTATCGACGATATCGAAGCCTTTGCCATGGAAATTATAACGCTGGGCCGCCAATACGATTTAAAACCATTGGCCGATTGGGGGGACAAGTTGCTCAAGGAGATCCAACGCTTTGACATGGAAAATGCACCCATTACCCTGGAATATTTCCCGGGGTTGATTAAAAGGATTGCCGCTTTAAAAGAGGGGGAATAAGATGACCGATACCGAAGCGACTCTAGAGCCGAAAGGGTTCATTTTAGTGGTTGACGATGTGGCTCGGAATCTCCAGGTATTGTGTAATATCTTAGCAAAAGAAAAGTACAGGCTGGCCGTGGCCCGAAACGGCAAGCAGGCCCTTGAGACAGCGGAAAAGGTGACACCGGAGCTCATCTTATTGGATGTAATGATGCCTGAGCTTGATGGTTTCGAGGTCTGCAAGCGTTTGCGTAATTCTCCCGGGACCCGTGACATACCTGTTATTTTTTTGACTGCAAAAACCGAATTGGAAAGTATCGTCAAGGGATTTGAGATCGGCGCCGTGGATTATGTGACCAAGCCCTTTAACGAAACCGAATTGTTGGCCAGGGTCAGGACCCACCTGGAGTTAAAACGGGCCAGGGAAGAGTTGGTAAAAAGGAATAAAGAATTAACGGAAGCACAGAAAAAACTGGAAATAGCGGCCCTAACAGACCCGTTGACAAACATTTCCAACCGCCGCGCCATTCTTGAAAAAATAAAACATGAACGAATTCGGTTTGAAAGAAGTCGGAAACCCTTTACCCTGATCCTGGGTGATGTAGATAATTTCAAAACTTTTAACGATAAATATGGCCATGAGTGCGGTGATTTTGTTCTTGTTTCCTTGGCGCAGTTGATGACGTCCCTGGTGAGGAGGCAAGACTGTGTATCCCGTTGGGGGGGTGAGGAATTTCTATTGCTGCTGCCGGAAACCGGTATGGACGGCGGCTGCACCGCCGTTGAAAAAATCAGGCGAACCATCGCCGGTCAGACGTTTAAATACAATGAAATCCCACTTTCCATTACCATAACCCTTGGGATTAGCACCTTCGGTTACAGTTGTTTCGGAGACATCGATGACTGTATACGAACGGTGGATTTTGCCATGTACAAAGGCAAACAAAAAGGTAAAAACTGCGTGGTGGCAGCGCAGGGGAAAAAAATTGGCTAAGTTAAAAAAACAAAAAAGAATCCGCCGCTTGCTAAAAATTGTCGGTGCGGTGGCCGCAGTGTTTTTTATCCTTATTTTGCTGCTGCTTCACCTGGGTCCAGGGATTATAAAATCTTATATTAAAGGACAAACCAAAGATATGGGATTCGCTTCACCGGCATTGGAGGTGCGGAATTTTAATCTTAAGAAACTGGACATAAGAAACCTGAGATTGGGGAATCGTTTCACCATTCCCTTTCTTTCCGTGGATTATTCGCTCCCCCCCCTGCTGCGGGGAGATATTAAAAAAATTTCAGTTTCCGGTATGAAACTGCAGTTGGATTTTGACAAAGATAAGAATCAATGGGTATTAAGGGGATTTGAATCCCTTTTTAATCAACAAAATCAGCAAAAAAAAAGTGAAAAAAAAGACGATATTCCAATTATTAGAAATATATCCGTGGTTTCGTCCAGCCTGCAAATTAACCACAGGGACAGCAGTTTATTGATTCCCCTTGAATTGCAAGCCCGCTGTAACGATAAAACCAGGTCATATGATTTCTCCGCCGTCGTTCACCCCTTTGGCGAGGCTGTCCGTTTAAACGGAAACTTGAACCCGGATTCCGGGAACGGGAAGATCAAAATTCATTCAGACAACCTTCACCTGGAAAATTTTTTATCCGGGGCCGGCATCTTTCCCGAACTTCTCTTAAAATTCCGAACCCGGGTCCTGGCAGAGGTGCGCCTGCAGGAGTGGGAAATACTTCACGCAGAGGTGAAGCTATCGACTGGGGATTTCAAGTTATTTCATCCAATGGGGCAACTGGAAGGCAGCCTGGACCTGGGGTTCAGGGTTTCCCAAAAACTCGAACCGATCGATATCGATTTTAAAGCGATTGTTAACAACCTTTCCTCTCAACAATACAACCTGGCAATCGACCGGTCATTCACCCTTATTTTAAAGGGTAAGACGATTGACACGCTGGAATTTTATTTTTCAGCCTTTAAACTTTCAGAACCGCGCAAGGTACAGGTAACTGGCCTCTCCGGTACTATTTCCGGCCTCCCGGGAAACCCCCGAATTAAAGGAAATTATCGATTGAAAACGCCGCGGTATTTCTTGGCCCCCATGATTCCCAGCCTGGAATTGGCAGGGCCTTTGCCACTAAAAGGTGAATTTTATGTCAACCCGGGCAGCGGAAAGCAAACCACCGGGTGGAAGATATCAGGAAAAGGCAGCAGCAGCGGAGGACCCTTTTTATCCTATGAAGACGTGAAGTCAAAATGCAATCATGTAAGCCTGCAATTTACCGCAGGGGGAAAGGGAGGAAAAATAAATTCTACCGCTAATATAACGATTAAGGGGCTTTTAATAACCTTCGCCGACTTTAGTTTCGCAGCGGATCAAATCCTCTCCACCACTAACATAAACAGCTCATCCGCCGGAGATTTTACCGCCTCCGGCAAATTAAGAATCCTCTCCGCCCAATTGACAGGGGCAAACGGCTTAAAAGCCGGGGGCATAACCATGGATTTGCCCTGGAGTCATGCGTTACCCGGCAGCGATAAGGCCGGTAAAACCGGGAGCTTCAATATAAAATCCATCGAAATATCGGGTTTTAATTTGAAAGATATTACCGGGCAAATCCGGCAAAAAAGAAGAAGAGTCGAATTTTCAGGCAATATTCATACTGCCCTCGAGCAATTAAGGCTAAACCTTTCCGGTTCCGGGACGTTAAGCGCAGAAGGAATGTCTTTTTTCCTGGATTTGACAATACCCCCAGCCATCTTACCGAAGAACACGGAACTGGGAAAACTTCATCCCCTGTTTAAGGGTATGCAGGGTGCGGGTAAATTATCCGGTTCGGTGAAGATATCTCCTTCTCAAAGCGAGGCTCTCATCCGGCTGCGGGATGCGTCCCTGGCCATGGATATAAACAGCGAAGGGGAAAAAGCAGTTGTTTATGGTTTAAATGGAGAAATAAAACTAAAAGACCTGTTCAACCTGGTCTCGGAAAAAAGTCAGCAAGTAACATTTGAAAGTTTAACCATCGGTGGATTCCCCCTTACCCACGGACAGTTGACCCTTGAGATTGAAAGCCCGGAATCGATTTTTATTGAAAGGGGTGAATTCGGCTGTTTTAATGGCAAAATATTGATAAGCCCGCTGCGTTACACCACCGGTTCAGGGGACTTCAACATTACCCTCTATTGTGATAGAATCGATTTCAACCGCCTGGTGAATACGTTGATGGGAAAAGAAATTGCTTTCGGTGACGCCGAATTGAACGGTATCATCCCTGTAACTATTTCGCAGGGCATCCCTGTTTTTAAGGATGGATATCTCTATTCCACCCCGGGCATTAAAGGCAATATCAAATTCCGGGAGAGCAGTGTTGTCTCGGGTGGTGTACTGCTGGTGGAAGAAGCGGTAAAGGATTTTAACTACGATTGGATCAAGGTTAAAATGAACTCTGCCGGTAACCTCCTGGACGTTACCGTTCTCATCGACGGGGAACCGGCCGGGAAATTGCCCTTAACCCTTAATACCAAAACAAGGGATATTGTCCGGGACCGCAACGGAAAGCGGGATCTTCATTTAAAAGGATTGACCCTGGAACTGCATTTCAAGGATATCGACTTGAAGAGCCTTTTGAAACAAGGTTCAAAAATATATTTATACAAGAAAAATGAAAAGTGAAAGGCCACAGAAAGGCTGTGGCTTAATAGGAGGTTTTATGTCAAATACATTTAAAGCATTATTCTATTTATTTCTTTTTTTATCCTGCTCTTTTATTCTTCAAGCAGATTACCGGGTTCAAAAAGTAGATTTCCTGTCCCATTACGGCCTTAAGGTAAATGGCGCCGGCCCCCTGCTGGTCAAAACCGATACCGCCAGGAACCGCATCATATTGGTCAATACCAACACATCTTCCATTTCTTTGATCGATGGTAAGAATCATTCGGTTACCAATATCCCCATCGAAAGCCGGGTACCCCAATACCTGAAAATGGAAGCAATGACCATCGATAACAAGACGGGGAATATCTACGTCATCGGTAACAAAAGCCTGCACATTGTTTTCCCGGGAAAACAAACGGCTGTCTCCATCGATACCGCTGAGCAATATGAAATGGTGGCTGTAAATGAAAAGAACGGCAATGCGTTCCTGGTGGGCAGGGAGAGCAAGTTCCTGGCTTTGGTTCAACTAAAATCTAAGAAAATCAAGCGTATCCAATGGGTAGACACCGTAGAAAAAATGATCAATCTCAATCAAACCCCCCCGCCGCCGATCCGGAAAGTGGTCTGCGACTGCGGATTGCAGCAGGTTATTGCCGTTGACGGCTATACCTCTACCCTTTCCACCTTTTCCGCAAAATCCGGGAAGGTATTAAAGAAAAGAAAAATCGCCGTTAAAGGCGGTAGTCGCTGGCATATGGCAGGATACAACCAAAAAACCCACCATCTCTATGCAGTGATCGAGACGGATAAACGAATCGTAAGCGAAGCGATAAAGATCGATGTGGTCAACGGCAAAGATACCGTGGTCGAGCTTCCGGGTCTCACCGAAGGGGTGGGAATTAATTATAATGCCAAACGGGAAGAGGTCTATATCCCCTACGATAATCATCCGTCGGTCCATGTGGTGGATTTTAAAGAAGGCGGCAAAATCGAAGAGATAAAAATCCCCCACTATGGAAACGATGCCTCTGCTTTCGATGAAGCCAAAAATATCCTTTACATTGCCGGTTGGGCCCACGGCGAAGTCGAAGTGATCGATCTGAAAACCCGAACATTAATCAAACGCATCCGCCATGTGGGTATCATTCCCCACATGTTTAACATGACCTTTAATCCCAACACCGAAAAATTGATCATCCCTATCGGCGCCACCGCGGTGAACGGCTCGTTTGGGGCAGCATTGACAGTATTGGACCCGAAGACCGAAAAAATGGACAAGATTTATACCGGTTGGGCGCCCGTGGCATTGGTAGAAATGAATACAAAAGGAAAACAAGGATTCCTGGTTTTCAACTCGGAAGACCGGGCGGCAGAAGTTCTGCCGGACGGCAGTTTTAAAATGGTTGCCCTGCCGTCACAATACCAATGCCAATTTGTCAACAATGCCGTTAAAACCCCTACCGGGAATATATATGTCTCCTATGGACCTCATCAATCCTACTGGCCCACGGTGTACATCTGGGCGGCCAAAAACGGTATCCTGGGCATCGAGCCTGGGTCCATGACATTCTACGACCGCCGCATTCCCCGCATGGCCCAGCAAATGGTGCTGGATAAAGATGGTGTTTTCTACGGGCTGCAAAACAACTGGGGCGGGGAAAAACAGTTTTTGATCTCCCTGCCGGATGAGATTCGCAGTCCTTTGTTTAGCAAAATGCGGATGGAACTTGAGGATACGGTGATTAGCGAAACCACCCAGCGCATCCTCAAATACGATGTGGACAGGCATTGGCTCTACATCGTCCGCATCGGAGAAACCGACAAGGAACAGGGAATCCTGCAAGTTTTCGACTTAAAAACCCAAAAGATACTGCTGAAATACCCCACCGGACAAACCCCCACAGACCTGGTATTTAATGATACTACTATTTACATTGCCAACTTCGACTCCGATTCCATTGCCGCTGTCAATAAAGATGATTTTTCGGTGCAAAAATTAAAAACCGGGAAAAAACCGTTTAAATTAGCACTGGCAGGCAAAACACTTTACTGCATCAACCATAACGATAACTCTCTCCAGGCCTTTGGTCAAGGGGCCGGGACCTACCCCCTACCCTTCCCGGGAAAACCGGGCAATCTTTTCAGCAGTGGGAATAAACCGGTGATTACCAGCCACAGTTCGGAAGCATTGCATATCCTCCTGTTTAATCCCGAAAAGAAATCCTTTGAATTGATTCACAAAGAGGAATACCCTTACGGCGAAACCACTGTCGATACCAATAATACGGCTTTTTATGTCAGGGGCCAGTTTGCCGACGGTATTTTCGAAATCAACCGGATCAAACAGGATAACAACGGCAGGCTCTGGATTACCGATTACCTTTCCGGGAAATTGTTTATTGTCTCAGAAAAGCAAAGAAAAAATCCTTGATCTGAATTTGCCCAAATGGATTTGGAACTCCAATAGATCCATAATTCACTCAGCATATACAAATCTCGTAACTTTCTCTCAAATTTTTTTAAAAAATTTTCATTCAGGGCTTGACATTTCTTTTTTTTTCATTTATAAATACACTTTACGGATGATTTTAAAGGAGAACGGTAGCTATAAAAAACAAAGTGAGAGTATAGTAAAGTGGAAAATTTTCTATTGGGTTCTGGGTTTGCAGTAATTATTGCATTACTAAGTTGGAGTGATAGGATCAAAGATCTGCAAAGAGAAACCCATGAAATTGAATCAGAATTTGCGAAAGAAAGAAAAACCACTTTGAGAAAGATCAGAGCCATTTTCAGTCAGCAACAGGAAATCAGTTTGCTCGAACGTATAGATTTACTAACCTCATTATTTAAAAGGTCCTCTCCTGAGACTGAAATAAAAATAACTGTGGAGGTTGTAACTAGTTTTCAGAAGCTAGCTAAAATGTGGGAAAAATTGGAGAATTACCTCCAATGGAAATTTAAATTGGTCGTATATATAGGCTATTACCTCATCATTTCAGGTTCAATTGCCTTCTTTATCCCCAATCAAAATCATATTAATCTATTTGGAAAACAATTATTGTTTGATTTTTTATTTGTTATTCCGCTAATCCTCTTCAGTCTGTTTCTATTATCTTTCCTACTCTTCATAAATGGAAAGGAGTCTGCTTATCGAAAGGAACTAACAGAAACCATGGAGAAATTTTAATATGGGTGGCAGAAGATCTCGTCCTATTTATGATATAGTAAAAAAAACAAAAACTTCTCAACAGAAGATTCT
>Ga0114923_10001867_pt1 | contig 14397 bp, 14 predicted proteins | sample SumtaG_FD_89578 | JGI IMG/M metagenome (GOLD analysis project Ga0114923, IMG submission 89578) | Deep subsurface microbial communities from Indian Ocean to uncover new lineages of life (NeLLi) - Sumatra_00157 metaG | ecosystem: Environmental > Aquatic > Marine > Oceanic > Sediment | place: near...
GGAACTTTAATTGATAACACTGCAGTTAAACCTTCTCGCGCATCATCTCCGGTCGTATTCGCTTTTTGTTTTTTTGCCAAACTTTCTTTGTCGATATAATTATTTAATGTTCTAGTTAACGCGCCACGAAAACCTGACAAATGCGTACCACCATCACGCTGCGGAATATTATTGGTATAACAAAAAATATTTTCTTGATATCCATCATTCCATTGCATTGCGATTTCAACCACAATATTTTCTTTCTCGGCTAAACAATAAAAAAGTTTTTGATTGATTACGGTTTTATTTTTATTTAATAATTCCACAAAAGATTTTATCCCACCCTGATATTCAAATGTATCTTCACGGCCATCACGCTCATCAATTAAATAAATTGTGACACCTGGATTTAAAAAAGAAAGTTCGCGCAAGCGTTTTGCCAACACATCATATTGAAAAATTATATTACTAAATGTTTTTTCGCTCGGCTTAAAACGTATCGTCACGCCAGTTTTGGCGGATTCACTTATTGCTTGTATCGGTGCATCTGGATTTCCGTTATGATAAATTTGTTCGTGTTTTTTGCCGTTGCGATGAATAATTAATTGAAGATCTTCCGACAACGCATTCACCACTGAAACACCCACGCCATGCAACCCACCAGAAACTTTATACGCGTTATCATCAAACTTTCCGCCGGCATGCAATACCGTCATAATAACTTCCGCGGCCGATCTCCCTTCTTCTTCATGAATACCAACCGGAATGCCGCGACCATTGTCTTTTACGGTTATTGAATTATCGGTGTGAATAATTACGCTGATCTTGTCACAAAATCCAGCTAAAACCTCATCGATCGAGTTATCCACAACTTCGAAAACCATATGATGCAAACCGGTGCCATCATCGGTGTCACCGATGTACATTCCGGGACGTTTTCTGACCGCATCTAGACCTTTTAAAACCTTAATTTTTTTCGCGTCGTAACTATTTGATTTTATTTTGTTTTCCAGCATTGCTGCTCCGTTTTTTATGCACTTTAGAACATGATTGATTATAGCATTTTTTGGTTTTTAAAACTACCTATTTGGCGAGGTTTTTTGTTATTTAAGTGATTGAATAAATTGAAGTTTTTATCGCGCACACATGGGCAAAACATAGCAGCAAATGAAGAAAACCGTATTTTTACGCTATTTTATTAAATTTTAATTAGTTATTATATATTTCGTATAAAAGCTGCTTGGTTGTTTTATACAAACACTTGTAAAATATAGGCATAAAAAGATACAAAGATTTAATTAAATTTAGAGGCAAAAATCAATGAATGGGGAAACCAAGTTTACCAAAGCTGACATCAATATTTTTAAAGACATGGGTTATAGCGAAGAAGAAGCGAAAAATTTACACTTTCGTTCATATTTAATGACCATCTTAAGAAAATACATTTTAAGCAGGGGTTGGTCGCAAAAAGAAGTGGCTAAAAAATTCAATGTAACACAACCACGTATTAGCAATTTAATGCAAGGGAAAATTTATTTATTTAGCGTAGGAATTTTAATTGAATTATTAGAAAAGGCGGGGTTTAAGGTTTATGAAAAAATCGAGCAAAATATAAATAAAGAATTTGAGATGCATCATTGGGCATACCCTATAAAAAAAGAAAAAAGCGAAACAGAAACATAGCTCGAATTTTAGCAAATCTTGATCAAAAGCCTTGTCCACATTTATCCAAAGCTTACGTTAAATCATTTTAAAAAGCACCTTGAGCCAACTGAAAAATTCTGGATAATTTTTGATCAAAAATCCTTGTTAAAGGGTCGCCTCCGGTGCCGGTGATGAAAGTTTGGACATTTAGTTTAGCAATTTCCGCGGCAATTCGTTCTCTTTTGTCCTCATCAAGCTCAGAAGTTAAATCATCCACTAATAAAGCACATTTTTTGTCGGTTTCTTGTTCCAATAAAGCAATTTGTGCCAAAAGCATGGCACAAGCCAATAATTTTTGTTGGCCGCGCGATAATACGTCTTTAACTAGTCGATTTCCCACTAAAATCTGCAAATCCGCCCGATGTGAGCCAAATTGAGTATATCCGCGCTGCAAATCCCCAGTTAAGTTTTCTGCTAAAATTTCTTGCAACGATCTTGCATCGTCCCAACCTGGATAATAAACAAAATCCAAACCTTGGATATCCAGCAATGATGGGATGATTTCCGCGACTTTTTGTTTGAATCTAACCACGTAATCTTGTTGTTCTGCCTTAATTGGTGCAGCGGCTTCGGCTAATTTCCCATCCCATAAGGTTATTTCTTCTTTGGAAGGCCGGAATTGTTTTAATGCAGCATTACGTTGCTGCACGATGCGGCGCATTTGATTCCAACTTCTCAGGAAAATCTTCGGTTTCACGTGAAACACTCCCCAGTTAATAAACTTCCTTCTCTCCTCCGCGCCAGAATTAATTAATTGATAAATATCTGGATTGATTAATTGCACTGGAAATATATCGGTAAGCTCTGAAATTGATTTTACGTCCTCTTTCGCCTTCCTGATCTGCGCCTTCCCGTCAGAATAACGTTCTATCCCAACCGGAATTGATAAAATTTCGCCGTAAATGGAGAATTTATCTTTGCCGAATTGAATTATTTTCCCAGGATTCCTGGTGCGAAAGGATCTGCCCAGGCTCAAATGATAAATTGCCTCTAATACACTTGTCTTCCCGCTGCCATTCTCTCCGACAAAAATATTAAAGTTATCGCCCAAATCGATTTTGATTTGATTTATGTTACGAAAATCGGTTATTTCTAAGTGAGATAATGTCATAATTTTTAATGAGTCTTCGCGCGTTATTTTAATCTAGCTTTTTGGCATTGTGGGAGGTGTGTTTTAAGCCGAATAGACCGCCTTGGATGCGCGGTCGGGAGGTACATGGAAGTACCATTGAGGCTTAAAACACACCTCCCAATGCCATGCTAGATAAAATAACGCGCAAGCTAACTTATAATTTATCCTAAATCCCGCGGTCAAGCCGCGGGATGACGGCTTCCATCATGGGATAATACATCAAAAATCTCTATATCCGCATCGGCATAACTACGTAACAAACGTTATTTTTGCCGGCTTCCTCAACTAATATGCCTCCATCCGAGGAGGAGAAGGTTAGTTTTAATTGATCTGTGGTAACCGTGTTACAAATATCTAAGAAATAATTCACATTAAAGCCAATTTCTAAGTCTGAATGCTTATATTCCACCGGGAATTCTTCTTCTGCCTCTTCCTGCTCAGGATTATTAGTAAATAAACGTAACAGATTTCCGCCTAAATTAATTCGTATTCCTCGGTAAGTCTCATTGGATAAAATTGAAACGCGAGTTAACGCTTGTTTAAACTGGTTAGCTTCAATCAATACTTCTTTATCGCCATTTTTTGGAATCACCGCATTATAATTCGGGAATTTCCCTTCGATTAGCTTAGAAGTAAACACCAATTCATCGGTTCTAATGCAAATATGGTTCGATCCAATCGCAATATGCGCAGGATCATCGGTGTCTTTTAATAACCGCATCAACTCCATCACACCTTTGCGCGGAATAATAACTTGTAAATTTTTGTCTTGTTTTATCCCATCATCTTCTAAAAATGCGGTCGCCAAACGGTGTCCGTCGGTGGCCACAAATCGTATAACTCCTTGATTTAATTCAAGTAATAGGCCATTCAAGAAATAACGTACGTCTTGTTGCGCCATCGCAAAATAAGTTTTGGCGATTAAGGATTTTAATTGGACCTGCGGTAAAACGCATTCCGCCACACCAAATTGGCTTTCTTCTACGCTCGGAAATTCAGCTACAGGCAAAATGGACAAAGCAAACCGACTTTTGCCCGCAGAAACCGTTGCGCGCCGCCCACTGTTAATCTTAATCATCGTACCTTCCGGCAATGATTTACAAATATCCGCCAATTTACGCGCAGGCACCGTAATTTCGCCATCTTCTGCGGCAGGACCGTCTAAAGTTATCGTGCCAATAAGCTCGATCTCCAAGTCAGTTGCTTTCGCCGATAATTGATCGCCTTTAACCGATAACAAAACATTGGATAAAATCGGCAAAGTTTGCCGGCGCGCCACCGCGCCCAAAGCAATTTGTAATACTTTAAAAAGTTTATCTCGTTCGATGGTAAGTTTCATAAAATCCTCTATGTAGTTAAAGTACGCAATAAATTCGAATAATCTTCTTTAATATCAATATTTAAATCTACCAATTCTTTTACCTTTCGGCAAGCATGTAAAACCGTAGTATGATCACGCCCGCCAAAAACTTCACCAATTTCCGGCAAACTTTTATTGGTAAGTTCTTTTGCCAATGCCATCGCAACTTGTCGCGGCCTCGCTACCGATCTACTACGACGTTTCGACATTAAGTCTGCAACTTTTATTTTATAATATTCTGCAACAACTTTTTTAATGTTTTCAATCGTGATTAATTTATCTTGTAAAGAAATCAAATCACGCAAAACTTCTTTGACAAAATCTACATTTATTTCTCGCCCAGTAAATTCCGCGTTCGCCGTAATTCTTTTTAATGCGCCTTCTAATTCACGCACATTAGAACGAATCCGTTGCGCGATAAAAAAGGCTACATCATAGTCTAAAACAACATTTGCATGTTCGGCTTTATTCATTAAAATTGCAACGCGTGTTTCCAATTCTGGCGGTTCAATCGCAACCGTCAACCCCCAACCAAAACGTGATTGTAATCTTTCTTTTAACCCCACAATTTCTTTAGGGTAACGATCGCAAGTTAACACAATTTGTTTATGATCTTCTAATAAAGTATTAAACGTATGAAAAAATTCTTCTTGGGAACGATCTTTCCCGGCAAAAAATTGAATATCATCAATTAAAAGCGCGTCAACGGTACGATAATTACGTTTAAAATCATCAATCATATTATTTTGTAATGCACGAACCATATTGGCAACAAAACGTTCTGAATGTAAATAAATAACTTTTGCCTGCGGTTTTTGCGATAAAATTGCATGACCAATTGCATGCATTAAGTGAGTTTTGCCAAGCCCCACATCACCATAAATCAATAAAGGATTATATGCTTCGCCTGGCCTAGTCGCGACTTGAGATGCCGCCGCAAAAGCGAATTCATTCGATTTTCCTTTCACAAAAGTATCAAAAACAAAATCATTGTTAAGGTGGCTGCTATATTTCAACGCTATGGCGCCCTTACCCACAGCCTTACCCACAAAATTATCCACCGATGTTTGATAAGATCTTCTTTGTATGCTTTGTGTATGATCCGCGGGATCTGCGTTTTTAGAACCAACTTTTAGCTTAACCGATAAAGGCTTGGCCAGCTCCTTGATTCTGGCAAGGAAATTCTGCTCAATCCAATCAATCACAAACCTATTTGGAGCCAGTAGAATTAACGCATTATCTTGGACATCATCTTGTAAAGGGCGTATCCAGGTATTATATTCATGCTCAGGGTGTTCGCGCTCCAAAACCGTTTGACAATGTTCCCACACAGATTCGTTCATTGATCCGTAAACCTTAAGAATAACAGAACATTAAAGTTTATACTTGTTTTTTGAAGTTATCCACATGTTTTTGTTGGTTTTGGTTATTCATCTAAGGCATCCATATATGTTAGTTATTAACCACAACGTTATGGTTTATGGTATGGGGTCGTTGCAGATGTGATTGAACGCATCCGGCAAATTCATGCTTTGAAAAAGCAGCGCTTAACCCTACAAGAGATTAAAAAAAGTTAGAAACTTTTTATGTCAGAGCTGGAAATAACAAAGAAAAAAACAAATACTAAGTTTTTTGCCCCTTGAGTTGGCGCCTGCATCCTTCTTCTTGTGTATTTAATTCTTGTGGCTCTTCCAGATCTTTAAAAAATGTTTTTTTTCTTTTTTTGCTAATAATTTTATTTAATTCTTCATTACGTTTTGTTAATTCTTGAGTCTTTTGATGTTGTGCGCGCATGACTTCAATAATATGTTCAGCATTTTCAAAACCAATCCCCAGCCCTATAATATTCTCAATTTTCGGCTGCTTCGTAATGTCATCTCCATAAACAATACCTTTGAAACAAACATCTCTGGCACGTTGAGCGCCCTTGATATTATCTGCTCTGCAAAAACAGCGTAACGCCAACCAATACCTTTTTTCCATACTTAAATGCTTAGTATTTTCGATGCAGAGAATGTTCTCTCCTAGCTTAAAAAATGCTTCCGGCTCAAAAGAAGATCGTTCGAAAACCGATATCGCATCTTCAATATTGCGAGGATACATCTTTAAAATCTTCCCACCTAATCGAACTAAAAAATTTTGCGGTGGTTTTGGATATCGTTCTTCATATTCTATAGCTTTTTGTATGGCGGCCTTTACTCTTTCATCTTTATAAATAGCCACAATTTCATCCAATAGTTTATCTGAGTTTTTTACATCTTTTATTTGTGAATACACTTGATCCATAAAATAACTAATTGTTTTTATCCCTGCATAATTTCGACAACCTATCGAAAGCTGAAGCATCTTAAAATAGTATTTTAGCGCTTCTTGATATTTCCCTAAACTTTCATAGCAAACGCCTATATTAAAAAGGGTGTCCGCATGTTCTGGGCGGTTTTCATCCGCCTTTAAAAAGTATTCTAACGCTTCTTGATATTTCACTAACTTTATATAGCAAACGCCTATATTGCCAAGGGTGTCCGCATGTTTTGGGCGGTTTTCATCCGCCTTTAAAAAGTATTCTAACGTTTCTTGATATTTTCCTAAATTTTTACAGCAAACGCCTATATAGAAAAGAATTTCGCTGTTTTTTGGCTGATTCTTATTTAAATCTTGAAAGCACCGAAGCGCAAATTCAAATTGCTTTTTTTCTAATAGATTTTTACCTTTTTCTAGTTCTTCTGTAAACATACCTTCTCTGCTTAATTTTTTATTCGCTATAATATACCTCAAGATACGATGGGTATAGCCATTTCAACCACAATTATACTTATTTTAGACTACGAACCTTAAGGAAATATTAAGTGATTTACTGAATATCGATAACCATTTGATTATTAAAAAAAACTTTCTTTTACGAAATTTGACCAAACCCTGTGGATAAATGTAAAATAATATGGTTTGCTCCTGTGGATAACTTCACAAAAAAGCTTAGGGCGAATCAATCCACAGGGTATTAACAGTATATATCCAGGTAAATCAACGTAAAAACACAGGGTTTCAAAACGTGTAACCCTTTAAAAAATATAAGGTTTTTAGGGTTATCCACAGAAAAGCGCGTATGTAATAATAACAATAATAAAGTAATTAATAATATATTAATATTATAAGGGCGCTTTGCGCCCTATGTGAGAATCTCACCATTATGAATAATTGACCAAATTTTGCCAAGATTGCTTTGACAAACCAAGTGGTTATCCCCTAAAATTGCGTGTTAGGCTTAAAACAGGAACACAGCGATGAAAAGAACATATCAACCAAGCAAGAAAAAACGTAAAAAAGACCATGGTTTTCGCGCAAGGATGGAAACCAAAGGAGGACGGAAGGTTCTTAAAAGACGACGCGCAAAAGGGCGCAAAAGGATTAGCGCATAAATAAATTTCCTAGACAACATCGTTTATTAAAATCGGGAGATTATGATGCTGTTTTTTCTCAAGCGAGAAAATTTGCGCAACAAAAATTTTTATTATTGGTTTGCAAAAATAAATATAATTATTCTCGGCTTGGTTTAATTATTGCGAAAAAAAATGTTAAATTAGCGGTAAAACGTAATCGGATAAAAAGAATTGTGCGCGAGAGTTTTCGCAACCAAAATTTAATTAAAAACCTGGATGTTATTTTTCTTGTAAAAAAAGGTATAGGGGAATTAAGCAATCAAGAATTAAGGGATCAACTAGAAATTCAATGGGAAAAAGTAAATTCGTATTACCAATAACATTTTTAATAAAAATGTATCGTTTATTAATAAGTCCTTATTTGGGTGTGCATTGTCGTTTTTATCCTAGTTGTTCAAATTACGCTGAAGAAGCTTTACACAAGCATGGAATTTTTTTTGGAATTTATTTAACGATCAAACGCATCCTTCGTTGTCATCCTTGGTGTTCTGGAGGGGTAGATCAAGTTCCCCACAAAAAAATAAGTGAGAAAACATGAATTATATACGTTATTTTCTTTATGGGGCTTTAGTTGTAGTTTGTTTGATGTTATGGAATGCTTGGCAACAAGATCGCCAGGCCATCATTCGAACCAAAACCGTTGCTGCGGTTTCGCAATCAGCCATACCCACACAAACTCAATTACCAACAACTAAATCAATTAAAAAAACACCGATTAGTAAAAAAATTATTAAAGTAAAAACTGATGTGTTAGATGTTGAGATTGATACTTTAGGTGGAAATATCGTTAAAGCTTCTTTACCAAAGTATCCAATAGAGCTTAAAAGCAAGGATGAATTTTTATTACTTAATTATAACCCAAAAACTTTATATACCTCACAAAGTGGATTGTTAAATTTAGGGCAGAAACAACATAAACCTTTAAGATACCGTGTTGCGCGCAATAATTATGTTTTGGGTAAAGATCAAAAACAACTTGCCGTGACATTAAATGCTACCAATCCACAAGGAATCAAAATCACCAAAACTTATACGTTTGAACCGGGGAAATACAATGTTTTGGTTAACCTCAAAGCGACCAATAATACCAGGAAAGTATGGAATGGAAGTTATTACGCCCAATTTATACGAACCGATACACCTTCTTCAAAAAAAGGAACGTTTAGGATGCGTTCGTTTTTTGGGGTAGCGATTTCAAGCAAAGATTCCCCGTATCAAAAAAATTATTTTAAAAAGTTGAGCGAAAAGCCGATTGATCAAACCATTAAAGGCGGGTGGCTTGCGATGGTGCAACATTATTTTATCGGCGCTTGGATTCCAGACAAAAATTTTGTTTATCATTATTATAGCAATGTAAATGATGATGGAACTTACACTGCAGGACTTGTTGGCCCGGCGGTTGCGATTAATCCTGGGACTTCAGTTGATTTTAATGCGAATTTTTATGCCGGACCAAAAATCACCAAAAGTTTAAATGCGCTTTCACCGTTTTTAGCTAAAACGGTTGATTATGGATTTTTGTGGTTTATTGCGATTGTATTATTTAAGGTAATGAAATTATTTTACGATATTTTAGGGAATTGGGGTTGGGCGATTATCGCGGTTACAATTTTAATTAAATTAATTTTTTATAAATTATCTTCAAGTAGTTATCGATCGATGGCAGCGATGCGAAAGTTGCAACCAAAACTTGCGCGCCTTAAAGAACAATATGCGGGTAATAAACAAGCCTACAGCAAAGCAATGATGGAATTATATCGCAAAGAAAAAGTAAACCCCTTAGGGGGATGTTTGCCGATTTTAATTCAAATCCCGGTGTTTTTTGCCTTGTATTGGGTGTTGCTGGAAAGTGTTGAATTGCGTCAAGCTCCATTTATTTTTTGGATTCATGATTTATCAGTAAAAGACCCATATTATGTTTTGCCGATTCTTATGGGAATCAGCATGTACGTACAACAAAAATTATCGCCGATGTCGCCTGATCCAACGCAAGCAAAAATGATGATGTTTTTGCCGCTGGTGATGACGGTATTTTTCCTACAATTTCCGGCCGGACTGGTGTTATATTGGTTGGTGAATAACGTAGTTTCGGTGTTGCAACAATGGTATATTATGCGCAAATATGAAAGCGGCGGGTTTAAACATCATAGCGAGAAGAAAAAGAAAAAACCTTGGTGGATGATTCTTCCTGGGCGATGAAAAATTTAAATGAAACCATAGTTGCGATTGCCACCCCGTTAGGTCGGGGTGGAATTGGTATTGTACGAGTTTCTGGTCCAAAAGTAAAAGCGATCATCAAATCAATCTTAAAAAAAACCTTACAACCTAAGTTTGCGCATTTTGGATTGTTTTATGGCGCGCAGGATCAAGTGATTGATCAAGGGATTGCGATATTTTTTGCCTCCCCCGATTCTTTTACCGGCGAAGATGTATTGGAATTACACGCGCATGGCAGCCCAGTTATTTTGGATCAATTAATCAAAAATATTTTGCGTCTTGGTGCGCGAGTGGCCGAACCAGGGGAATTTTCGCGCCGCGCATTTTTAAATAATAAAATTGATTTAGCGCAAGCCGAAGCGGTAGCCGATTTAATCGCGATTTCTTCTGAACGTGCGGTGATTTCTGCGGTAAATTCTTTGCAAGGAAAATTTTCTGAAAAAATTAATCAGATCTTAGACGCATTAATCAAGTTACGAACTTTAGTTGAAGCATCGATTGATTTTGAAGAAGCTGAATCTTTAGGAAATAAAAAGATGCTCGAAGAAATTGCGCGCATTATACAACAAATCGAACGCGTAGAAAACACAGCAAAACAAGGGGTTTTGTTACGCGAAGGAATTAATGTGGCAATCATCGGCAAACCAAACGCTGGAAAATCAAGTTTATTAAATTGCTTAAGCGGCAAAGATGCTGCGATCGTAACCGAAATTGCTGGAACTACGCGCGATGTGTTGCGTGAATATATTCATATTGATGGAATGCCGATTCATATTGTTGACACGGCAGGGTTACAGATCAGCAAAAATATTATCGAACAAGAAGGAATAAAACGCACCTGGGACGAGATTGAAAAAGCCGATGAAATTTTATTAATTGCAGATGATAATGTAACTAAAGAAACCAACCCAGAGATTTTATTACCCTCATCATTTCGCGGCGAACAAAATATGTCATCCCGCGGCTTGACCGCGGGATCCAGTACAAAAAATAAAATCACCGTAATCAAAAACAAAATCGATTTAACTGGCGAGAAAGCTAGAATTGAAAATGATGTAATTTATTTATCAGCTAAAACCGGCGTGGGAATCGATTTATTAAAAGAACAACTTAAGAAAAAAGTTGGTTTTGTCGATCAAACGCAAGGTTTGTTTATCGCGCGGCGCAGACATTTGAATGCATTACAAAAAGCCAAAGGTTGGTTGAACGCGGCTAAATTACCAGACCAAGGAATTGAATTAATCGCAGAAAATTTACGTCTCACACAAAACAATTTAAGCGAAATCACCGGAGCATTTACTACCGATGATTTGCTCGATGAAATTTTTAGCGAGTTTTGTATCGGAAAATGACAGGCAAGGTGTTACCCACAAGCCCTATCCGATACCATCGTATAAAATCCTTGAAAACTATCCGATGGCATCGTATAAGAGGAAAGGATGGCAATTAAAAGAGAAAGTAGGAGTACTAAGATGATAAAAAGTATGACGGCATTTGCCAAGCAACAACTACAACGCAAAGCAGGAACGGTAAGCTGGGAAATTAGGTCGGTAAACAGCCGATATTTAGATGTTAATTTGCGTTTGCCGGAATTGTTTCGGCCGCTTGAACCAAAGTTGCGGCAAATGGCCGCGAAACATTTGCAGCGTGGCAAGATTGACGTAACTTTGCGTTATCAGATGGGCGAAGTAACCAATCGGGAAATTGTTGTTAATCGCTCGATGGTTAAGGGCTTAAAAAATGCCTTAGGCAAACTTGAACAAATGGGAATGAAATCCAAATACACCGATCCATTGCGAATTTTGAATTGGCCGGGCGTGATGCAAGTAATCGAAGGCGATCAATCTGCGATGTTTAAAAATATTTTAAGTTTGTTTAATAAAACCCTAAAAGAGCTTGATTTGGCCAAAATTCGCGAAGGCAATAATTTGCAAAAATTTATCGGGCAAAGGTTATCAGGAATGCATACTGAAGTTATGGGAATTCGCAAAAAATTACCGAAGATTTTACAAAAGCAACGCGATAAATTATTGAGTAAGTTTAATGAACTTAAACTAGAATTTGATTCAAAAAGATTGGAACAAGAAATGTTATTTTTGACACAAAAAATGGATGTCGAGGAAGAACTTGATCGATTAGGCGCGCACATTAAAGAAGTCCGCAGAATTCTAACCAAAGGCGGCGTCGCTGGCAAAAGATTAGATTTTTTGATGCAAGAAATGAATCGCGAAGCAAATACTTTAGGCGCAAAATCAGTCAGCGAAATCACCACCAAAACTTCAATCGAATTAAAAGTCTTAATCGAACAAATGCGCGAACAGATCCAAAATATCGAATAATTTAGAACTTTTCGTTAATTAACGTCAGTTATGGATAAGCAAGAGATAACCATTTGAAAAATAAGGTAATTATTTTTTTGGCGATTACGTCATCCCGCGGCTTGACCGCGGGATGACGGTAAATTTTTTTAAAAAATTGAATTTTTAGGTGCCCTTAAGATTTCCTTAAATCCGTGAGATTGTGATGATTTTTATGTGGGCACAGCACGCTGTGCCCCTACAATTCTAGATATATGCGCTGTAGGAACACGGCGAACCGTGCCCAATATAAATTCACCCACAAGGTGAGTTTTCTAACCATGGCGATTTTGTTAAAAACACCAGAGTTTTTAGCCTAAAATGCCAACTTTCTTCATTTTTTCTCACGGATTTAAGATTTCCTTAAGGTTTAAGGAGTATACTAGGTTTGTTCCATGTTTAATGTTTAATGTTTAATGTTTAATTTAGGAGGTATAAAAAGATGTTAACTAAAAGTAACCTTAAAAATTGGAGGCGTATGGAAGATGAAAAACATGATGAATTTAAAGCGATTGTGTTTAAAAACTTGGATAAGAAGGCGTTAATTACAGGAGTCGAATTGCATATCTATAAAGATAATAAGGTAAAGATGTTTTTTTGGTATAATCAATCAAAATGTGGTGATCTTATCCAAGAAAAATTTCTTACCAAAAGTTTTTTACAACGCCCCTCGTTCAATATGAGCAACATGCTTGTGATAAAGGATCGTGATTCCCCGTGTTTCGGCAATATATACAGATTAGATTGTAGTCAACTAGAGACGAAGCGTGCTTGTTTAAAACTTCTTGCTGAGGTTAATAAAATAGGGTTGATCCCACAAGACGCGATAGTAAAATATCTAAAGTTATGTCAAGAAGATTTATCTAATAGCCTAAAAATGAATTTTTCAAACAAGTAATTTTTTCAAAAACCGCGCGAATTGTTGCGCGCGGCTTTTATAAAAAAAATAGGGGTCAAGTCTTACATCTTAAGTTTGTTTTAACGTCGCGCCTTAAGTTCTAACAAAATCAAAAAGAGGCTGGTAATTACCTTTGTCGGCCTCTCTTAAAGCAGAAATATATGTTTGTCTTGTTTTAGCATTTATAATCAAGTTTGTTTGTCCCCAAGTGAATCTTTTTGCTCCGTGATTTATAAGCAAAACATCGGTAATTAAGCGGGCGTGTCGGCCATTTCCATTAGGGAAGGGATGGATTGATACCAATCTATGATGAAACCTTGCCACCAATTCATCTAAAGGATAAGCGTTATGCTCAAGTTGAAATTTAATATCACCAAACAATATTTTTAGCTGCGTTGCAATTTGTTCCCAAAAAACGCCAATATTTTTATTACTACGCCTAAATTGCCCTGCCCATTGCCAAGTTTGATCAAACATTTTTTCATGTAATTTCATACAAAAGTTTAAATCAAGAATTTTAGATTGTTTGCGCGCACGCAGCCAATTTTCAGCTTCAATAATATTAGCTTGTTCCCATTCGTTTAATTGATCTTGAGTGGTTATATGTATTGGAATTAGAGCGGCGATTTCATCTGGATCAAGTGGTGTTGTGCCTGCAACATATTCAAAGCTTGATGATTTCATATTATTCTTCCTTCCATAATTTTTTAGGCGAATCATTTAATAATTCTTTGATCAGATTTTCTAATTGTTGTTGTTCTTTATCAGCTGCAACTTTTTGCGCCTCTAATCCCATCGAATGAGATATGTAGCCAAGACGTTTTTCAGCCAATTTTTTAGCCTGATTTTTTAAAACATCATCTAAAGTTGTGTGCGGAACAATGGCGTATACTAATTCGCACCCCATAGCTTTAGCGGCTTTAGCTAAAGTTTTCAAAGTAATCGCTTCGCGTTGTTCAGCCGACTCAATTTGGATGACACGCGCTTGGTTAACTCCCATGCGTTTTGCCAATTGGCGGCTCGACATGCCAAGGATTGTGCGGATTAAGTTGACCCAGCCTTTTTGCGGCTTGGCTTGTTTTTTTGCCATATCCCAATTTTTTAGTTGTTCGTCTAGTTGTGTTAACCTCAAATGTTCGAATTTCATAACCAAGCTCCTTCATTAGGCATCATATAACGATTATATATATCTATTCAAATCATGTCAATAATGATTATACAAAACTAGTCTTTTTGTGGCGCGCAAAAAAGTTTTGTTTAATAATCAAGCGGTTATGCAAGTCCGACAAATTGTTTAAGATTTTCCCAAA
>Ga0114923_10001868_pt1 | contig 14390 bp, 8 predicted proteins | sample SumtaG_FD_89578 | JGI IMG/M metagenome (GOLD analysis project Ga0114923, IMG submission 89578) | Deep subsurface microbial communities from Indian Ocean to uncover new lineages of life (NeLLi) - Sumatra_00157 metaG | ecosystem: Environmental > Aquatic > Marine > Oceanic > Sediment | place: near...
CATTTCATATATCCTATTACCTTCGTCGTCGGTGTAGCTCTCGAAGTATTCCACCACAAGATATTACGGTGTGGAGAAGTTCCAGATGTCACCTTGCCACGTTGCGGGGGTCTCGGCCTCATCGACCCGCCAGTAGTAAGTCTTGCCTAAATCGAGCGATAAGGGACCATAGCTGGTCTCGGCCACGGTAGCAGCACCGGCGGTACCATCTATCACAGCCTGCCTGCTGTCACTGAAGTACACATTGTGCGTAGCTGCCTCTCTTCCTGCTCTGAAGTCAAGGGTCACATCCACGTCCACATCTGTTGCCCCCGAATCCGGGTAGGGCTCCCTTGCATGGACTGGTATGTAAAAGAAGCGGACCTCACTGAGACCGTATTGCGGCACAATTCCGCCCCAGTTGCTATTGACGGTAAGCCTAACGTACTTCGCTGGCACACCCCCAAAATTCACGGTCGTATTGTGAGAGTAATCATCTAAGCCTGAAGCCTGAGCAAATTCAAAGTCACCCAGTGCCAGCCAGTCGACACCGTCAGTTGAATACTCAATCGTAACCTGCTTCGCACCGAACCCGATTGTGCTCTCAACCACCTGATTCTGATTCCAGACCCACATCTCATGGAGCTTATAGATTCCGTCAAACTCATATCGTATCCAGGTCGGCTGAGGGCCAGCAACATTGCTGAGCCACATATCCTTCGCATCTATCGAATGCAGGTCGCTGCTGTTCAGACCGGAGCCATCAACCGTTTTCTGAGGCCCAGTATCGTCACTCTGCGAGCTGGAGGCCGTGGCAAGGACATTGTCCATTACATAACTATAAGGCTCAACCGTGAAACTCCAAACCGCGCCCTTCCAGGGGCTGGCCGGATCTGCGTTGTTGACTTCATCGATCCGCCAGTAGTAAGTTTGTCTGTACTCAAGCAGGCCGGGGGCGTACGTGTTGGCATCCTGGTTTTGATTGGCCAGCACGCCCAGTGGATTGACTTTGTCGGCATCATTGACATCGTTGAAAACAGTTCCGAAGTACACATCGTGTTTGTCAGCATATATACCCGGTATCCACGAGAGAGTCACGCCGCGACGTATGTCCTCGGCTTTGTCTTTAGGATCGGGAGCCGAGGCAGTCTCCAACACTCCCGTGTACAACCATCCGATCTCGTGCGCCGCCAAGGCCCGGTCATAAACTCGGATGTCGTCCATTTTGCCTATGAAATCGTTTGCGTGCCCGGATCCAACACCAAATCTCAACTGAGAACCCGGCACATTGACCAGGGTACTGTCGACACCAGTTTTCGATGCAGCCAATATACCGTCAAGGTAGATGCTGATAATACCGTTAACCTCATCCTTGACAAAGACCCAATGGTGCCACCCTTGAAGGGTCGTGTGGTCAATCCCGTCAAGGTCCCAGCTCAACTGGTCATTACTGCTGTTGCCTGCCCGCCACTGAACGTTTCCATTGCTCGCCACCACGGCCGCGCGCACTTGGATGTTACCGGATCCTGTTCCGAAGACCCAGTTATTGGAGCCAGGTCTACTGGCATCCTTTAACCAGACCGACACAGTTATGCCCGTGCTGATTGTGCTCAATGCACCGGTCGGAACTTCAACATCGGTGTTGTCGTTGAATATAAGCGAGCCCCTGAACTGTCCGTCATCGGGATTCCAGACTCCTAAATCTCCGGGGCCATCCACCACCGCATCCCGTCCATACATGGAATCGTCACGGGCTGTGCCGCCTTCCGTTTCATCAAGCTTGTACCAGACCATCAAACGTGGATCGTCCGCCGCACTCGCCGTTACGCCTGCACCGACCACCAATAGAAAACAAATCGGCAAAAATAATCTTTTACACATAATAATCCTCCTTCAAAAAAGTTAAGATAATTAGGTTTTGGCCACACAGTAGAACCCCGACTTGTCAGGGTCGTTTTCAACAAGCCTCGAAAACAGAATACAGAAAACAGAATGTAGGATACACGATAATTTTCAATTCTGACTTCTTAATTCTTGTTCTGTGCCTGCCCAGGATAATTTTTTATAACTTGACACTACTTCAATCCTTCAAAAGCCTAATATGGGCGGTTGACTGAAATGCGAAGTTCCTAATTCCTCCTCTACCTCAGAGCTATAAGGACTCCATCAGATCAGAAGGCGAAAATCCTTACATTTCTCTAATACTATTTTATACCAACTTAGCCACTTTGTTGCAAGGAAGATTTGTGAAAAGATGAACCCGACAACCGGCAGCCAACCGGCGACGTACATTGAATCCGTCGCCAAATTTTGACTTTTTTATAAACAACTGTTATTAAGTCACTTATGAGATGGGCATTTTTGGGAAATTGGCAGATAACGGGCTTTCTGGTTGTATCCCGGTTGTAGGCGCCGACGGGTGAAAATGGGGCTGTTTTGAGGGTGCTTTATGCGCCACCGTGTCACTCTTTTACGGCTTTTGTTTGTGACAGTTTCCCACATTTCATGATCATACTGTGTCGATTTTCCTGTTCTCGGCTTAGTTTCCAGAATGCTTTTCAGATATTTCTCATGCTAAAAAAACACTTATAGAAAAAACAAACCGTTTGATGGAATAAATCAACGATGTGCTCATCAACAAAAGGGCTCTGCTGGCAGTCGAGCCGAACCCAGCCGATGATTTGACGAGAGGAATTAAGAAGGAATTACTGTCCCAGGAAATCTATATGCCATGTATAATGTGATAAATAAAGAGGCTCATGAAAGGAGAAGATAGATGAATAGCACAAGACGTGCATTTATGAAGGCAGTCGGTATTGGAACTGCGGGCTTGGCGTTGCCCTCTTATTTATGGAGTGGAGAAGATGCGCGACAAGTTCATGGGCCCAACGTGATTCTCATCCTTACGGACGACCATCGTTTCGATGCAATGGGGTTTATGGGGCATCCATTTCTTGAGACACCTCACATGGACCGGATGGCTAAAGAAGGTGTCCTTCTGGCCAACGCCTTTGTGACAACGAGTCTGTGCTCACCGAGCCGGGCGTCTATTCTTACGGGCCTATACGCTCACAATCACGGGGTCATCGACAACTACAATCCCGTACCTAAGAGCTTGAGGTTTTTTCCGGAATATCTGCAGAAGGCTGGCTATGAGACTGCATTTATTGGCAAATGGCATATGGGAGGAGAGCATGATGAACCACAACGGGGATTTGACTATTGGCTCAGTTTTAAGGGACAGGGAACTTACTGGGCGGATGGCCATGGCACAAGCCGCGTCGTACCTCAGACGAGTTATGATGGATTCAACATTAATGGAAATCAGGTTCCGCAGCGCGGATACATTACTGATGAACTGACGGACTATGCTCTTGCATGGCTGAAACAAAGGACAGATGACCGTCCGTACATGCTGTTTCTATCGCACAAGGCAGTTCACTCCGATTTCGTTCCCGCAGACCGTCATAGGGGCAGATATGCGAATAAGGCTATGCCCAAGCCGCGGACACTGGATGATAACAAGGAAAACTATCAGGACAAGCCGATGTGGCTCAAGAACCAGCGCAACAGTCGGCATGGAGTCGATTTCGCCTATAACCTGAAAGACTTCGATTTGAATGCGTACTATCGGCGCTACTGTGAGACCCTGCTGGCCGTAGATGAAAGTCTCGGGAGGATTCTGCAATACCTGGAAGACAAGAATGAGCTGGAATCAACTGTGATCATCTATATGGGCGACAACGGATTTCAGTTTGGTGAGCATGGATTAATCGATAAACGCACCGCCTATGAAGCCTCAATTCGGATTCCTCTATTGGTCATGTGTCCTGGGCAATTTCACGGAGGGTCCCAGATTCCTCAGATGGTTGCGAATATTGATATCGCTCCGACGATTCTGGAGTTAGCAGGGGTCGAGCCGCCGGATTACTTTGATGGCAAGAGCTTCGTGCCTCTTCTCAAGGGAAAGCAAGCCCCTTGGCGAGATGAATTGCTTTACGAATATTACTGGGAACGAAATTATCCTCATACACCAACCACTCACGCGATACTGACAGATCGCTACAAGTTTATTCGGTATCATGGCATTTGGGATCTGGACGAATTGTACGACATGCAATCAGATCCGGATGAGACCAGGAACTTAATCAGCAGCCCCGCTCATAAGGATGTTGTGGAGGATTTGAGAGAGCGTTTGTTTGAATTGCTCCAGGAAACTCACGGCTCATCTCTGCCTTTGTGTCCGGATCGTGGTTCCTGGTTTCCGTGGCGCCGGCGGGATGGTGCAGAAAGTGCCGAGTTCCCCGAAACGTTTTTTCAGACTCCCCAACCTTGAGAGGTCTTGACTACCAAGCTATCGTATTTGCGGCTGTACTTTGCTGTGCGGAATTTACATCATTCAGCAGAAAGAACAGCTTTCCGTGGTCGTTAAATCTTCTCATTCATTGTTACCAGGATTGAAGTCCGGATTCTTCGGCATCTTCGGCGCGCCGACGGCCTCCATCCACGCCTTGAGCTTGGCCCGGAGTTCTCCGACCTTCGCGGGCATCTTCTCGGCTAGGTTGTGCATTTCGCCTATGTCATTCTGCAAGTCATACAATTCGGGGCGGTCCTCAATCAGGTATTCGATCAGCTTGTACCGGCGCGCGCGAATTGCCGCCCGAGGGATGCTGACCCACTTCCCGGACTTATCGGGACCGCCGCTGAAGTTTGGGTAGTACCAGTAGAGAGCATCGCGATTCAGTCTGGCCCGATGATCCCACAGACACGGCACCACGCTGACACCGTCGAGGGGATATTGTGGATCCTGTGTGCCGCCGGCCAGTTCGACCAACGTCGGGTACAAGTCGACCGTGGTCACGGGTTCGTGACAAACCGTACCAGGCTTGATCCTGCCCGGCCAACGGAAGATATACGGCACACGGATACCACCTTCATACAGTTCTCCCTTGCCCTCTCGCAGAGGCAGATTGTCGGTGAAGGAATTAGACTTAGGTTTCATGTCAGGACCAAAGACACATCGGCCACCGTTGTCTGATAGAAAGATAATCAGGGTATTCTCGGCCAGTCCTAACTCGTTAATCTTCTTGACGATCCGGCCAACCGTAACATCTAAACTGTAGGTCATGGCTGCGTACACGGGATTGGATTGTGCGCCTATTCCCCGCTTGTTGCTGAACCTCTTCGTCAGTTCCTCCTTGGCTTCATGTGGCTTGTGTACGAGAAAGTCAGGAAAGTAGAGGAAAAACGGTCGGTGCCTGTTCTGCTCGATGAACTTGAGAGCACCATCGGCAAGGAGGTCCGTCAGATAGGTGCCTTTCGGTACATCCATCGGCGGCTTGGTTTCAGGATTGAAGTGCTTACCGGAGCTTTCGAGAGCCACGTCGAAGCCGTGTTCGCTGGGATGCTTGGGGCCGAGATGCCACTTGCCGAAGTGGGCCGTAACATAACCCAACTGCTTCAACGCCTCTGCGATTGTGATTCTATCCCAGCCGAACGGTCTCTTCTCTGGTTGGATAAACGGGCAGAATCGCTCCTTGCCTTTGGTCATATCGCTCACGCGGTACACGCCCGTACGGGGTGTGTACTGTCCACTTATCAGGCACGCTCGGGTTGGTGCGCACACGGGGGCATCGGCGTAGCCGTCGGTGAACTTCATACCTTGGGCACAGAGTCGATCCAGGTTCGGTGTTTCGTAATACTTGCTGCCGAAACACCGTAATCCCGTCCAACCCAGATCATCGGCCAATATGACCACGAAGTTGGGTCTACGCGAAGAATTTGCGCCGGCGAATCTTGTCAGGCCAAGGCCAGCCGCACCAAGCGCGAGGGATTGTAGAAAGTGACGTCGATTCATAAATCTTGTCTCCTGTAAGCATACAATGTCGGTAGTGATTTTAACTGAAGATTCTCCACATGGACCACCAGGCACTTATAAAACCGTCCCCGGATTTTTTATCGGGCCATAGTGAGAAATTTATTTCTGTGTCTAACTTTCCTCCGGCGAAAAAACGCGGCCAGACTCGATATTTCTTAGCTACCCGGTCGCACGCCTTTGCAGCTTCTATTTCGTCGGCGTAGTAACGAAACGACTCACGCCGGCCATTAATCGTCAAACCCAGCAGCATTTTTTTGCCTTTGAAATTGGCTTTGATTGGCTTTGAATTGGGTTTGTTTTCACCAGGTGTCCAATCGCTTTTTCTTTCATAATTCATTATTACTAATGGCCTTACGTTCACTTGACTTTTTCGAAAATTGGCTTTGTTTTGCATAAAAAGGCTGATTTGTAGAGAACTCTCTACAATTGTCGAACACTTTGGGTGGCGTGCCAGGATCCATTTCGTTGTCATTTCGAGCGAAGCGCAAATATTTACCTGCCTATAAGGCAGTTGGCTTTCGGTAGCCATTGGGAACCCCCTGATGTCTAATGTCTGTAGTCTGTAGTCTGTAGTCTGTAGTCTACGAATTATCCATAGTTAATTGTATATTATACCATAAAACAGATTAGAAATCAAGCCAAACCAAAGAATGCCGTATTTTACGCCACTGGTTAGGCCGATGGACTTTGCGGATTTGATTGAAACTTACTCGATGCCGGATGGTTGATGTCATTGCGAGGAAATACCTATCTGCCTATAAGGCAGCGCGGCAATCTCAAAACCTTGTCCTGAGCGAAGCTGTCCTATAAAAAAAGTAGTTCACATGAACTTTTGCTTTATTGCTTGCGTATACACACAAAATCTTGTACTATTGAGAGTCGACAGGCAACGGATTGTCTGCATGGGTTCAGGTTCCATCCATATAGGGGTTGAGGTTTTAACCAGAGTGGTTTTTGTTTCCTGCCCGTTGGTAACCGTAATAGGTCTACTTTCGCTCAACAAGTTTTGAAAGATTGGAAAAATATCAAAAAGGAAGGAAAATGTAACAAAAGTTATTGACGGCGACTAAACGAAAACTTAAAAAAGCGAGTTTCGGACAAGTGAAGGTCCCGAGTAGTAATAGGAGAAACATATGAAATACGCAGGTCTTACGAACGACCCACAAAAAGTAAAAAAAGAAAAAAATTATCCATCGGATTTCAAAATGCGCCAATTCGGTTCCGAGTCTGAGGCACGCCGGTGGGAAAAGCATATACTTGGGCAAGGCTACGAAGGCAAAACCGGTGGCGCTGAGTGGCGCTATGGCTATACATACTCAGACTAAGCTTCTGTTACAACCTTTTTAGACAATCCTCCCTCCTGTCCGTCGTGGCGCGGCCACGCCGACTTTTTGTCATCCCGACCGAGGCGAAGCCGAGCGGAGGGATCTGTTAGAATTTGCCACGCCTATCCTTGCTTACTTTTCAAGTAAGTACCAACGGTTTTGATTTATATTTCCCCCAACTCAAAACTCAATACCAAAAATCAAAACCAAGCTCGCCTGCGGATTTGATTGATCTGCCAAAAATTATTTATTTTTTACACATGAGTTCCTTATTGTTTTGCATTTTTATATCTACACGGATAAAATGGTCAAAGTTGCGGGAAATCAGATGAGATAGCGAAAATCAAAAACATAAGGAGGTTTAAAATATGGCTATAGCAACAATTGCAGCTGCTGCGGCAGCGAAGAAAGCCCTTGAAAAGGTTATAGATGACGCCTACGAAGTCGGTAAGGCCCAATTTGGGAAGCAAATCTGTCGTTGGAAAGCAAAAAATAAAATAGATTCCATTTATAAGAAAATGAAGAATGTTCGAAAAGTAAAAACTATTTGGCAAGTGGAAAAAGAAGTTGATTTACTTAAATTCTATTATCCATCCAAAGTTTTAGTTGACGATAAACGAAAAAAAATCAACGACCTTTCGAACTTTAAATACGACGGAAACATAGTTATCAAAGGCACCATAGGGCAGGGCAAATCTATATTCTTCCGGTTTCTCACATCACAGGAAATGGTCAAAGGGAAAGCTATACCAGTGTTCATCGAACTCCGTAGAATTAGAAAAGATCAAACTCTCAGCGCGCATCTCATTCGAGAGCTTAAATCCCTTGGTTTGGAGATGGATGAAGAAACATTTCTATTTTTGGCTAAGGAAGGCAAGATTATCCTGTTTCTGGATGGTTTTGATGAGGTAAGGGAGAGCCAACGGATAGATTTGATCACGGAAATCGAACATTTTGCCAAGAGCTATGACAGACTCCAAATACTGGTGAGTTCACGACCCAATAGCGGGATTGAAGTCTCACCGTTTTTCCGTGTTTTTGAGCTATGCGCTTTGAAAGGTAATGAGTATGAGCAGGTGATTGCAAAAATGGCCTACGATGAGAAGACGTCGTCGAACATTATTAAAGGAGTTCGAGCTGCAAAGGGCAAGATAGCCGAGCTTCTTACGACTCCATTGATGGTGGCCTTGCTAATGTTACGCTATAGGGTGGACCAATCCATCCCCGAGAACGCCATTGCATTTTACGGGGATTTATTCAATCTTCTCCTTCTGCGACATGATAAAACCAAAGCAGGTTACGTGAGAAGAAGAAAGTCGGCGGTTGGCGATGCGAGTTTGCTGGAAATTTTTAATGGGATGTGTTTCCTAACTCGAAAGGAAAACCAGGGAGCTTTTACCCTCAACGAACTCCAGAATTACGCGAAAGAAGCTATTAAGATAGCAGGTCAAAAGTGTCCTCAAGAGAAGGTCGTGGCCGATATTATCGAAATCACATGCCTAATTGTACAGGAAGGCGGAGAATGCAGATTCATTCATAAAAGCGTTCAGGAATATCACGCGGCCTGCTTCATAAAAGACCGCCCTGAAGACTGCGCTTCCAAATTCTATGAGGCCATACATAGCAGGTGGGGAGAATGGGAGCAAGAATTAGAGTTCCTTTCAAAGATTGATAGATACCGGTTTCTCAAACACTTTCTTATTCCGGATATGCTTGAAGCCCTTGCTTTAAAGTACAGTGGGGTTCCCTCTCACTGGAAAGCATCTTCACAAGAGGTTATTAAGCTAATCGACGATATAAGAATCGGGTTCGATAAGCTGCCACAGCGCAGTATTAACCTGGTGTCTTCTCCATGGGGTAAGCACAGTTGGTCTCTTTGGAAAACCGCGCGTCGCTCATTTGTCCACAACCTGTTTGCACTTGACTACTCCCCTGTAGCCAACCTGATTGCCCAGAAGTCTTCATCCTTGGCCAAAAAGGTCGAAAGGACAGGCGAGGGGTTTGAAATCAAGGTGATCGACATTGTCGAATCGGGTGTTATGACCGGGAAGATCCATGGCGTTGCCGATAAGGCCCTGAGGCATCTACATAAGGAATTGTTCAGCGCCAGAAAGTACGTTGAACACATCAAAGCTACAAAATCGGTCTTCGATTTATAGTACTTTGAAAATAGCTTTAGAAGGAACTCAAACACAGTCCGTAGACATGATGACCCCGACGGTTGCTTCCCTCCTTCCCCTGGTCGGCACGCCCCTCTTCCAGCCGCAAACCATCTTCTAATCCATTCAGGCCCAAAACCCACAATTCCCGTCAAACAAAAATCCGTCCTAATTTCATTTTGAATTTTACACTGTAATTTTGCTTTTTGTGCCTTTTCGTGACTCAAACCTCTCCCTCACGGTCGTGGCTCCGTAGTGTATCGTTCTCTGTGCCCTCTGTGATTACCCTGCAATTTCCACCAATGCTATTAATGGCCATATGCGCACTACCAAGAGAAGGACGGAAGACAATTCGAACTATTCTTCCACAACCACCAGACCATATGCTTCAAGTTTTGGAATGATTGCCTCCGTATACCCTAATCGAGAACGGCTTTCCAGGAGATCCGATTCTTCCCCAGGTGCATACCATTTGACCCGTTTTCCGGTCGTTCCTTGCAGACAAATGCGAATCGGACCTACCGGGACGACGCTATCCAGCGGCGTCTTGCCGGTTCCGTTCACCAGGTGTACCGTGATTCCTGACTTTATCCTGTAGGCAGTGACGTTCACCGTGCCGGGCGCATCAGTGGTTAAGGGTCGCCGTTCAGATGAGTCCGGATAGATCATTTTTTCGAGGATCGCACTGTAGTCCGGAAGATCGTTTTTCCACATCATCGTCCCGAGGCCGCCGGCAAAATAAACCACTTCACCTTCTTTTATCTTCGTAGAATACAGCACAGCGCTGTCGCCTTTTTCGAGGATGGGAAATAACTCCGGAATGTGGCTCCCTCCCGATGTGGGGCTGGAATAGTACCAGATGTGGGAGTTCTCGGGAGGAACCAAGTGGCGGATTCTTCCAGACAACTTGATGGGACCCGGAAGCCCGGACTGTGATGATGGCTGCGGAATTGCATAAGCACTCTTAGTCGGTTTTCCGTTCCACCCGTCCCCAAGCAAGCGGGTCAATGCGGAAGGCATTGGCTTTTCAGTGACAGCGTCCATCAGAACAAGGCGGCCTCCGGTCTTTACGAATGCAATCAGCGATACGATATGAGATGCGTCAAGAACCGTCGCCGAAGGAAGCACGATCGTATGATATCGGCGCTCGAGGTTCTTCGGAATGCGATGGGGCAAAACGATTTCGAATAGAATGTGCCGGGAAACCATGGCTCGGTAAAGACCCAGCATTTCATCTCTCCACGCTCCTTCATCGCCAATGGCATCCTCTCCTCTTGGCCAAATCAGCGCAACGGGTGCAATGGGTTCGGCGGATGTCAAATAGGGCTCACATCGCTCCATAAATCGAAAGGCGTCGGCGATCATGGAAAACGTACGTGGGTCGGGCATATTCCCAAGCAGACCGTACGTGGGCGCCTTGATGCCGGCATTGTGGGCCAGCGCCTGGTAGCAATAGAAGGCGTACTCCTCAACGGGTTTCAGGGACAGTTTCCCTTTGTGATAGCCGACCTTGAGGTTGACGAGTGGCAAACCCGAACCCTCCGATTTTGACGCGTGGCTCCAATCCGCTGTCAGCCCCACCCACCAGCGCAATCGGTAGAGATCCTCATCATCCGGCCTTCCGGCGGTCGAGAGCAGATTGGTATATCCCTCAGCCAGAAGTTCGTGGTTGAAACCGCGACTCATCCCCCATCCCGGGCTTTCCGGACTGTTGATTTCGGCCATGAAAAGAGCCTCAGGATTGCCTTGCTGAATAATTTGCCTGTATTTTTTCATTTGGCCGGCTAACCTCTCCTCCCGCCACCGACGTTGGGCCTCCTTACCGGTCGGTATGCTGTATTTCCGGATTGTCGCTTCGTCAAAGACCGTTCCCCCAAAACCGGGGGCGTTAAGATGAAAGCCATCGACCTCATAACCGCTGAGAATTTCGCGCAGCGCCGGTATCGCAAATTCCTCGTTCTGGTAACCGCCAAGCACCGTCGTCTGATACAAACCATCTCGCCGCTGTTGTGGTTTTCCGTCCATCCCCAGATAGAACCATTCAGGGCGACGCTCAAGCAGGTTCTGGCGGGCTTTACTGAAATCGAACCGGGCAATGACCTTGATTCCATTGGCTCTGGCTTCTTCGATCACTTCTTTCAAGAGATCCCTGTCCTTCATATGAGGACTTTTCACGTGATGCGGAACTTGCGTCTGGTAGAACGCGTATATCCCCCCGGTGCTGAAAACAACGGCCTCAGCATGGAGAGATTTGCAGTCGGCTATGAAACGCCTGACGTCAAAGTTATCGGCTTCTACCTCCCGCATGTTGGGATGGTATATCCTCAACGGTCGATTCTTCCACCATGCAGAGTCGTCAGTCCCCGCACCGAACCCGAAGGCGGGAAGAAGAGCACAATTGAGTACCAGGAACCAGGGCAGAAAGCGATATTCCGAATGATGCTCCATGATTATCTCCTCTTTTCAATCTTGGTAACTGTTCAAGGTCCGGCCTGTGCAGTGCAGGATGAATCACCTTAGAACGGCACGTACCCAAATGTAGCGACGCGTCTGTGGAAAAACAAGCAAATTGTGCACCCCAAGATCTTCGAAATTCACAAAAACAGCCTAAGCAATCGGCATCATCGAGAAATCTTCGGACAGGCCATCTTGTCACCAACGGTCGTTCCATGATGGGATAGACAAGAGCCGATTCTATATGCGTGTTCGTTCGCCCAATTCCAACCAATCCACCCTGACCCGTAACTGCCGGGAGGCAGTTTGTGGAGAGACTCGGAGCTGCAGATCTGGATGGCCGAGGTCGCTTACCAATCACCAAAGAAGGTCATGGTAATTCAGCGCCACACCAATATCGAGAGGTGTTTTCATCCTTTCTGAGCCAATCGGCACGGCCGTCGAAGAAAAGATTGTTACAGCCTTCGTTGCGATGTCGATTAGCCGAGACCCGCCGGGTCAGGTTGTCCCCCCGTGCAGTCCGTTCCGAAGCCGGCATATGCGTCCTCGACCAGACGTCCAGACGGTTCAGCCCGGACTCAATATGCAGCTCACGTCTGTTCCGTACCACAGCACGCCACTCTCCTGCCTCGTTATCGGCCATGTAAATCCGCTGGGCGGGAGACTTGACACTGTTGAGCTTCGTCGGCTCATCCATTTGGTTTCCCTGGTTGCTGGATGACAAGCCCGGATCGGTCATATTCCAGGCGTTGACAACATAATCCACTGTCTGGTCCTTATTTACGTGGTCGTATCGTCCTACTCCGTTACGGGGAAAGGACGGGCATTGGAATACTTTGACCTCCCGGTAGTCCTGCAAGTGCTTATATTCCTTGCCTAAGTACGGAATGAAAACCAGGATCCATTTGACTCTATGGTCCATTGCGCGGGGGATAAAATCGTCGTTATCCAAGGCGTACCCGTGCATGGCAAGGCCTATTTGTTTGAGGCTATTGAGGCAGTAAACGGTCCTGGCCTGTTTCTTCACCCGCTGCAGTGCCGGCATCAATATCGCCATCAACAGCGCAATAATAGCGATTACTACCAACAGCTCTATCAACGTGAAAGCTTGTCGTTTGTGCATGGCTATACACCCTTCTTTCAGAAAGTTGCTAAAATGGAATCCACCCGTAATTATACGCACTCTTAGCCATAAATCAATAAAAATGATAGTAATCCGTGGCCAAAAGAAATTCGTCGCTCGTATATCGTCCCTTCGCTGCGCTCGAGGGCAGGATTGCGTATTGCGCATTGATTCCACAATAAATGCGGAATGAGAGCGAGCATCGAAAATCGAGCAGATACCTAATCCGAACTTATGCGCTTTTCGTTATTTTTTTTGGACAGGTTCCTCGCCATGTCGCGGTATTTGCGTGGAATCAAAGACCGGAGCTTACGCGGAAGCAGCATTTTCAATCCGAGAATCTCCAACCCGATGAGTGCCAGCCAGGAGCCCGGGGGAAACGGTGTCAGCGCCGCGGCCACACCGAGGATGATTAACACTATGCCCAGGATTGTTCTTGTAACTCTTCGCATTTTCTCAAAGGCAGTTGTCGGTACTGACCTCGCTCAGTTTGCCTACGCGGGCGTTATCTTTCTTTTCAAAACATCATCGAATTGGCAAAGACGTCCTGAAAGTCCGGCTGGTGGGCGATTTCGATATATTCAATCCTGCGGGCCAACTCGCGGGCCTTGTCCCGGTAGTGCCGGGCCAGAAGTATAATCTGTGCGCCGCTGCTCGCTGCGTTGCCGACAAAACGAATCCTTTCGGCCGGCATATCCGGCAAAAGTCCTATCCGCAACGCACTTTCTCGCCGAATGTAATTGCCGAATGCACCGGCTAAATAAATTCGCTCTATGTCGCAATCCTGGATACGGACTTTTTTCTGTAAAAGTCTGATACCGGCCCGGATGGCGGCCTTTGCTAATTGCACCTGGCGGATATCTTTCTGCGTGAGGACTACGTCGGGCCCACCTGCGTTTGCGGCCCTGGCGAGGCAAAAGGCCGGCTCGCCATCGATCTGGCTTATGCGAGCAACAATAGCCGCTGGTAGTTTCTCCCCCAGCGTGCCGGCGTCGACGAACCGTCCTGTTTTATCAACGATACCTAAGTCCAGCATCACCGCCACGGCGTCAATCAGGCCGCTGCCGCATATAGAACGCGGCGCACAACCGCCTATTACATCCAGAACTATTTCATCTTCGTTTACAACGACGGCTTCTATTGCCCCCTCAGCCGCCCGGCTGCCGCAGGTTATGCGTGCCCCTTCCAGGGCCGGGCCGGCTGCACAGCTTGCCGCATAGAATTTGTCCCCGGTGCCGAGTACAAGCTCGCCGTTTGTGCCGATATCAATTACCAGCATCGTCTCCTCGGCTGAATCAATGCCGATCGCAAGTGTGACTGCGGTAGTATCCGAGCCTACAAAGCCGGCTATATTCTCAACGGTATGGATATTGCCGACAGGGTTTATTTGCACAGCCAGGTTATCGGCGGGCAGGTCGTGAGCATCGAGAGAAAAAGCCTTATACGGCGCCTGTCCGAGCTGGGCTACCGGC
>Ga0114923_10001869_pt1 | contig 14387 bp, 16 predicted proteins | sample SumtaG_FD_89578 | JGI IMG/M metagenome (GOLD analysis project Ga0114923, IMG submission 89578) | Deep subsurface microbial communities from Indian Ocean to uncover new lineages of life (NeLLi) - Sumatra_00157 metaG | ecosystem: Environmental > Aquatic > Marine > Oceanic > Sediment | place: near...
TCGAGGTGCAGGCCGCAATTCAAAAAACCCTCTAGCACGTCAACGTGATGCGTTGTTCGGCTGGAGAGCTGATATCAAAGAAAAAGCTTTCGACGCTTGCGTCGAAGTTCTCCAAACGGAGTAAGTAGCGGGACGATCTGGGTGTAGCGTCTGGTGTGGTACCACCAGGTCGTTCTCCCTACTCTCCTTTGTTGCCTTCATCAGGTAACAAAACATCGAGGGGTTTGTCTATCAGGCCCCTCGATCTTTTTTCTCTAATTCTTGGGAGTTGCTATGCCGCTTGTACTCGAAAAAGATACTGATGCTTTCTTGAAAGTGTCAATCAAAGGGATGGGGAAACCGACATATGAACCTCTCTTGAGAGACATCGGAGCTCAGAAAATTCGAGGGCAGTATTCTTGGAAGCTTCCCAACTATCGAATGTACGTTCTCTTCTTGTTAGACATATTTCCCGATACAATAATAGATGAATATATCCAGAAGGTCACGCTCGAATCTGAGTTTGGCTTTCGTGTGGTTTGGAAAGGTCTGAAGCCAGGTGGGTGGCAGCGTCTAAAGCCTTACCAGAGTCAAGGTGCTCGATATCTTCAATCATCTCCCAAGCGGGGTTCGATGTTAGCTTTCTTGCCTGGTCTAGGTAAGACAGCAACAGCGGTTATGGGAGTTCTCGGTTGTGAATTTGAAAACGTATTGGTGATTGCACCTAGAATTCTTGCTCAGATGTGGGTTCGAGAATTCGATGAATGGGGGAAGATTGAAGCAAAGAATCTCTATTGGGCTGATGGTGAAGAAGGGATTGTTATCTCAACTTATGAAACAGTTCGCAATCGAGCTGAGTCATATTCAATTCCATGGGATTTGATTATTGTCGATGAATCGACTCGGATGATAAATGCTCAGTCAGTTACGAGTAAGCAACTATTGAAAATTAGAAAAAGGTCAGGTTATGTTTGGTGCTTGACTGGTACACCGATTCGAAAATTTATGGATGATCTTTGGGGGCAATTTCGGTTTATGGATCCACAAAGTTTCAAATCATATTGGCGATTTGCTAATCGATTTTGCCATACTGAAGACAACGGTTGGGGGACTCAGATTATTGGATCCAAATCGATGGATTTCAAACATCAATTTGCTGATTTGATGTTAACAGCTGGCTATGAAGATCTCGAGGAGGAAGTTCCTGAGATTGAGTTTGATCTCATCGAGACAGAGTTATTGCCAGCTCAGCGTTCGGCCTTTGACGAACTGTTGGAAGACTTCATTACATACCTTGAAGACGGGACAAAGATTCAGGTGAAGTATATCGTGGCTCAAATTATTCGTCTTCAGCAAATCACATCTAATCTCATTAACGTAGGAGGTCCCGATGAGTCGGCGAAGGCTGACAGGATAGTAGACCTTATTGGTACTGGCGTTCGGTATCCGATGATCATATGGGTTCATTTTAGACCCGGGGCGGAGGCATTATATAATAGAATAAAGGACCGGGTGAAGACGGAACTGGTTCTTGGTGGTCACCCGGACCCGGATGAAGTCATCGAGAGGTATAAGGCAGGCAAAGTTGACGTCCTCATTATTTCAATTACGATGGGAAAGTTTGGTCTCCATCTTATCAATACTCACACTGTTTTGTATCTTGATAAAACATTTAGTATGGAAGCTTACATTCAGAGTCTCTATCGAGTTCATCGAATGGGTTCTACTCACAGTCCTAAAGTAATTTCTATCAGAGCCCCAGATACAACCGATTCTCTGGTGGAAGATAACCTTCGCGTCAAAGCAGACGATATTGGAAAGTTGTCTCAGGAAGAATTGATTATGTTATTACGGAGTTTACAAAATGAGAATCATAGCCATTGACCCAGGAGGTCAAACAGGGATTGCAACCTTCCATGGAAAAAGTCATGAGCTTATCCATACGATGTCTGTAGATCTAGATGATCTCGAAAGAATTTTGAAAAGTTTAGAACCGATAGATTTGAATGATATCTTTGTTGTTGAGACACCTCCTCCCGATCATAGTTCAAAGAACCTCGAAAGTGCTATTCGGACTATCGTTGCAGTTTTAGAACGTGTAAATCTAATAAATTGGGTGATGCCGGGCCACTGGAAGCCATCACCACAAGGTAGACTGACCCATCTTGATTTCCCGACCGAGCATGAAAAAGATGCTGTTCGAATGGGAATGTATTTTATTCAATTAGAGCTCAAGGAGTAATGAAATGAAATTTGGTGTTGTAGAATTCTTAACAGCCGATCAATGTTTACGGTCAACAGTCTGGAACCGACTCTGGGATCGGAAAGAGCCGATCTTGCCTTTCTGGATGGGATCTCTCGTTCATAAAGGGGTTGAGATGTATTATAAAGCTGATCGAGATCCAGCAAATGTTCCAGTCAAAATGCTCCCACATATCAAGAAGCAAATCGGGTGGGTCAGGAAAGCTTTTGGATCTACTTTGTGGTCTGAAGCTCAGAAAGAGTTTTTACCAGCAAGAGATCTTTCTGTGAAGATGATAAACAATTTTATGGATTACGATCAGAAAGCAAACCCGACGGCACTGAAAGGGGAGATTCATTCAGTTGAAATGAAGATCAAACAAGAACTACCATCGGGTGTTATCATTGCTGGGAAGATAGATTTGATTCTTGAACGATCAGATGGGATCTGGCTCATCGACCATAAAACAGCTGCAAGGGCGTTAGATGCAATGTCAGTTGATGTTGATGACCAAGCGACTGCATATGCTTGGCTCTTCTGGAAAGAATCAGGGATAGTCATCAAAGGATTTGCTTTCAACGTTTTGTACAAGCTTGCTCCAGAACCTCCTCCTCTCATTCGGAAAGATACAGCCTTGAGCAAGTCGAAGTCATTGGGGACGACTGAAGTTTTGTACAAGCAAGCAGTCAAAGCTCAAGGGTTCAAACTGAAGGATTATAAAGAAATTATCCTTCATTATAAACGAGAAGGGTGGAACCCGTTTTTTGAAATAGTTGATACACTCCGCTCGCTCCCGGAGATAAAGCAGTTTGAAGCGTTTGCATCTCACAAATCTGAGCGGCTCGTTCGAGCTGTCGAAGATCCTGACACCTATGCATATCCTTCAGGGAGCATCTACAATTGTGGCTGGTGTCCATATAAAGGAGCCTGCAAAATTCAAAGTGAAGGAGGTGATGCAGATATAGTATTACAAAACAAGTTTATGCCGAATACGTATAGTAGTTAGCGAACCAAGGAGTTCAAAATGGTAAAGATCCAAAAAGCCGAGAGTATAGATGATCTCAAAGCTCTCATCTTCGGCCCTTCTGGTTCTGGTAAAACTCATCTCATCGGAACAGCTCAGGAAGATCCTCGAACTGCTCCGTTGATCGTCCTAGATTTCGAAGGAGGGTCTCGAACCCTTCAAGGGACAGGAGTTGATATTGCCCGGATCAAAAGTTGGGAGGATTATAATGAGATTTACGAAATGCTATTGAACGACCCTGATCATGGATATAAAACCGTATCAATTGATAGCATTAGTGAAACAAATACCTTCGCTCTCTTCCAGATCTTGGAAAATAATGCTGAGAATCGGGATGATCCCGATTTGATTGAAATAGGAGATTACGGGACCGCTTCGGTCCAGTTACGTCGTCTTATCCGTCATTTTCGTGATCTCCCTATGAGTGTAATCATTTCAGCATTGCCTCGTGAAGATATAGAGCCTCGAGTAGGGACTGTGATGAAACCTCTTCTAACCGGTCGATTAGCTAATGAGATCCCAGGCATCGTTGATGTTGTGGGGTACTTAGCTCAAGAGACTGTGGATGAAGTAGTCCAACGGGTTCTCGTTTTGCAGAATTATCCACAATTCCGCACAAAAGTTCGAATGCCAAGTGGAGTGGAGGCCCCCGACGAAATCGAGGACCCCACGATAACCAAACTTCTGGATGCGATTGCAATGCCGATGCCAACAAAGAAAAATCGCAAAAAGAATAACAAGTAAGGAGAGTATAAGTGGTTCCAAAGAAAGGAAAGAAACCCGGTCGACTCAGTCTAGATTTTTCTGAGGTCGATCAATTCGAGGTCATACCTGCAGGAGCATTTGCATTTATGATCAAGAGTGCTGAAGTTCGGGAAGGTGAGAATGCACCTTATATTGCCTGGGAGTTAGAAATTACAGCTCCCTCCGAATTTGCAGGTCGCCGCTTGTGGACAAATTCTTCTCTTGGGAAGAAGTCCTTGTGGTCCTTATTGCCAATGCTTCAGAATCTCGAAGCAATGGATGAAGATTTCGATCTTGAGAATGATGAGTTCGAATTCGACTATGACGAGGAGACAGGTGTTATTATTGAACCTGAGCTCGAAGGTTTGATCGGTATTGCAGTCGTTTCGATTGAGATGTACAAAAGTAAACCTCAATCAAGAGTCGACGACGTCCTCCACATTAGTGAGATGAGCGATAGCGAATTTGGTCCATATGACTCTGCAGATTGGCCAGATGCTTCTTCTGAAGAAGAGGATGATGACGACGTCGAGGAAGACTCCGACGACGAAGATACTCCAAAGAAGAAGAAGACTGGTTCAAAGAGATCGTCCAACAAAAAGCGATCGTTGAAGTAATGTCGGAAGATCTTAGAAAGCTTGTAGCGAAAGGAGAGTTCCTTAGGGAACTCTCTCTTTCTGACAAGACAGATGTAATCTCAAGTCTGACTTATGAGACTGAAGCTTTTCAAGTGGTCCTTTCATTTAGACCCGTAAAAGCATCTTTAACAGCAGAAGGGTTTTTTCTATATTGTTCAGAAAATGAAAAGGTAACGACAGACTCTGTTGAAATAATGGCTCAAAAAATAGCCATTGATCTATTCAAAATGATCAAACCTGATTTCATTCAAGTTCAAATCATTCGGTCTTTCAATGAAGCTACGAGCTTACAAGCAGTTGCACAAATGGAAAATAAAGGAAAATAACTTATGTCAACAGATATTGCACTTCTTATCGCAACTGGTGAAGATCAGACTCTCGAACCCGAAGGAGATATATTCCCTATCCTCAATCGGATGAGAGGTCGAGCAATCTTCATGGCATTTCAATTCAATCCCGGGAATGATGCGAACGTCTCAACATCATCCCAGAAAGGGACCTTACCATTAGAGCCTTGTAAGGCGATTCTTTTGTACGCAGTTGACCAAGTTGAGAAATTGAATACAACTTGGAAACTTCTCCAAGCACCCGATTTTCAAGGTGCTCTTCGAGGAGAGTTCCCTCATTGGCAAAACTATCAGTCACAGATTCCCATTGCAGCTTCAAAGTTGAATAATCCGGCAATGACACTTCTGTGGGTTCTTCAGAAGCTTTTGACAGGCGGGAAGAATCCTGGGAACGCTATTCTCGAAGCAGCTAATACTCTCAAAGCACCTTCGATCGGAGCTCTCCATAATCGGGGAAGCTCTGATCTATATCTTTGGGATACAATGGACGGGATGAGATTTGTCGAGTACGAGAGGATTCGAGTCTTTTTCTCGTTTCCCCTCCCCGGAGTTGCAGAGAATGCGGAGTACATTAAGCAGAATTCTGTTTTACTGATCGATCTAGTTTCCGGGGATGTCCAAGTTGAAGGGAGTATAGATATTGAAGGCTTTGTTCAACCGGGAGAAGAAGATCCCTTCACTGATCTTGATGATGAAGAGGCTGGAGTCCCTCTCGACAAGGACATCAATGGAAAAGATTGATCTCAAAACTCTCGGAAAACCGGGGTCGGAAGGCTTTGTCGGTCTTGAAACTTTCAAGGTAGATTTTCCGGCTCTGGTTGCACTGACGTCAAATGAATTTACAGCAATGTGCCCTGTAACAGGCCAACCAGACCAGTATACTATTTCGGTCGTGTATACCTCCCAAAAAGTTTGTTTAGAATCGAAGAGCTTGAAACTCTATCTTCAAGGGTACCGGAATGAGGGTGAGTTTGTCGAGAAGCTAACGAAAAAGATTCTGGAGGACGTTGTCAAGATTCTTAAACCCTTGTGGGCTTTTGTTCAAATCGCACAAAAGCCTCGAGGAGGGATCGAGATTATTGCTCGATCTAGTTTTGGAGACATCGCTGTCCCGAAAGAGTTTGAAATATGTCATCACAACCACTAGTTGTTATTCTAAGCGGAGGGATGGATAGCTCGACCCTCCTCGCAAAGCTCGTAGCTGTTCAGACAGCTCCGATCTACGTTCTGACTTTTGACTACGGTCAGAGACATAGTCGAGAGATCCTTGCGGCTGATGCTGTAGCCGACTATCTCAAAGTCCCTCTAGACTTTCGGGCTCTCATCGACGTTCCTCAGATCTTTCAAGGATCGGCTCTGGTCGATGAAGACATCGACATCCCCCAAGATGTTGAAGGTCAACCTCAACCAGTCACATACGTTCCGAATCGGAATATGATTTTTCTCAGCTTAGCGATTGGCTTCGCGGAGTCGAGAGGAGCTCAAGTCGTTTACTATAGAGCTCATCTAGAAGATTCATATGGGTACTGGGATTGTACCGCCGAGTTCGTTGCTGCTCTGAATGCTACTCTCCAGTTGAATCGGGGAAAGCCTGTTCGAATAGAGGCGCCGTTTGTTGAATTGAAGAAAGAAGAACTTCTTCAGATCGGCCTCGATTTAAAATTCCCGTACGAGCTAACTTGGACATGCTATGAAGGTGGTGAGATAGCTTGTGGGGTTTGTCCGACTTGTGATGCACGGTTGAAAGCGTTTGCAGCAAACGAAGCAACCGATCCACTAGTTTACGCATAAATAGAAGAGCCTGGGTGGGCAGGCTCTTTGGAGGTTGTATATGTTCAAGATAAGTAAGCAGTTTCATTTTTCAGCTGGTCATGCTTTGATTCAGCTTCCAACAACTCATAAGTGTCACCGACCTCATGGTCACAATTACATTGTCGAACTCGTTCTGGGGCGTGAAGAGCTGGACGGGAGCAGTTTTGTTGTTGATTATGGTGATCTGAAATCGTTCCAACAATATCTCGATGCGAGTGTTGATCATCGATTTCTGACTTCAAGTCCAGATGAATTTCCCGATTGGCCCCCTGACTGGGTTTGCAATATCGAAGCTGTAACGACCGCCGAAAATCTGGCGAAGCGATTTGCTGATGTGATTCGAGTGATGCCCCGAATGATGCCTTGGGGTCAGTATCTACTAAAAGTCCGGGTCAGTGAAACTCCGAAGACCTGGGCGGAGTATATTGTTACGAGAACTGAAGTGGACTACAAAAAAGAATACGAGGGATCTCATGAGTAAATTTCACTTGTTTGTTAGCGAGCACTTCGGACCAACCTTTCAAGGTGAGGGCCCGTACGTGGGTTGCCTTCGGTATTTCATTCGACTGGGTGGTTGTAATCTTCACTGTGTGTGGTGTGATACACCTTATGCGTGGGATTGGACAGGTAAGCTCGGGACGAAGTATGATCTAAAGAAAGAGTTGACTCGATTTTCTCCTGAGGAGCTTCTCGAAGTCATTCCGAAGGATCTTGACTTAGTCATAACCGGTGGTGAACCTCTCCTTCAAGCAATAGCTCTTGAGAGATTTATTTCAATTCTCCCTGACTCGATCCGGGTGGTTGAGATTGAGACAGCAGGGACTGTCCCTCCTCTTCGAGATATAGATCTAATGATGATGAGTCCGATTGTTCACTATAATGTATCTCCGAAGCTTGGTCATTCAGGCAATTTGATAAAAGAAAGACTTGTCGAGGGAATTTTGGAGCAGTTCCTTGAACGACCGACATCGATTTTCAAATTTGTAGTTCAACGAGAGGAAGACATCATCGAAATTGAAAGTCTTCGAAAAACTTACGGTATCCCAAGAAAGAAGATTTGGTTGATGCCCGAGTGTCTCACCAGAGAAGAGCATGACCGAAGGTTGAAGGGTCTTGCTGCAACGTGTCTCGAAGAGGGATACAATTTATCTCCCAGGCTCCAAGTTGAGATCTGGGGCAATGTACGAGGTGTATAATGGAAGATGCAAAACATATCGAGCTTGAAAAATTGATTACCCGATTGCTAGTCCTTATCGGAGAAGATCCTGAAAGAGAAGGTCTTAAAAAGACACCACATCGTGTTGCAAAGTGGTGGACAGAGTTTATCGAATATGACCCTGGGAATACAGATGCTACTTTTGAGTCAGCCTCGACTGATCAGATGGTTGTTGTATCAGGAATCAAAGTCTGGTCACTCTGTGAGCATCATCTGCTCCCTTTCTGGGCTGAAGTATCAGTCGGGTATATTCCTAATAAGAAAGTTTTAGGATTGTCGAAGTTCGCTCGGGTTGCTCACAAAGCAGCTCACGGTCTTCAGATCCAAGAACGATTAGTCGACGACATTGCTTCTGAAATCAAGAAGCTAACCGAGTCGAAAAGTATTGCAGTCATTGCCCGGGGTGAACATCTCTGCATGACGATGAGAGGAATCAAGACACCCGGCCTCATGACGACCTCTAAGATGACTGGGGCCTTCATGGAAGAACCCGAAGCGAGGGCTGAGTTTCTGAGCCTAGTGTTGACACCGTAACCGGAGGCTTTATAATGGAACAAACTAAGTTCATAAAAAGATTCTTAGAAGTAATTGAAAATTCAACTAAGCTTGTTACTTCTCGGGAGGTTCAACGAAATGAGAATGTTTCAATCCCTGGAATGTTTCCAGAGGAAGATAGAGTTCGAGGCCCTCTAGAACTGATGTATATGAAAATAAAGAGAGCTTTCTCTGAATATCAGACAGCAATAGATACAGGAGACCTAGAAGCAATTCGAGATGAGCTTCAAGATATTCGAAACTATTCCGCATTCGCTGAAGTCCTTCTCGAGATGGCAGTAGAGGAGAAGAAATGACGTTTCAAAAAGTTGCTCTGATTGTCCCGACACCTGACCTTCCTATGGTCCGAGGTCGAAAGTTTCACTTGACCTTATCTCATTTGATGGAAGATGAGAAATACCGGTCATTCTATCTCAACGAGTCGATTGATGGCTCTTTTATTATTCTTGATAATTCGGCACACGAGCATGAAGTTGGTCAAAGAGCAGAGATCATTTTGACCGATGCAATCAAAGTTCGAGCATCAGAGATTGTCTGTACGGATGCACTTTTCGACGGAGAAAGAACAGTCGAATTGACAACCGCTGCTTTAGATTATTTTCTTGCGTATGGTGAAGAAGCTTTTGCAACACTCAAACCTAGATTGATGATTGTGCCACAAGGTAAAACAATTGAAGAATATACTTCGTGTCTGAATGGTTTACTCAAAGCCCTTGACGATCGAGTTGGCAAATTACAGATGCTCGGATGCTCGGGATTGACATTCGGTCTTTCAAAGGACTATGAAATGTTTGAGGGTGGTCTCCCGAAAGTGCTGGGAGAAGATATTCTTCCGGCCATCAAGGGACTTCAATTTGAACTCCATCTTTTGGGATGGGGTCGAAAGTTGTGGGAATTGATTGATCTTTTCTATCACTTTGGAAATCAAATTCGATCCGTTGATTCAGCAAAACCAATCGTATATGGCCTCTCGAATCTTGAATTGGATCCAACTCGAGGCTTCGTTCCCCCTTACCCAAAACGGAGTAAAGACTTCTTTGAACTTCCTATCAAACAAAGTCAGCTCTTATCTGTTTGGCACAACATTTCAATCCTCGAAGGAATAGCTCAAGGGGCTTTCCCGGAGGTTACGAATGACCAGATGTAAGACCTGCCCGATCGGTGGACCAGTTGTTGAAGGTGTTGGTCCAAAGAATGGCTTGATGGTCATTGGTGAGTCTCCTAGTCAACTTGAGGCTAAGAAAAGAATCCCTTTCTCGGGAAAACCAAGTCAACTCCTCAAAAAAACTTTGAATCGAGTTGGCGTAGACCCTGCTGACATCTATTGGACTAATGCCGTCAGTTGTGGTCAAGAAGATATAGACCCTCCAAAACCCCATGTCGTTCAAGCATGCCGAGATAGATTGATCGAAGAAATTCGAAGTGTTCAGCCGACAAAAATTCTGACAACAGGAGCTATTCCTTTAGCTGCTTTGCTGGGTCATCATATCGCAATTACAAAGCACCGAGGTCAAGGTCAGTGGTTGGAGATCGAAGGAATGGATCCAATTTACCTCGTTCCGACCCTGACCCCCTCTTTGGTCTTCCGTGCAGAAGATTTCTTTAGAGATTTCGCTTGGGATATTCAAAAGTTCATTTTCAATACAGAACCTGAGCCTCAACCTGACATTGATATCTTGATTGCATCTTCCGTGAAGGAAGCAATAACTGAATTTGATTTTCTAATGGATGCTTCCACCTTAGGCGTTGATCTTGAAACTACGGGATTTGACTATTGGGATAGTATTGATACAATTGAGTCTGTTGGAGTAGCAGCTATTGATCCAGACCGGCCGAACGAAGGGTATGCTTTGATTGTCCCTTTCGAGGTAGCAGATACAGTCGGTTTCCGAAAAGTGTTTAGGAAAAATCTGGCAAGGACGGATGGTCCTCGCCAAGCATTTCATAATCTCAAATTTGATCTTCAGTTCCTGATGAGTTGGTATGGAGAAGTTTTGACAGTCGGGAACCCGATGGATACAATGATGATGTCGTATGCTCAAGATGAACGATCAGCGAATCGAGGAGCTCAAGGTCACAAGTTGAAGACGTTGGCTCGAGTTCGATATGATATTCCTGACTATAGTTTTGACTTCGAGAAGTTTTATGATCAACCATATGAAGACCGAGACTATCAATCATTGTTTGAATATCATGCACTTGACTGCCACACTACTGCTCGACTTGCTTTTGATTTAGAGGAAGAGCTATTTGAAGAATCAGAAAATCTTCTCCCATTAGTCAAGAATCATTTGGTTCCAGCTCAAATTACATATGCTGAAGTTGAATGGCATGGGACCCTGATTGATGTTGAATACTATAGAGAGTATGAGCAAGAGCTTCTTGGTGAAATTGAACCTCGGTTATTTAGGCTCCAAGAGATTGCGAGAGAGTTCGGACTTCAGATTGAACCAATCGAATTTGATGTAACTGATCCTGCAAGAATAAATAAGCTTTTACCTTTGATCGATGAAGACCTTTGGGATGGAGTTTTCTTAGCTCATGGTCGAGCAGTAGTCCTTAGCCATCTTCTCGATCAAGCAGAGTCTTTTGAAATGGATGACCCGAAATGGCCTTTTGGTCGGACTTATCGATCAATGAAAGGTCAAATGTCCAGAGAACGGAATAAGATTCTCAAACTTGCAGAAGAAATCGGCTTGTATAAAGAAGGAAAAGAATTCAACCCAGGTTCGACTAAAGATACACCTGCACTTCTCCATGCACTTGGTCTTCATACAGACGGGACACAGAAGTATGATTTGCTATATGGTCTTTCAGTTCTCGAATTGGAAGAGGATCACATTCTCCATCAGGTGGTAGACGATCTAATCAAGTATCGTTTATATACAATGGTTCTTTCTACATTCGTTCGGGGTGTTTTGAAAGTGACAGATTCAAATAATCGAGTTCATCCTGATTACATTATTAGTGGATCTGCAACGGGAAGGCCTGCTTGCTCAAACCCAAATCTCCAGAATATTCCGACCCTTCTAGGACCAGCTGTCCGAAAAGGATACATTGCACCCGAAGGGTGGACATTTTGTCAAGTCGATTATTCTCAGTTGGAGTTAAGAATTGCTGCTCATTACTCAGGTGATAAGAGATTGCTTGAGGCATATATGAATGACGAAGATATTCATACAGAATTTGCAGCAGCAATTTTCAAGAAAGCTCCTGAGGATATCACTTATCTAGAACGATATATGGCTAAGTACGTTGACTTTGGTATCATCTATGGTCGTGGTGCTCGAAGCTTAGTCGATGGTTGGGAAATGGAGTACTATGTGACTGAGATGGGAGGGGAGAGATGGAGCTTAGCTGAAGCTGAGGAGTTCATTGAGAATGTAATGAAAGACTTTCCTGGTCTTGCTAAGTATATCCACGATCAAGGTCAACTAGTTCTCAAACAGAAATATATTGAGACACCTACGGGACGCATTCGTCGATTCCCGTTTATAAAGTATGTCGGTGGAGCACAAAGAAAAGCTGTGAATACTCCGATTCAGTCTCTTGCTTCTGACTTGAATATGTCGGCGATGGTCCGAATTCATCAAAGACTCGACCCGACCGAAGCTAAAATTCTATTCACAGTATATGACTCGATTGCTTTTGAAATTCGAGATGATTGTATAGATAAAGTTGTATCAATTGCGATGGAAGAAATGCAGGAGAACTTACCAATTGATTCTATCGTACCATTCAAAGCTGACCCAGAAGTAGGTTACAACTGGGGTGCACTTGAGGCATACATACATGAATCCGAAAAAATCATACCCGGTTGAGTGGTGGCTCGATCGTCTAGAGAATACCAAAGTCGTTGGTGATGGGTACACAGCTCTCTGTCCCGGCCATCCAGATGGAGAAAATTCTCTCTCCGTTCGACCAATCAGTGGTGGGACTGTGGTCAATTGTTTCAGTGGTTGTTCTTTCAAGGAGATTATTGAGGGTGCTGAGCAATTCGGGCCTGGTGCTAAATCTTCATCACCGAAGATTGTCAAAAAGAGAGAGAAAGCTTCAAAGAATCCACGGGGTTGGTGGGAAGAATATACTCAAGTTCCTAGTGGCTTTTGGGAAGAGCTTGGAGTTGAATATCATCTTGGTGAAATCAAATTCTTCTGGGATGAAGTCCCAACAACGAAGTCAAGACCAGCGGGTGAAAAGACTTTCTTTTGGCGACCGGATGGAGCACCAAGACCTCCAATCTGGCCTTCTCTACCCGACGAGCTCCCCGAAGAGATTTGGATTACTGAAGGTGAGTCCGATTGTGGGATTCTGAGGTATCTTGGAATGCCAGCATGGGCTTTGACTAAGGGTGTTTTATCTTTGATTAGTCTTCTCGATCTCATCTGGCCATCCTTACATCGCCGAGGAGTTGAACGAGTTATCTTTGTTGTTGATTTTGACCAAGCTGGTGAAGATGCTCTTGATAAAGTAATTGCAGGTCTATTCAATGCTCAGATCCAAGTAGGATATTGTGATCTAGGGAAAGTCATCCAACCTCTCCTTGGTGAGAAAGATATTCGAGATATTTGGCTCCGGTTAGCTGATTCAGACATCTTCGAAAAAGATTTGAGAGAAGCGGTTTATCTTTTCCCAACTCCGACAGACGAAGCTAGTAGAATTTCTATTGGAGCTCTCTTGTCTCAGACAACTCAACCAATCCAATGGACTGTTGATCAAATCCTCCTGTCGAATGTAGTTGAGATGCTTGTCGGTGCTCCCAAGATGATGAAATCTTGGCTTGCACTAGATCTAGGTCTCTCAATAGCTACGGGGACTCCATTCCTAAATCATTTCAAAACTCTCGATCCAGGGCCTGTCGTTTATATTAGAAAAGAAGATCCTACATACGCTTTGAAAGACCGATTGTCAAAGATTTTGATTTCGAAAGGTCTCGGAGGTCAAGCATCGAGTCTTGATAGCCAAGTTTCCGTCAAGTTCCCGTCCCAGAAGGACATTCCCTTATTCGTTGACCTTTCGAGGACATTTCTTTTCACACCGAGAGAATTGGAGTCATTATATATTTGGCTCGATCAAATCAAAACAGAATATGGCCATATCAAGATGGTTGTTTTTGATCCGATCCTTAGAATGATGACCGGGGTTGATGAATACAAAGCAACTGATGTCAATTTGAAACTCTTTGAACCGGTCACAAGAATTGCTGAAGAGACTGGAGCGTCTGTTATGATGGTTCATCACAGATCAAAGCAAGCCCAAGGAGCTAAAGGATCGTATGGGTCTGTAGCCTTCCATGCTTTTGCAGATGGGACGATGTATTTGATGGGGACTCAACCTGACAAGCAAGGCTGGGTTGATGTTTTGTCTGAGTTCAAATCAGCTCGAGAACATGAATGGTCTTATCGATTGAGTTTAGAAAGTGAAACGTACAACTCACAAGTCCATATTGGAACGAGGTCAACAGGAGCAGACAAAGACAATCCTATCTTGGACGAGCTACTTCTTTTCCTTGACAATAATCCTCAACCTGTAATTAGGATCCAAAAGAAATTCTCTGAAGTTCCTTTGACAATGCTTCGAGGTCTTCTAAAGGATCTTGAAGATCAAGGATTACTTTCTCGGGAGAAAGAGACAAAGAAGCAGAAAGGAGCAAAAGGTGGTCCTAGAAGAGATTTATGGGTATCAGTAAAGATAGAGGGAGAACCAGCCTCTCCCTAGAGAGGCCTAATGCTCCCATTAGGAAATTTGATATAGGTAATCTTACATACCAATTCGGAAATTCATTAGGAAACCCCCGGGAAATCAATTATAATACATATTACCTTCTAGA
>Ga0114923_10001871_pt1 | contig 14385 bp, 14 predicted proteins | sample SumtaG_FD_89578 | JGI IMG/M metagenome (GOLD analysis project Ga0114923, IMG submission 89578) | Deep subsurface microbial communities from Indian Ocean to uncover new lineages of life (NeLLi) - Sumatra_00157 metaG | ecosystem: Environmental > Aquatic > Marine > Oceanic > Sediment | place: near...
AATTCAAAAAACCCTACCATCCATTGAACCAAACTATAGTACTTTATTCCTTGCGATTCACCACCAATGATATTTCCTCTTTTAATTAGGCTATCTAAAATTTCCTCTAATTCTTGTAAAGATGCGGAAATGCCACTTGAATTTAGCCTTTCATGAATTACATTTAAGGGTTCAGGATACCCATTTAAATGTATTGCAATCTTAGCTTCTTTATCTGAAAATAACAGTTTTAAAATGTTAATATCTGTTCCATCATCAGAAGCCGGAAATCCAGCTGGAGTACTTCCATCTATTTTTTTTTGGAGCTCTCGATATAAAGAATCTTCACTACTAATTTCAAACACCAATTTTCATTCGATTATACATTTTCAGAAATAAATCTCTTTTTTTGTAAATAATTAATTGTATCTAAAAAACTTCTTTATTCATAGTATCAGCAAAACCAATAGTAAACAGAAATAGTGAAGAAGCTAGAATTAAATAACAATTCGAAGATTAAATATTTAGTAAAAATTCATAATATGGAGTGAAATGTTTGTCTCAAAAATTTAAAAAACAGCAACAAAATCCAAGGTTACAAGTGGCTTTAGATTTTGAATCCTTGGACGATGCATTGGGAATCGCGGAAGAGGTTGCTCCTTTTGTAGATATTTTTGAGGTTGGAACGCCATTAATAATATCCGAAGGAACTCGCGCTATTCAAGCGTTAAAAAATGCGCACCCAGACAAGTTGGTGTGTGCGGATTTAAAAACTACAGACACTGGATATCTAGAGGTAAAATTGGTTGCTCAAGCAGGAGCCAGCATTGTAACTATACTTGCAGATGCTTATGAAGTTACGATCAAGGAGGCATTACGCGCCGCATATGATTTTAATGTAGAAATAATGGCAGACTTAATCGTGTCTCGATCATTTGTTACCACTTTAGCCGGTCTCATAGATCTTAAATATAAAGAAACAAAATTACATTATGCTCTCGTCCATAGTGGCTTGGATCGCCAAAAATCACGACGAGCACCATTGTTTGAGTTAGAATCAGTAGCAAGATTACGAGAACATCCACGTTTGGTGATCGCAGGTGGGATAAGAGTCACTGATATTTCTAATATAATGAATTTTCCTGTGGATATTATTATTGTAGGAGGAGGAATTACTCGTGCAAAAAATCCATCGGATGCTGCAGAGGAAATTCGAAAAACCATTAATCTACACTCTAAATGAAAAGAATATTAAACTTGAGAAAGATACAAATTAGTTGATAAAGTAAGTCCAATTACAAGATATCAGTGAACAATCTTGAGTGCAAATACTATATTTTTAAGATGAATTACTAATTTTTTTTGTGAAGAAATTCCTCGGATCTCTCATAAATATATTCAAAATCCTCGCATGCCTCTCCCTTTCCGGTAGCTGTTTTCTTATGAACATGGCAATAATTATTTTGATAAAAAATACACTTACTACACCGTCTGTTAGCTTTTAAGGCGCTTCCACGTTTCCAATCATCTGAACGACGACTCGCTTTCTTCGCATCAAGTCCGTCATAAATAGGCTCAAACGATTTGCATATATCCTGCTTGCCTACCTTCCGCTCGTGGCGCGTACAAAATAGATTTGCACTCATTAATTGCGTGCATTTGGAACAATTATAATATTTCGTATCCAGCTTCTCTTGTATCATTTTCAAGATTAGGGGTGATCGATCAGGTCTTTCACCCTTAGATTTACCCCTTGGGACATTCTTTATCTTAGCATATATCAGCATTGCTTCGGGTGGGTCCCAAGAGATAGACTTCACATTAGTCCTTCTCGATTTATTCTTTTTTGGGATTTTTTTAAACCCAACATTGCTTGGTTGGTCCTCTAATTCTCGTTTGTGTCCGCACCCACACGCTAAATACGCGATACCATCGATAAATCTTCTTCGGAGGAGATTACTACAATCAGGGCAAAATTCTAGCATAATGTTTTTATTTAAAGATAAGCGGTTTATTTTTTAACTCTCACTAATCAATATTCATATTCATTTCAAGATAAACTTATTGAATGCCTAGAGTAAAGGTCAATCTCCCAAATTTCATTTGTAAAATTAAAAAAGTTATACAAAGATTATTTAACCAAATTATAGCTAAATTTTTTACTTTCTTTTCAGATGAGGGTTCCTTAATTTATGTTTTGGACGCTCTGGTAAAAATTCACACTAGCTAATTAAAATTTATATATGCTTAAATCCTAATAGTCCTAATCCTTACATTTTCGTACATACAAAATTCAAGCATCAGTGAAATAAAACGGCACAAGTAATGATTTGGGACCCATTTGAACGTGTTTTATGGGGTATAGCGATTTCTATTTATTTCATTGGGGGTTTCCTTTATTTAAAAAGGGGGAAAGAAAGGGAGAACTCTAATGAAAGGATTTTACTTTACGGGTTTGGGGGATTTCTTTTTTGTGTCGTAGTTTTTTTAATATTTCGATTAACCGCGGAATATTTTATTCCTGGTGAGTTGGAATTTAACTTTTTTTATGGAGATTACGGAAATATTGATGTAACTTACGAGATTCTAATGAAATTGTCATGGATTTCTTACTTAGCAGGATTTATGTGGCATTTCTTAACAGTAGAATTCGCTTTAAAACGCACGAAATACATTCCGACGATAATATCAATTGCTAGTATTGTAGTTTATATCGTAATTCCTCTCGATTTAATCAATACTTACATGATTTTTCTTTTAATCCTATCTATTCATGGTTTTATATGGTTCGCAATTATGATATTATTCATAAATCAATCTCGATCGGAATTTAAAATAGTAGCGTCATATATTATAACTGCAGCAACATTTGAAACAATTGGTTTATATTTTGGAATGCAACAACTGAAAGAGCTTAATCTATTACCTATTTGGCTTTCTCCCCTATTTTTCTGTTTAGGTGGGATTTTTTTCATAATCCCTATGCAGGTTAATCCTAGATTTTTATCAAAATCTAAATCGTATTGGTTAGCAGCAAATTTTTCTACTATTGGCATGTACATATTCATGCTAATCTTCGTTATTTTTGTTGGATTACCAATAATATATGTGGGAATGGTTATATTTATGTTTATATTTCTAGTATACATACAATACATATATTTTAGGAGTATGAAATCTCAATTATCACCAGGTAAAATATCAGAGATTAGCAATGAGGACCTAAATGTATTAAGAACATTTGTTAGACCGGAAAAAATTACCGAAGAAGAGGTTATATTTCATAAAGAAAAGAAAATATGCTTAGTATGTAAGACACAAGTTTCAAGAGTAATGTATTCTTGTCCTGAATGCTCTGCACTTTATTGTATTAAGTGTTCTGACGCATTAAGTAATTTGGAAAACGCCTGTTGGGTCTGTAATACTTCTTTTAACGATACAAAACCGTCTAGACCTTATGAAAAAGAGAAGGAAGAAGAATTAGTGGATAAGGAAAGCGTTCATAATAATAATCAAGAAAAACAAGGAGTTAAGACTCTTAAAAAAAGGTAATTCTTAAAGTTTTAAGAGTACCTATTCTTTTAATGAGATTTTATGAGCAGGATTTATTAGATAGATGTGAAATTTATATTAATGTATTTCTTTTAATTATATGAAAGAGAGAACTTAAGGATGAGTGATTCATGTTTTAAGAAAAGATATGGAACCAAGAAAATTGTTTAGAGTTCTTTAATAAGTAATTTATTAATAAAATGTCTGATCGTGATTTTAAAGTTAAAGTAATGCTCATGGGTGATGATCCTGAAGGAAAGGCATTTCTAGCAAGCAATTTCAGTAAAAACTATTTTGCTACCGATTATAAATATACAATTGGTTTAGAATTCCATATTAAATCTCTGCGGGTGCTCGGGAGAACTATGAAGATGCAAATATGGGAATTGTTAAACGAAGAGAGATTTCAATCTTTAGCATCTATGTATTACAGAGGTGCCAACGGTGCTATTATAATATCTGACATTACAAAATCTAATTTCCGAGATCATTTAGATGAGACTATTCAAACGATTAGAGAAAGTGTAGGGGATATTCCTATAATATTAATTGCCTCTAAGCTTTTTTCAGAAGAAAATCAGGCTGCTTCAAGAGAAAAAGCGATTTTAGCGGCACAAAATTATAATATCTCAGTATTTACAGAAGTTTCTTCAACATCTAATCAAAATCCAGAATTAATTTTTAAAAAGTTGGGAGAACAAATAATTAAAAGAATTGAGAGTCTACCACCCCCAAGACCAGTAGGACGCCCATCTAGTACTAGAACTGAATTCATAATCAATAATTACCTAAAATTAAGATTAGAATATAGTAATACGAATATATATGTTGGGGGGAGAATATTTAGGCAATGCAAATATCTATTGTTAAATCTTTCTGTTCCCAACGCTAATGACTATGATGAAATCGAATCAATAGACGAGGCTGCTGAAAAATTGGATTCTTCGATGGAGAGAGGAAAAATAAAAGAATATCACTTATCTCCTGATATCGAATTTTGGGGGCATTGTTCAAATCTCCAAGTGTGGTATGAAAATAATTACGACTCGCGTATTTTGCACAGAAATTTAGCATTCCCCTTATTAAAAGCTCTTGTAAATGCGGGAGATCCTCTTGCTAAGAATGTATTTAAAGAAGAAATCGCTCTGAGACTCGCAAGTGGTTATCCCTCAGTGGTACAGCATTTAGTAAATCAAGGTTACTTGGAATATCTTAATAAAGAGGAACTAAATACCCTTTTAGATGATCGAAATTTTATAAAAAACTTGCCAAAATGGTTTAATGCCTTTGCAAATATTCCAAAATGGTTATCGAGAAGAATTAAAGCGAAATTAAATGATTTGAAATGCCCTTCTTGTGGCTCTAAAGTATCACATACTCTAATTAAAACATTTCTTGATAGAAATTCAGTGAGATGTGAATACTGCAATACAAACGTAATTCAGGATCTATAAATCACTGGAATCATAATTTAATCTGTAGACCTTTTACGATATGTATTCAACCACGACAACTTCGACAAGATGAGGATTTCCTAATTTATGTTTTGATTGACTTAGAAACTATGAATTTAGAACTAAAAATGGTCAAAAAAGATAGTTAATTGTAAATTGTCGGAATTATTTGTTAGATAGATATTATTCTTTCAAAAGTTTTTTACATAATAGTGAATATAACAGTCATATGATTAAAATAGCGGGAATTCAAATAGCTCCTGTATTTCTTGATGCCCAAAAGACGTGGGAAAAGTTAGAAAGGTATATTCGGGAAGCCGCATCTAATGGAGCTGAGTTGGTGACATGGGGAGAAACATTAATTCCCGGTTATCCTACATGGATATGGTTAGATGTTTCATATAATGATCAGAAAACGGTATATGGTAAATATTGGGAGGAAAGTATCAAGTTAGATGATAGTAGCATTATTGAGGAAATGAAAGAATTAGCTAAAGAGTTGGGAGTAATGTTGATGGGCGGGATTGCTGAAAAATACGGTGGATCAACTTATTGTACTCTTATTACGATAAGTAATGAGGGGGAGTTCTTAGGACGACATCGTAAGGTCAAACCGACTTATAGGGAACGTTTAGTGTGGGCCGATGGTGATGGATTAGGTCTTAAAACTCACAAACTAAAGGATATAAAAATAGGCGGTTTAAATTGCTGGGAGAACTGGCTCCCGTTAGCTAGAGCTAAATTACATCTACAAGAAGAAATTTTACATGTTGCTGTGTGGCCTGGAGGTTTGAGTAATACAGAAGATATTACAAGGTTTATTGCTCTCGAGGGACGATCATGGGTTATTTCAGTATCGGGTCTTTTTCGTTCAACTGACGTTTCTCATTTGGATAAGGAAGATTTTCCTATAAAGGATATGATGGAATCTTGGAGTGCGTACTGGCAAAATGGAGGAACTATGGTTGTAGATCCAAAGGGAAAGGTTGTTGCAGGTCCATTAGTTGATGAGGAAGGCATCATTTACGCAGATATTGATCCGATAGTAGCTATTCAAGAACGTCATAATTTCGATATGAGCGGTCATTATTCCCGTTTTGACATCTTTAATAAACCTTAGTCTTAACTTAAACTGTCTTGAGAGTGCTATATCTCTGATTAAGACTCCATTAAAAATTGCCTTAATAATGCCCCCTCAGAAGAAATAAGTGATTTTTTTTCCATACATTAAAAACTAACTCCAAAAATTTCTTTCTCTCAATTGAGATGCTAAGCAAAATTAAAAAATTATAAGCATATTTAAATTCTAAATTTTATAGTAGTATATCATGACAATAATAAACATTAGCAATCATGGACGAATTACGATTCCAGCAGTAATACGGAAGAAATATGGATGGAAAGATGGTGATAAGGTAATAATAATTGACCATCCTTTAGAAGGAATTAAAATCTTACCTCATCTATCAGAGGAGAAAATGCAATTAATTGTAGATGGTGAAACCGGTATCAAGATCGCTAAAGAAATCTCTAAAGAACGCAAAAGAGAAATAGAAACTGAGAAAGATAGATTATATAAGGGGAAATTTTAATGAAGAGTACTATCTTTCTTGATTCAGGAGTTATTAGTTTATACCAAAGTAATCATGAAGAAGTACTTAGAGAGATTAAAACAATGAAAAAAAAGCAGTACAATTTTATATCTTCAGAAGTAAATTATATTGAATTATTTAATCATTTATGCAGAGAAAAAGGGAAAATTAACGCTCAAGTAATAATGGAAAATCTCCGTCAAGGTAGTATTATTAAATTTATAACTATTAGCAAAAAAATATCAATACTGGCTGGAGAACTTAAATGTAAGTATAAATCCCTATCGATAGTAGATGCTATAATAATTGCTGAAGCATTAAGTCGAAATATAATTATCTGTACTACGGAAACTCATTTTCGTGATATAGAAAATCTGAAGGTTAAGAAAATTGATTTTTAATAAGAAATCCATTTATTTAAGTAATTTGAAATCCCAAATCCGAGATTTGTAAAATAGAAATTATTCTCTAATTTTTAATGGAATGATTCAAAATAAGCCTCCTTTAAGATTCTAGGCTTTATATAAGGATTGAGAGCTTCGATAGTAAGTAAATCTACTTTTCTCTCCAAAAGACGTTCTAATAAAAAAACTAACTCGATAAAATTATCATGATTTTTTTTCCCCTCCTCAAACTCCACTATAAAATCGATATCACTCTCATTAGTATTATCTCCCCTCAAAACGGAGCCAAATATTCCAATCCTTAAAACATAACAATTCTTTAATTTTTCTTTATGTTGCTTGAGAAGCTTGAATATCTCTTTTTTATTTAAAGCTATCATGATTTTCTCATTCAATGGTATTATTCATATTTATTATATATAATCATCCTAATAAATTATATTTAGTTAGTGGGGTCTTTATCGAGCTCAACCTATAGGGGATAGTGAAATTTCTTCCTAAGTATTACATCATAACTTGTATTTTTAAACCAAATATTTCACTAAATTTTGTTTTAAAATAGATATTTAAATTAGCCCATGTAGTAAATTAATAAGATCTCAGTCTCCTAATATTTTAATCAACTTAAACATGACTACATTTATATAAATAGAATCCTATTATAATTAAGAAAATTCCTTAAAGTAGATCAGTGAATAATCTTGAGCGCGAATACTATATTCTTTATAATGGGTGGTATAATATTTGTAGTTTGTTTTGTAATTACTTACTGGATTATAAGAAAGATTTTAAAAATAATAAAAAAGAAGTAAATTTACTGTTAAAATCAATTTTGTTCTTTTGAAAAAAAAGAGAAAAATTGCTAAAAGGCTAATTAATTTGTTCCCAAATAGAATGAAATATATAGAAAGGAAATTTTCCCAAATATTAATAGATATAATGTTTTAGTATTTTTGGCGAAAATAGCATTGAATATGAGTGTGAGAAAATTTGGTAGTTAAATTTGTCCATTATGGAAAACTTAAATTTAGAATTTCGAGATTTAAAGATGGGAGATCGAGGTTAGAGATAGTTCAAAGAGGTATTCGAGATATACCAGAGGTTATGGGTTTAGATCAACTTCTGGATTTAGAAGAATTAGATTTATCAAAAAATAAAATCCGCGAAATAACAGGTTTGGAAAATTTAACAAATCTAAGAGTTTTAAACATATCATATAATGAAATTTCTGACCCTCTAACCTTCAAAAAACTTAAAGAAGATCATCTAAATTTAGTGGATATCAATCTTAGGGGTAATCCTTGTTATAATCCGATCGAAGTGATAAAAGCAGAATTTCTAAAACCAATCCCAACAAAAACACAGATTTTAACATGTTGTTCTGATATGATAGCTAAAACAGTTTCTCAGTCTCCAATAGATCCCATTTTTCCTGAAAGGATAGGGGAAGTTTATAAATTGGCACCTGATTTTTTCATGCAAACACTTATTGACGACATAAAAATAATAGTTAAAAAATACTATGGAAATGAAGGAATAAGTTTAATGGAAAGCTTAATCTCTCAATTTAAAATTGCTAAAATTAAAAAATCCATATTAGAATTAGGCACAAAATTTGGCCGATTACAAGTAATCGAAATTGCAGAAGAATGTAGTGAAGAAAACAGTTTAATCATATCTACTATAAAAGAAATGATTACTAATCAAGAAATTTATGCTCAATATTTTTCTAGCTCAAAAGTAGTTGCGTTTAATCAACAAGCAAACATTGCAGAAATCGATAAATTAATGGATCAATATAAAGAATGGGAAGATAAAGAAATCGGAAAAAAATAATTTTCAATGAATCAATTAGAAATTCTTATATAAAGGCTTATTTGTAAAAGCACTCTTGAAGATCAAGAAGGATTGATAAAAGAATATTAAATTCTTTCAATAATTTAAAAATGAGGGTAGAATGCAGAAAAGAATATTATTTTTAATTAGCTTTATGATTGGGAGTATATTCTTATATCCTGGCTTTATTAGTGAAGAAAGAGAAATTGGGAACATATCTGAAAACATGGATAAAACTTCTCAGAATCCTAAGATTGCAAGTGTTGAATTGACCGCAAATGCGGATATTTATACTCAAAAGACGGAATCTTCAAATTTTAACGTTTATGATGGTAGTGGGGCAACACCATTCCTACGATTGGGTTTATATGAATTTGCGTATGATTCGGGAGGTTACATTTCCGAAATGTACATACGTTTTAATTTACCGCAAACCGATAATTTATTCTCTATGATGCTACAACTCACATATTATACGGGTTATCCAACTCAAGCTGATAATAATTACGAGGTTAATGCAAGTTTAGTGAGTAATAATTGGATTGAAGGAAATACTATCTGGACTGAGAGGCCAGAATATTTAAACACATCTACCTTGGTATATCTTAATAATCCAAGCCTTGAGAGAGACAGATATATAAATCTCACAAGTTTGATTCAAGGGGTTACAGACAACATGATAACAATTCATTTAAGTCCTAGTAATTTAACAAGAATTCGCTTTCCAGAACCATTTTATTCATCAGAATCTTATGGAATCACCCCCAAATTAATACTTGAATATGATATTCCTCCAGATTCCCCTCCAAGCGCTTTTATTTTATCTAGCAATGCAGATACCCCCGATACAGATGGATCTTTTTCATTAACTTGTACATCTTCTGTGAGTGCAAATAACTACTCAATCTATAGCTCTCCAACCTATATTACAGAGATAAATAACAGTTTAACTATACTTGCGAATCAAAATGCGGCATATCCTCATTCAATCTCTGGTTTACTAAATGGAACTTATTATTATATTGCTGTCGCTCATAATGATATTGGAAATGCATCATCAAATTGTATTTTTGTCGATGTTCGGATTGAATCTCAAGGTGATAATCCCTCAAATCCTCTAAGTTTACTACAAATACTAACTATCTTTTCTGGTATAATTTTAACATCTGCAGTTGGGTTTATTGTCGCTTATAAGTATTATTGGAGGAGAAGAAAATCACAAGAGTTTATGCCCAAACGAGATTTAAAGAGAAAAATCTCTAAAGAAGAAAAATTGGAAAAAGTAAAGGAAATAATGGAAGAGTTAAAAAATAAAATTGGATTAGTCGATGCCATTGTTCATGAAAAGAGATTTTCAGATGCCACGAATGAATTAAAAAGTATAATAGATACAGCAAAATCCCATAACTTAAAAGAAATTGTTAAAGAAGCAGAAGAAAAAATAGAATATGTGAAGATAAACAAAGTAAAAAAATCAATATTAGAATTAGGTACTAAATATAATCGATTACAGATTTCAGATATTTCTGAAGAATGTGGAGAAAAACCAGGATTAATCATTTCCACTGTGAATGTAATGATCCAAAATAAAGAAATATATGCACAGTATTTTGAAAGAAGTAAATCTGTTGTTTTCAATCAACAAGCAAACATTGAGGAAATAGATAAATTAATGGAACTCTATAAAGAATGGGAAGAAAAGGAAATCGGGGAAAAAAAAATCTCAAAGATCTAGATCACATTATGGTAAAATAATCAGACTAAGTAAGTTTAAACATCTGATTGATTAACTCTCCTTTAGTTAAGTAACTCAAATTATTAATATCAATATAAATCAATCTGAAATCCCTAAATTTTAATAAATTATGAGATAGCTACATTTTATATAAATTGAATCCTACTATAATTAAGAAAATTCCTTAAAGTAAAACCAGTGAATAATCTTGAGCGCGAATACCATATTCTTTATAATGGGTGGTATAATATTTGTAGTTTGTTTTGTAATTGCTTACTGGATTATAAGAAAGATTTTAAAAATAATAAAAAAGAAGTATATTCCTAAAGTAGCGACTAGTTTCAAGTGTTTGGATGGCCATGTTGTAAGATCGAAAGGGGAATTAATAATCGATAATCATCTCCATCGTCTTGGTATCGAGCATGAATACGAAAATACGATAAGAGTACGGGGTATGCCGATTAAATATGATTGGTATCTTCCAAAAAATGAGATTTATATCGAATATTGGGGTTATCACGGGAAAGATTATATGAAAAGAAAAGAAGAAAAGCTTCGGCTTTATCGAAAAGGGAAGTTGAAGTTAATCTCAGTAGAAGATATTATGTTAAAAGATATTTATACCAATCTGGGAGAAGAATTGATTAGATATATAAATAAGGATATAGTAAAAAGACACTGTCCTAATTGCGGAATAGAATTAGATAAAAGATTTTAAGAAATTTAAGAAGAATTATAAACAAATTCAAAATGATTAGAGTGTTTAAATTTTTTACAATTAAAGCATTTCTTCCAATCTGGTTTAATTTCTACACCACATTTATAGCATTTACTCATTTTAAATCTCCATTAGTTTTCTATTAATATTTTAATCGATTTTTTATATATTTAAATTTACTTGAAATCCATATTGTTCAGTTATAGGAATGATTTCATTAACAGAACTATTTTAACCTGAAACTTTCCTTTCCTAATACCCATACACCTGTAAACCTTAAACATTTTTTGTGCTTCTTTTAGGATTTTCATAGTAGATCAATTAAATTTCATTATTTAATTCATTTAATATCTTAATTGCTCTATTCAATTTTTAACATTTTTACTTTTTCTTATCATATTCTTTAATAATTACATTCTGTTGGGCAGCCCACCATACCCAAACTTGTCTTATGAAAAAGTGAGCAATTCCAAGATTCTCTTTCCAGGCATTGGTATTAGACATATGCTCATGACAGATCATGACATATTTCTTACCATCCTGTTCCCATATATTTTTCAAAAAGATTTTTCCACAATACTCCACAATTTTTTCTTCAGCAAAACATCGGGGGCATACTTTTGGATATTCAGAAGTTAAAAGTACTTTAATTTCAAAATCAATTTCTGGGCGTTCAGGAACTTGTAAATTTCCTGTCCATACTAAATAATTGTAGCGAGGATTTTTTTCAGGAAATAATTTAAACCAAGGTCTATTTTTTGTATTTCTTAGAAAATTGATGTATTGCATTATTTTCTCAATTTCTAATTTAACACGATCCTTCCAAGCAGGATGTTTAGGGCCAACAGATATCCATTTTTCAGGAAATTCTTGAATTAATTCATCTAAAACTGATCTTTGCCAACGGTAATTTGTCTCATTCACCCAACAATACCTCGATCTATAATATCGAATGTATTCCCAAAATTTTCTACAAGTTCCCTAACTGGGCTTAATAAATCCGTGGAAGTTAGAACTTGCCCTCCCATATTAGCAATACAAATGTTTTGAGACGAAATTCCAAATTTTTTTGAAATTTCTGGTATAACATCCATCAATTTTATATTTGGAGCTATTGGAAAAGGGATTTGCTTTTTTTCTGAGCCAAATTTGTTAACAAAATATATGGTATTTAATTCTGATGTCATTTTATCTATAACCTCTGTTAATTTACCTTAATATATATTAAAAATGTTGTTTTATATTTTTTTTTAAATTTTCTAGCCTATTTTTGACTTGGTTTTGCCATCTAAATTTTTTGGATAATTTTTCAAAGTTTTTGATAAACATGGAAATCTGATTTCTGATTTTGTTATTTGATTCAGTGTATTTAAAATTTTCAAATAAAGTAATTAGTTTTAACAATGACTCGAAATTATTTAAGGGGAATTTCCTTTCATTTAATTCTTTTTTATTGAAGCATAAAACTCTTATATAAAATCCGAAAAAATTAAGATAAAAATCATCAGGAGTGATGATTATATTCTTATCATAATCGATGACACAATTGTAAACTTTTTGGAGAATATTATTGCTCAATAATTCTGTTTTAATTGTTTGATTTACTTTTTGAGAAGTAAAATTTTCATCAGTGATATAAATTGGAATTTTTGCTTTAATATTTAAGTTAAAACACGTCTGATTATTTTCATCTTTAGATCCCTGAGATTCATCAATATTATCAATTATTAATTTAGTTTTATTGATGGTTTTAAATTTCTCCGGTAAATTTAACTCTACTGGCTTAGCCGTTAAGTCATCAACTAAATATGGTTTGATTGAATCATTTTCAAATACTATGGAGTTATTAAATGAAAATTCAAAGTCAATCCAGATTTCTTCCAAATAGTCTCTCAATTTGTTTAGAATCATTATTTTTATTGAATTTTCATCTACTCTATTGTTAAGAATATTCTTATTTATGATAAGATTTAAATCTTCATCAATAGAGATTAATAAGAATTTTGGTATTTCAGAGTCAATAAACTCTGCTTGAATTTCTTCAGTTTTACTCTTTTTGCCCATTTGGTAAAAATTAATTTCTTTACCGTTTGTCACAATAGATATGCAACGAGGAAATTGATTGCTTAAGCTAGTAAGAGTTGAGTCGTCAGTATGACTATGAAAAATTTCACTTGAAAAAGGATGGGAATGATAAATGCCAATAGGACCAATTCCCTGAGGCATAAGAGAGCTTATTTCTTGAAATTCTTTAACATCTGGAATTGCACTAATTACTGTCTGTTGTTCGAACTGTTGACATTCTATAATTGCTAGAATATGTGGTATATTATTTTTTTGATATCCTATTAACCATCCATATATCTCATTTTCACTAGATAAAGCTTGATTTTTAATTACATTAACGAAAATTTCTGGTATATAAAATTTTTTTATATGATTCACAATTCACTCTTTCATTTTATCAATTATATTATCTAATGCTTTTTGAGAAATTTTAGGTTTTACTACCTTCTCCTTTTCTTTCGATATTGGTTTTTTGCCACAAATAGGGCAATTTTTGTCTCGTTTTGTTTCATAACTTAGAAATTTCCCTGATATCATGTTATACATGAGATAATCAATCATTTCCCCAAACTTTAGAAGATATTTCAACATTTCTTGAATTTGAACGCTCGCTAAGATAGCCATAGTAGAGGGCAAAGAAGCCACACACGGCTCACCTCTTTCATCCGGGACATCTATAGATATACTGCTTATACATTTGGCACAAGCTGTCTCATATGGAATGATGGGGTGGATATAACCAGATAAACCGCTTCTTGAAGCTCCGGCGTCTATGAATGGGATTTTGAATAAGACACACTTAGCATTAAGATATTCTCTTGCGGGAATATTATCTAATCCATTTAAAATGATATCCATCCGTTCAATTTCAGATTCAAATTTAGATTCGAAATCAGGGTCCATAATATCCGTATTAAAATATTGTATTTTTACATCTGGATTTATTTCTTTCAAGATTTTTGAGACAACTTCAACTTTTGGTTGCCCTATATGTTCTTCTTTAAACATATGTCTGTTTAAATTAACAATATCTACAGTGTCGAAATCG
>Ga0114923_10001872_pt1 | contig 14383 bp, 18 predicted proteins | sample SumtaG_FD_89578 | JGI IMG/M metagenome (GOLD analysis project Ga0114923, IMG submission 89578) | Deep subsurface microbial communities from Indian Ocean to uncover new lineages of life (NeLLi) - Sumatra_00157 metaG | ecosystem: Environmental > Aquatic > Marine > Oceanic > Sediment | place: near...
ATAACATCATATGGATGATTCTCGCCAAAAGAAAATCGATAATCTTCCCAGGTCCCATTAAACATTAAATCATGAGGTAATCTTTTTTTAAAATCCCAAGATTCTGGTCTGGATAAATCGAGATGACCATCACGGCCTGTATCAACTGCTTCACTAAAATCTCCAACTTTGACTATGTCCATCAATTTCTTAACATGACGCCACATAAGTTCTTTATGAAAATCCTGAAATCCCTGATTCATTTTTAATCGATAATAATGATGAGCAGCACAATGAAAATGAATGTCTAATTGATGATATTGGCGTTTGGACAGTTTTATATTATAAAAAACCGATCCAATTATATCGGAATAACAAAACATACTATCGACCTCATTAATAGTATGAATTACCTGACGCTAATTGTCAATCATTCACGTGTTTGTTGCGATTTGATAATGTTTCCAATAGGTTAAACACTCTATCGCCACCACCTTTTATAATCAAAATACGAGGTATTTCATTATACAGGTCTGAATTTGAGGTAATCATCCAGGCAATAGCTCGTGCTCGGTCTCCAAAATAAGATTCGGCCAAATCTGTTACTTCATCAATTTGTCTAAAAGAAGTACAAGCATCCATAGTGAAATTATACACTTTGGTTTACATCAGCATTTTCAGGACGAATATGAGGACCAGCCGATCCAATAGACCCACTAGGTGGTTCAGATCTATCCGGCGCTCCTTGTTTATCTGTTTGATCAAATGGAATGAAATCTTTTCTTACTACTGCAAGTTGTGGAAAACGCTCGGGCACATTTGGAGTGCCAGGTCCATCAGGACCTTCGGTTTGAACCATACGAAGTTGATGGGGGAGATTAACAATTGAAAATACTGGTGCTGTGTAATAATTTACTGAATAAATAGTTCCACGTCTTAATGTTGGATCATAACCAGGACGATTATTATTAATCCATCTCAATCTTCCCTGGTCAACAATAACATCTGTTCCAATTCGATAAGGTTTGCCACGTGAATCAATGACAAAATCTAAAGAAACTGCTGGAAATTGCAGCCTATCAATACCTGTTTGAGAATGCTCTATTCGTTGATAATATCTTACTGAAAAATCTGGAATAACAATCTGATCAAAATATTGAACATCCATGATACTTTTTTTTTGATCTTTAACAGGAATAATTATCGATGCTTGATCAAGATCCCACGTTCCGTTTGCTCCAAATCTTCTATCTAATGTATTCCCTTGAAAAACACCTATAAACTCCCTTTGATCATAATAAAGAAATCCATTAAAACAAAGATTACAACCAGGAACATGATCTGGCGAGTGAAGATTTCTTACATTAGGACAAGGAACAGGCCGTGAATGAAACATTCTAATGCCTTGGCTTGTGATTAATTCTTGATAAGCATTTTGATTAAGTGTGACATTCTTAATAGGAGATTTTAATTGCAGGTTGCTACGACCCGGCATCTTTATTTGTGGAATTTTAGGCATTGTCATAAAATTATTTCATAAAAACTTTGCGAATATTACACATAGTCACTAAAGCTTTTTCTATCCTATTAACTGCTTTACTTAATTTTACTTGGTGGGGTTCAACATAAATTTTATGATGATCACTTGGACCAATTTGAACAGCAATTTTATTTGGAAAGGCAGGATGTGAAGACCTTACAATACCAAGTCTTCCTTCATGTTTTGCGTGTCCTTGAATTCTAATAGATTGACCAGGTCTATGTTGTTGTGGAATATCTTTAGGGGCAGAACCTAGTGCTTGTGGTGTTTTTGTACTCTCAACTCGTGTAGCATGAACCAGTCTTCCACTTTGTTTATCTACTGGATATTCATATCGACCTGTACCAACACCCCATTTTTCTTGTGCAAGATTTTGATCATGAGGATGTAACTCAGTTACAGTCTTATAATCATAACGAGGATCTTGTTTTGGCTTTCCAACTCTCATTGAACTCTGAGATGGTCGCATAACATTACCTACTGGAGGACCAGAAACTCCTGGTAAAAAACCCTTTTTTAAATCAGATTTTTGCATGTAACCACATTTACATTGTTTAGTAAGTTTTGAATGGTCTTCATTACATTTAAGTTCACTTCTTTGTAATTTGCTTCTATAACCTCTAACCCTAGCAACGTGATCATTAACTGCTTTTGTGTAATTACCTGCATATTCATGCTGACCAGATGCCTTTAATTTCTCATGATGAATACCCGCCCAAGTAATAGCACTTTCTAGATGATAATCTGCCTCATCATGACGCCCATCACTAGCATGATTAGTGGCTTCAACAATATGATTCATTGCTGTTCTATGTGCATCTTGACTAAGAGCTGCAATACTTGGTCGTCTTTTTTGTCCAAAAGGAGGTGCCTTTTTCATTAAGGCTGTCCCTCTTTTGGAATAACTTTAATTGCTTGATAAACAAGGGCTTTAGAAATAGTTGAGGTTTCAGTTAATGTAACTCTAATATTTGAAGATATCATTGAATTTGTATCAGTTGCTGTTAATGGAATCATCCAAATCGAACCATCATTAGCAAATGGTTGAGTAGCATTTCTTCTAATCGAAAAGTCTACTTCTTCTCTAATATTTGAAATGGTTCCAAAAACATCTGGAAATCTTGCAATTTCAATTAAAGTTGTTGCTCCAGATGCGGGAACGTATCTTAGTTTATCTTGATCTTCATCTATAAAACGAATAAATAGATCTGTTGTTTCACCTTGATGAATTGTAATAAATGACTTAACCTGAAAACTATTTTCTGATGCTCCAGTATTAAGAAGCTGAACACCAATCCTCATATAAAACTCCTTACCACGGCATAAGATTAATATCAGTTGCGTAATGACCCTTAAGTTGATTAACTAACCTATCACGTTCATCAATAAGTTCTTTTACTCGATTAGCTAACCATTGAGGTCCCGCAGTAGATACTGATTGACTTAAACCATCAATCCCAATACTTTGACCAGCAACTGGAAAAATAGCCGGACCCATCATTGAAAGAAACTTTAATGCTGCAAATACACCGACAAGATCATTTGCCACTTCAGGTACTTTATCTCTTTCAAAACCAGCTTGATATTTTACACGCCACATATTTGGCCATGTCTTAAGACCTCCAAGCACAACAGATCTGAAAGCGCTTGAGGCAAGAAAGTTTACATCTGCATTTACAAGAGATCCTGAGTTAGGAACAATCCGCATTAAACCCGTATCACCCAAGAGCGTAACCCAAGATGTTGGGTATTGGATTTGCTGAGTGTCATCATCACCGCCAACCGGATTACCATCTTTATCAAGTGCTGCTAATGCTTCGTTTCTTCCTGGCCACAAAGCAAATAAGGATTCAACCTTAATAACAGGCCATCTTGTAAGTCTGCGGGTACCAAAACGTAAATCATCGGCTCTTTCAAAGTCAAAACGATCAAGAATACGAATTGGATTCACAGGGACACGAACACTGGTTTCGAACTCTGAAACACCTTTTTTAATAAAGTTTTCAAGAGTTTGATCAGTAATTTTATCCCCGGTCAAAGCTGATTCAAGAGGAATCCCGAAAAGATATTCCTGTTTTAAGCGTTCTATATCAATTAAAGGACCAACCCGAATAAAACCCGGTTCTCCTTGGGATTCTATATTACCTAAAGAATCACCCCTGCCTTGTGTTACCGGATTATCGTTGCCTGTAGTAAAAGGTCCAATAGCCATGCAGCTATTTTGTCATGGTGTACTTAGAACATACCCCATTTTTGCATTCGTTTACGCCATTCTCTTTGCTCAAATTTGTATTGTTTTACAGCTTCATCATAGTCAGGAACTTCATTAGGATTAGCTTGAATAATTGTTTTTGATTTACACTCAATTGCAGTCAGCCGTCCTTTAGGATGACATCCACAAACTGTATCAATACAATAATAATGATCAAATAGACGTGGTTTATAATCTATTTTATTATGTCCACAAACTCCAATAGTTTTAACGGTTCCATCGGATTGTGGATCAATTCTTCGACAAATCCCAAATTCATCACCACCACTTGGCCTGGTCCAGGTATACTCACCTCGATCAAAAGATTCACCTTTCAAACGTCCTCGCTTGTTTTCTCGTGGTAATGGTGCGTGAGAGAAAAAGAATCCTGATTCTTTATGAAACAAAGGACGCTTTTTCATCCATTCATAGATATTTTTAGGGATTATGTTTTTTACAAATACTTTAGGAGTTCCCCATCTTTGAGGATCAAATAGATCATATCCAGCAAAACTATTTAGTGTTTCTTTTCCACCATTACGACCATCACACCAAAGACTAGAACTTCTAGATTCAACAGCATCAATTAAAAAATCGTCGTGATTACCTAATAAACAAGTCACATTTGATTTTTGATCCAGATCCATAACAACATCTAATACGCCCTTTGAATCGGGTCCACGATCAATGTAATCACCGAGAAAAATTAGTTTATCTTTTTCAAGATCCAGCCCAGCCTTATCTAACTTCTTAAGTAAAAGAAGCAATAAATCGCTACGGCCATGGATATCTCCAACAGCCCAAATGTTCATTTATTAGTTATACGCTTTAGTTGTCGCCGGTATAAGCGAAAAGCCCTGTTGCACTGCCTCTAATCCAGATTTTGTCACCGGAGTTAAGCATAACTGTTGTGCCATCTTTTAGAACAGGAATGCCATTAGCAGCACTAGTTGGAGCAGACACGCCATCATCACCAAATGCCACAAAAAGATCACCAGCAGTGGGGTTATAAACCAATACTGGTGTGTTTTGATTAACTCTTTTTTGAGTCGTTCCTAAGGCACCCACCGGCTGTAGGTCCAGCCCAGATTCAGCTACTCGAATTGTACTAGCAAGGTCTGCGAAGATGGTCTGAATGACCGTCCCCATATCCGTAAGTCTTTTTCTGATTTTTTTACCTGAATTAATAGCCATGGTCCTCATTATCCTTGGATGTTGCTAGATTGAAAGTAAGAGATCTTTTTTCTTCATAACCTATTTTGTTTTACCTTTAGCTATTTATCATCTTCAAAATACCATCTTTTGTGTACCAAATATAATTATCAAAAACGGCTGTAACATCTAACTGTTGACTTCTAACTTCTAAAACATAATACTCTACAATATTAATTTTTTTGCTGACTAATTCATTTTCCACACAAGATGTACTTCTATTAATCATTGCATTTGTAATGTCCTGTTTCGGAACTAATATCCAAATAGATTCTTCTAAAATTGACATTAAACAGGCACCTCAGCAGAAAAGATCGGCCCATTAATCATTGTCCCATCTATAGAAACGATCTGATCCAAAACAATTGGAATAGTATCAAAGTCCCCCATACGATACCAATGGTCTAAATTAGCAACCTGTGTGTGTTCTAATAAATTATCAGGGATACCTGAATTATATACAGCAGCCACCTCAGTTGAGTTAAGTTCAACACTCCAAAAAGATACTTCATCAATGTGTCCAGGATATGGAAATGCTGAATTTCTTCTACCAACCTGAGAAGGATCAGTGGTAATTAATGTATTTGTAACATTCCCACTTCCACCCGTTACATCTAAAACTCCATCAATGTAAATCTTAACCCCATTTGAATTTTGATTACCAGAATATGTGACTGCAACATGGCACCAAGCAAGTGCATTTAATGAAGCACTTCCTGTAATTGATCTTAATTGGCCCAGAGCCCTCATTTGAATAAATATTTGACCTGATGTATTTGTATAAAACCCCCAACCTAATACGCTCGCATCATTTGATACTTTTGCCCATATGGTATGTTGAAAAGAAAAGTTGTTGGGTCTGACCCAAGCTGAGAATGACCACTGAGTAGCATTATCAAAATTATGGTTATCTCCAAAATTTATATAATCATTAACGCCATCAAATAACGTCGATGCTGTATTTAAAAACCCAAAAGCACCAAAAAGAGTAGCTCGGTCATCCCATATTTGATTATATAACCCAGTAGCGCCAAGAAGAGTCCTTATTGTTCCAGTCTTTGTGCCACGCCAAATATTCCATACCGGAGAGCTTGTGGCGTCGGTTGTTGATAATGCAAATCCATAATAAGTGACACCAGATAATTCATCTATTTTTACTATCTCTGATCGTTCTAATAACTCAGTAAATACATTAACCTCAAACTGAAGGGCCATCTAATTATCCTCCAATATGATATGAAATCCACCTAATACGTCTGTATGATTTGAGTAGGACTCTACCCTCATTTTTACATCTGTTTTTGCTAGTAATTTTTCTGGTCTCTCCCAAGTAAGTGACTGAGTACCAGCTTCTGATTGAGCAACAACGAGTTGTATTCGTCTAAAAGATCCACCAGGCTCTCTTTTAATCATATAGATATCTGCGGTTCTTGTGCCGACTGAGTCAGTAGTGTGGTGTACCCCATAATACATCCTATCTAAAAAACCTGTCTTACCGTTGGGGACTGTGTAGACCGATTGGAATGTTTGACCATCTCCAGCTTCAATCTGTGAGATCAGTGTTGCACCGTTTTTAATTGTAATTAACCCATCATTAGTTCCGATAGATCCTGAGACGAGTGCATAAGACCTGTTTATTCTTATGTATAAATTTGCAGTTGTGACACCAAAAAGTCCGTCCATAATGAGATCTTCTGATACCTCATTCCAGTCTGAGTCTAACCCTTCAATCTTAATTGTATTTGTTCCTGTGCCACCATCGTCATCGTTTGCACTATCGCTGACCACTGTTAGGGTTGTAGGAGATGTTAAAAAATTATAGTCACCACCACCTGTATGGATATCCTCTTCTATTGCTCTTTCTACTCTAGGGTTATGACCAAACTTATTTACAAAATTAATCCCAGGAATATCTCCAGAAGAAACGGAAAGACCAAATGGAGTAATGTCTAAACTTCTTTTAGAAGAACCAAGTTCTGTTCCAGTAAATATTCCTGTTCCATCACCGACCTGAACCGAATCTGCTACATCACCAGCATCAGGAACGTTATCTTGATGACTAAGCTGAACTTCCAATTCAGCATTAACTGTCCCAATATTAATCGAACCATCACTAAGTTGAACAGGGATAGGGTTTTCTACAGTATAACTGTTACCAAATGGATCAACTGGTTTAACACGAAGTGCAACAGTTGGTTCTTCTTCAAAGACTGCTCTTTCTATTTCTTGTAATGGAATATCTGGACGTTTCTGAAGAATAGATCTGAGAGTAGATGTTGCCGAATAAGCACTTAGATCAGTTCTTTTTTGTATACTTTGTCCTATTGGACCAAGTTCTAACTCATTAGAACTATTAACTCTTTTTACTTCAAGCGCGATATCAGGAGCAACGGGATCTTCTAAAAGAACCCGCATTTTAACTTTAAAGTTCAACGTCGTTGCAAGTGTGAGTTTTCCGTTTATTGTGCCAGATGCAGTGATAGCGACGGCGTTGATCGCTTTATAAAATTTTTCTATCATTCCCTAAACCTAAAAACACACCCGTTGTGTGTTAGATCTATTATGGGATAGGATTCCTAAGTATGTATGGATCGATATGAGGGAACTCAAAGTTCACTTTCATAAGATATCCATAGGCACAAATCCAACATCTTTCGATAAAATATTGATCTAATATCCCTGTAGATAAATTAACAAAGTTAGCAAGTGCCAATGTTTTGAGTTTTTCTTCTGGAAAATCTGGGAGATCTAGTATTTGACGAACTGCTTTACAATAACCAAGTGTTTTTGAACTTTCTTGGATTTCTAATAGTGTTTTTTCAGATATGCTTATTGAGCATTTCAATGAGTTCATCCCTGTCATTAAAAACAAACATTGCTTCTACCATAGAATTTTCTTCTGGTGACGGTGCTAAAAGTTTAAGAATATATCCATTTAGTGCTTTTTCAATTAAAATACAATCAGCATCTATTCCACCACCTCCATCATAAGATTTCTTTTCTTTTTTCTTCAATTCAGTAACCTTACCTTGTATGACTTCAAGTTTACCTTTTTTAGTTGGCGGGATTTTTGTCATTCAATTTCCTTTCAGTAAACCCAATGTCGTTTTTTATCGTTTCTTAAATCAATATGAATCCAATCTTTTGCTACCCCAACAGCTTTAAAACCATTTTCTCTAGCCACTTTCTCTAATTCAGTACCGCTATGTTTATTTGTTTTAATATCAACTGCCATCGCCATTTGATGAGTTGATGGTCCTATAGTTGTTTTAATCCCGCTTGCTCTGATATCATCTTGATGTCTTTGACAACGATACGCATTAGTGATGTGTATTGGACCCAGAATTTCTCTTAACTTTATAAGATGATCGATCATTTGTTCTGTAACAAGTGTATAAATACAATCTTTATATTTACACTGACAGTCAAATTCATGACTCCAAAAATGTTTGGCAATTTGATGTTTTTCACCCTTTTTTAAAGTATACATATTATTTTTCAATAAAGGCGTTGCAACAGGCTTTTGGATGGACTCTTTCTTGGAGGTTAAACTTTTCTGAAACTTTTTCATTAAGCGTTTGATACAATCCACACTCTTGTTTTCCCTTTTTATAATATTTGCAATTTTCACAACGAACCTGACCACTATAAAGACCGGATTCTTCTGGAGTAACGGATTTCATTTCATGTCCTTTTTCTTTCGGCATAGGATCGCCAGGAACATAAAGAGCACACGAATCTCCTTTACTGACAGAAACATCGGGTCCATGAATTGTGCAAGTTTTGCCAGTAAACATCATACAAGTTTTGCACTGAGCAAAATTGTCATAATATTTTTCTCTAGGATTCATATAAATAAAGGCAGAACGATCTACTTTTTGAATTATTGTTTTATTATCAGATTTAAAAAGACCTTCTTTTTCCATTGAATCAGTAAGCGATTTCAGTGAGTTAGCATCCCCTGCACCAACGGCCATTGCTGCTTGAATGAATCGTTTTTTCATGTCTTTTATTTGAAAAAGTTTTTCCACTAACTCTGGAGGAAGTTCTTCGGGTCGGCCTTCAAAGATTGTAACTAACTGTGACAATAAAACAGTTATTTCTGGATCTCCTAAATCTTCATCTCTTAAACTGCCAGCTAATTGGCTAAGTAATTCAGTTAATTCATCCTGTTGACTCATGATCCACATTATATAGGGAGTCATTCAGGCGACTATATCCATCTTTATAAACCACTGTCTGAACTTGATTAAACATAGCCTTAAATTCGCTTGAATGATCGATTACTAAAACAGGCCGTGTTTTTGATACTTCCTCAAGCAATGTCATGGCCTCATTCTTACCAACTGCGTCAAGAGCAGTTAATACTTCATCTAATAGGAGGGGCATATTATCACCTGCCGCTTCTGATACAGCGACGTCATACGCAAGCGCGATTCTGTCCTCTGCCCCTCCTGACAGGTCGTCTTTAGGCACCTCGACACTGCCCTTGAGGACCATCGGCCTGAGTATGAGTTTTTGATTACCTTTTGAATCTTGCCCTATTTGTTCTAAGTGTTGAATATAAACCATCAGTCATTATTTGGAGCAGTTGACCGGCTCTATCTGAGATCCGATTAACCAACCCATCAAAACAAACTGCACGATATCCCTTAGGTCCAAATAAGTCTATTAAATCAAGAGCAAGATTTAAATTTTCTTGTTCGGATACAAGATTTTTTTCAACACTGATTGCATGAGATTTTATGTTTTTTTGTTCAAGTACAACGGCTTCATATATCTCAGAAGCCTGATTAAAATTATTTTGGATATAAGCTTTTTCTGTTGCCAATTTATTAACTGATTCATCCAACAAACGAACCTGTTCATTACATTCTCGTCGAACATCATCTTTAAGACTTTTTATAGTTCGTTCCATTGAATGATCTTCTTGTTTTTTTACTCGAAGTTGTGTTTCAAGAAGTTCTATTTTTGATCGTATCTTATTAGGTTGTTCGCGTAATTCATACTCTCTGTCATGGAGTTTTTCAACTGCATGGTCATATTTTAACCTGATAGGACCAATCTTGGGTCGATCAGGGACCGGCTTAATCTTAGCGTCATATTCAGCCATCTTATTAAGATGATAGTCATAATCGACTTTTCGTCTTTCCTCTGGAAGAGACTGATTGCACGAATCACAAATACCTTCTTTGGCTGATAACGCCATACTCTTTTCACTATAAGAAAAATTTGCGTATTTCTCATTTAATCTTTCAATCTTATCCGCTTCTAAAATCAATTGCTCAGCATTTAATATTCCTTCTTCAATACATTTTATTTCTTTATAAAGTTCTTGTTCTGGCTTTGGAGTATCATTTAATGCTTTTTTGTGTTCAGATATTTGATTAGATATAAAAACAATATTTGATTGAATATCAATTTGTTTATCAATAAATGATTTTGTTTCTTTAATTACTCTTTCAGAAATTTCTTTCTGAACTTTTGGAATCTCTTTATCTCTTACTTGTTTAGCAATTTCATGAGATTTTTCAATTACCTTAAGACTGATTGATGAGTCCGCTCTTTTCTTTGCTGCATCAGTAACTCTTTTAGGGATTTCTCTTAACTGCACCCCATAAGCAACCCTTTGTCCTTCAAAATAATTAATACTTTCTTTTACAGCATCACGTTTCTTTTTTGCATCTACAAGGCCATCATCTAATTGCTCCAAACCCGATACAATTGAAAGAAGTTCTGTTCTTTCTCGATCACCCATATCATAAAAAGACTTTTGCCCTTTTCGTTTTTGAGAAATATAAACTCCCAAAAGAAATCTTTCTGGCCCCATCCCTAAAAGTTGATTAAGTTCTTTTTGTGTAATCGACTTTTGTTCTTCACCGTTTTTCCAAACCAAAAGCCTATTCGGTCTTGAGCGTTCAATGGATATCTCATCTTGGCCAAATGTTTCAGTTGTTTTAACTGTGCATCCAGTTGTACCTCTTTTAATAACCGAATCAACAGTTCCATCCTTAGGCCGTGGTCCTCCCCACTTAGGAAGCCATCCATATCGACACCAAAACCAAGCATCAAAAAGGGTACTCTTACCGGACATGTTTGAGCCGCCCGTGTCTCGATTATCTCCATCAATAAGGGTTAATCCATCAGGAAGTGACCAATAAAGTTTATCGTAGGATCTAAAGTTTGTTAGGTTTATCTGAAGCATATTGTAACAATCTGTAAGTGCTGTTTTTTGTTCGAAACTCCACGGTATAATCATCAATGAGTTCCATTTTATTAACTGAAGTCGTTGAGATCATTCGATCACTGCTTGGAACTGACAATCCACCACCTAAACTTATTATACGGAATGACTTTCCAAGTTGAGGAAGGTCTAAGCAATATCCTTCCATTTCATCAGTTCTTACATTGTTATGGATCGATTCGATCTTAATAAGAACCATCCGGTCATAAACTGTATAGCCCAATTCATTTCTATCTGGCGCTATCGAGTTCCACTTCGATTTCTCTTTGGGTGTTTTTATTTCCTTTGTGTTCGACATGGGTTACCGACCTTTCATAATCAGTTTTACAAACTGTAGCGACAGGACATCTGCCATTTCTGTTTTTATCCAATAAATATGTGATTCGATGTTCTTTTACATCTTCATCAGAACGATTCATTGTAATAACATTTGATGATTTCTTACAAATCCCCCAAGAATCACCCACATCAGTCATTCTCAAAAGACTTGTTCCAGATTTATTAACTCGATGACCTATACGATTTGTCTGAGCACCACCAGCGCCTGCAATAGTTAATTCAAGACACGCCTGTTTAAGTTCTGAATAAATATATTCTTGTAATCCATATTTATCAGCTAATTCTTTATATTTTCTTGATTTTAAACATTGACCGTAATCACACAATAAAAGATGAAAGTCCCATTCAAGTTTTTGAATCCGTGCAGCATCAGTAAGATCTTCAATAAAACAATCTTTGCCATACATAAATTGAAGCCGAACATACTTTTCTAACAAAGTGTCCGCCTCTTTAACTTTTAAAGCCATTTCTGGGGACCAAGTATGACGGGGTTGAGATAAAGAATTAATGGGCAAACCAGAAAATCGAGCAAGGTAACGAATCTTAGTTGGTATTTCTTCATCTTCATGAATTGTGACAAAAACTTTCTTACCAGACATTGCTGCATGGTAAGCAAGATTTGGGCACAACATTGATTTTCCAACATTTGACCCACCTAAAAACGTTGTCCATGTTTGAGGCAATAATCCCCCTCCCATGGCTTCATCAATAAAATGTATTCCAGTAGGAATTGCGTTTGTGGATTGATTTGCGGCCTGGTCACAAACCATTTCATGATCCCCAAATTTAGAAACTCTAGAATCTTCAAAGTCAGTTTTAAGTAAATCTTCTAATTTGCCCTTGGTGTATTCATAGGCATTGTCATGACTTCCTGTATTAAAAAGCTGGGATGCCTCACGATAAATAGAAATAAATTCATTTGCTCGAAGGAATCCTGTCAATTCTTTTTTGATTTTATCAAAAGAAAAATCCTGGGTTTTAGAGCAAATTAATGCTCTTTCATTTTCATATACTTGAGCATCTGTACCGTGTTTTCGGATTTCATGAGCAAGATCTTCTCCTCCCATGGTGACTTTATAGGTTTCATAATGATTTTTAATCTTTCGAAAAAACCATTCAAGCTCTCCTGTGAAAAATTTCTCTGTTAAAAAGACACAAGACTTTTGACAAAAGGTGTAATCTTTTAACATGTAATATAAAACTGCTCGTTGAAAATGTGGTCCATATGCGGTGCTCAATGATTTATCCTCCACATCTAATATACGGTTATGAATACTTGACTTTTTTATGAAATGATGCATAATGTAAAAAAGGTTGATAAATTGGATTTTTTACAAAATGTTTTTTATTTTAATAAGTTAAGGATGGACCGACCCTTGTTGGCCGGTTCACCCTCCAATGGGGGTGCAAAGCCCCCATATCGACCTCCCCAGACCAGAGCAATTTGGTCTGGGGTTTTTTATAAACCAAAGAAAGGAATGAAATGTATAAAGCAAAAACACCCGACAAAGAAGCAGGTAAAAGATTGTGTACTTTAATATCTTTAGACATGATGGAGAAGGGCATTACACAAATCGAATTAGGTAAAATACTTGGAATAAAACAACCTTTTGTGAGTAAAATAACAAATCGTGAAGTTATGCCACAAGCTATAGTTTTATTAAGATTTCAAGATTTTATGAACTACCCTAATTTGAGTTCAATTATATACGATCGCAATAAATACGAAAAAAGAATTTCTTTATTAAAGAAGTCAATTAAAAAGAAATACCCATCAAAAAGAAATGAAAAGAGACTTAAATTTTTAGGAATTAAATAGATCATTAAACCCATTTCCGTATAATAAGGGAATGGAAGTTGGAAGAGAACTCTTATATACACAGTTTGGATCACACGTTTACGGAACGAACGTGCCCACGTCCGACATGGATTATAAGGGGATCTTTATTCCGTCGAAATCTGACATCCTGCTCCAAAGAGCAAACCATACGTCGATCAATCGAAATACCAATCGGTCCAACACAAAAAACACTGCCGAAGATGAAGACATTGAACTCTTTACCCTTCAAGGATTCCTACGCCTTTGCAAAGAAGGTCAAACTGCTGCGGTTGACATACTTTTTTGTCCAAGCCGTTTCAGGACACAAACGTCTCCTGAAGGTGAGTTTATTATCGAAAATAGACACAAATTGATACATTCAGGGGTCAGTTCTTTTGTGGGATATTGCCAAACCCAAGCTGCCAAATACGGCATTAAAGGAAGTCGCATTGCATCGGTTCGTGCCGCAATCGAGTTTCTTGAAACCCTGCCAACACACGACAAGCTAATTGTTCATTGGGACAAGGTGTTGGAGTTTGTCGAAGAACACCAAAATGACAAGTATTCTTCAATAAACAAATCTGGTGTGAGAGATCCATTTATTAAGATCACGCCTTGCAAAGGTCCTAATGCTGTAATGGTTGACCATTTAGAAGTTAATGGCAGAAAACTTCCATGCCATGCACTAATAAAATATGCCCACGAAGTCTTATCTAAGATCTTAGACAACTATGGTGAGCGTGCCAAAAAAGCAGAGAAGAACGAAGGCATCGACTGGAAAGCTCTTATGCATGCTGTGCGAGTATGCGAAGAAGCTAAAGAACTTCTTTCAACTGGATTTGTTACATTCCCTCGTCCAGAAAAAAATCTACTTCTACAAATTAGGAAGGGAGAACTTCCTTATAAGAAGGTTTCTCAAATAATAGAAGAAGGTGTTCAAGAAATCGATGCTTATCAAGAACGTTCCATCCTACCAAAATCTATTGATGAATCATTCTG
>Ga0114923_10001873_pt1 | contig 14379 bp, 13 predicted proteins | sample SumtaG_FD_89578 | JGI IMG/M metagenome (GOLD analysis project Ga0114923, IMG submission 89578) | Deep subsurface microbial communities from Indian Ocean to uncover new lineages of life (NeLLi) - Sumatra_00157 metaG | ecosystem: Environmental > Aquatic > Marine > Oceanic > Sediment | place: near...
ACAGTTGATGAGCTGGTAGTTGATACTACACTGCCAACTGTTGCAATAATTTCTCCTAGCAATGATGCCTATGTCAACAATCCTTTTCAGGTTGTTGGAACTGCAACTGATGCAACTTCAGGGATTCAGAATATGAGAATTAGATTTCGAGACAATGGTACAAACACTCTTGTAGCAACATGCTGGGCCGTTTACGATGGATCACTAAATTGGACTCTGAATGTAAATGATGGCGGAGCATGTAGTGTTCCAGATGGATATTATAGAATTGTAGCAAGAGCTAGAGACAATGCCAATAATGATAAATATGATAGTGTACTAAGAGTTACGATTGACAATGTAAAACCTATAATTTCAGATCATATTTACGTTCTAACAAGTGGAGGGCTTTATCTTATCGGCGCAATTGCAGAAGATGCAACTTCTCCAATAGCGGAGATTACTTATGAGATACAAGATGCTGGTGGAGCTGTGTTAGACGCTGGGAATTTTTTTCAACTCAATGGAATTGACTGGAATGGGAATCCTCAAACTGGACAATTTGGAATAGATAAAAAAGTTGGTGGGGTGGCAGGTACTGCTGTTCTATCAGGTGATCAGCATAAACTGATCATTTGTACTACAGATCTTGCTGGTAATACTGGAGGGAATCTGGCTGGTACAGGTTGTTTAGAGATCAACATAGATAAACAAGCTCCAATAGTAACCCCAGTGGATGATATTCCTTTAAAAGAGGGGGATGCTTTCCCAAGTATTCCTATGAATGTGTCTGATGGGACTGGTGTTTTGAAATTTTGTGTGAGATATACTCATACCCCAGAGATTGTGGGTGGGGCTCAAATGAGTCCAAAGAAAGTGTGTGATACATTTCAGTTTGCTATTGCTCCTTTGAATAAAGATTATGATTTAAGAGATTTTCTTTTTGAGGGACTAGATTTCGCAGATACATCTGTTCTTTATGAAGGGACATATGAGGTAGAGTATTGGGCAGGAGATGTTGTTGCTCAGGTACGGGGTTGGACAGACTACTTTACTCTGACAGTTGATAATGTGACTCCAATAGTTGACTTGAAGGCTAATGGCGCTACCTCAATAACTATAAATGAGGGTGATAGCGTGAATTTTGCAGGGCTTTTTGACGATCCAAGTTATTTGCCAAGCAGTTCAGCCTATGGTGGTTTGCCAAATAGTCCAGATGATGCGAAGTGGTCGCCTGTTATGGACTATGGAGATGGTACGGTTGCATACTACCCTCTTGGAATGGATCTGCCAGGCGCTGTGCCGACGATTCCTTCTAACACGTATTCTACTTCAGGAACATACACAGCAATATTATGGATTTGCGAAGATCGACCTGAATTTCATATGGCTGGAAATGCTAGTGAGAATGTTCTTTTGGAGAAACTTTTAAGCCCGAGTGCTGCTGAAGCTGTAAATGGTTTCAATCCGCTTAGTGAAGGTACTTGTGGAATGTCTTCAGTCACAATAAATGTAAATAATTTGGTTCCAGCTGTTGCAATTGGAGCAAATCCTGGGACGAGTGTTACTGAAGGGACAGCAGTTACACTAACAGCAAATGGTACTGGAGGAAACGCTCCTTTAAGTTATAGCTGGTCTGGAGCTTGCTCAGGAACAGCAGTTACTTGCACAATGCCTAGTACACCAGGGACATATACAGCTGTAGTAACCGTGACTGATGTAGATGGAGACACTGCTACTGATACTATAACAATTACAGTGAACCCTGCTCCTGTTCCACTCCCTACGCCAGAACCAATTCCCCAAGTGCTTGGAACTGGCAATGTGCCTGAGGAGGAAGATGCAGAAGAGACTGATGAAGAAGAAACAGAAGAAGAGGCAGAGGAAGTAGCAGAAGAGGATGATGGACAGGTACTTGGGTTAGATTGTGAAGAAGAATCAAAGGTTTCTGGATATGTTTATTATGATAAAAATGGCGATGATGAGAAGGATGAGGATGAAGAAGGATCAGAAGATGTAACAATCAAGGTATATGCTGAGATTGACGGAATTCGAAAGTTGATTAGCTCAACTCGAACAGATGAAAATGGGTACTGGGAAACAAAAGTTTGTCCCGGAGAATACGAGGTTGAGATTGATAAGGATGATCTGCCTTCTGGAGCAGAAGTCAAAGGGGATGATGTACTCAAGATCACAGTTGATCTAGACGAGGAAACAAATGATATTGATTTTCTTATCGAAGATGATGGATTGTTTGCAGGGCTAAAGTGGTGGTATTGCGTGATTCCGCTTCTGATACTGTTACTATTAGGAGGTGGATATTTTGTGACTCGCAGAAGAGAATAGTATTCGTCTTAAATTAGCAAAAAGTTGAAGTGCTTTTGAAGGAAACTTTAAGGGCACTTTTTGTCTACACTTTAAGAATATGGGATAATAAATTTAATATAAGAGTTTTTGATAATGACTAAGCAAAGTCGCAAACAAACTATCCAATCCAAAATTAAGGAACTAGAGAAAATCGTGGCTTACTTTGAAGCCCAAGAGATTGATCTTGATCAAGCTATTGAAAAGTATGAAAAGGCCTCAAAACTAGTGCAAGAGCTGAATGAGGTTTTGAAAAAGTACGAGGCAAAAGTCAAAAAAATTGCCCTCCGCTCTTGAAAATTATTTTTTACTGCTAATTCTTGCAAATAGTATGTTAAAGAATCAGAAATTCCTTTATGGTTTGATTGGGTTTCTATTTGTTGTAGTTGTGCTTTTGGCAACAGTGGTTGTTTATCTTGTTGTGACTGATAAGGACAGTGAGGAAACAGACTTGTCATATGGAGATATCTCAAGTTTTGAGGAATGCATTGAGGCGGGCTACCCTGCCATGGAGAGTTATCCAAGAAAATGCGCAGTTCCTGAAGGAGAAACTTTTACAGAGGTTCTAGAAGAGGTCATTGAGGAAGAGGACGATGATGCTGCTGACGATGCTGATGCTGCAAGCGGAACATCAAATTTGAAAGTTTTCTTTGCGAAAAATCCAGATAGCAACAACGATTTTACACAAGTTTTCAGTGTTTTTCGAACAACGAGCCGAGTTGATGTTGGTACGTTTGTAATTGAGGAACTGATTGAGGGACCAACTGCTGTAGAAGAAGCAACCGGACTTTTCACTCCGATTGATTTAGCTGAGGTATCAAACTGTGGAGGAGATGATTTTTCATTGGTTGTTGATGCGGTTGCCAAGGAAGCCACACTCACATTCTGTAAACAGGTTCAAAGCGCTGGCGTTGGAGATGACGCAAGAGTGATCTCCACAGTTGAAGCAACTCTCGAGCAATTTCCCACTGTAGATACAGTCGTGATCCTTACAAAGGATAATCACTGCTTCGGCGATGAAAGTGGACTGGATCTTTGTATATGAATAGCTGTTTAGCTGTCTAGCTGGTAACTAGGAATAATTAATAACCTCGGCTAGGAAGAAGAGGTAGAATATAAGTAGTAGCCAGCCTTCCCATTTGGTGATTTGTTTTTCCTGGGCAATGAAGAAATATAGAATCGTGGCTACGATCATAATTGGCAGTGCAAAGGAAAGCAGATTAGAGCTGACTGTGAGCTCTCCAAATAGAGAAGCAAGTCCCATTACTCCAAAAGAATTAAATATGCTAGAGCCTAGCACGCTTCCAACGACCATTTCAGATTTTCCTTTTCTAGCAGCATTTACAACAACTGCAAATTCTGGCAAAGAGGTACCAAGAGCTACGACTCCTATGGCCACGATTTCTTTGCCTGTGCCTAAAATATCTGCAATTTCGATCACTGATTGGACTGTGTATTTTGCAGATATAAATATTAGAATTGAGCTGAAAAATATTGTGGCTACAGTCAAGAGGTTAAGCTTTGTTCCTTTGTGTTCGTCTTGAAGTTCCTTCTTGATTTCTTTGCTTTCTTGTTTTTTGCGGGTGTTAATTGTGTAAAAAAGATAAATCGCAGCGCCGGACAGTGCTAGAAGTCCTTCCAAAAGAGTAAATTTAGAATCAAGCAGGGTTAAAACCAAAAAGAAGGAAGAACCTACAAAAAATGGTAGATCAACATGCAGCAGGTCATATGAGATTTCTACTTTTTTGGCTATGATTGCTCCTACGCCCAAAATCAAAAATATGTTTGTAATATTTGAGCCAATTACATTTGCTGTTACAATTTCTGGGGATCCCTCTAGAACCGCGAAAATCGAAGAGATGATTTCAGGCAGCGAAGTCCCAATTGACACAATCGTGACTCCGACAATAAACGCCGGGATTTTGAAGTGTAAGCCGATTTTCTCAGCTGAATTTGTAAGCCACTGCGATGATTTGATCAGCATGGCAATGCTTAGGAGGAAGATCGGGATCCAGAAAACGAGTGTGTTCATTGTTTGCTTGCGTAACTATTAATTAGATTGTCTACATGATAGTGTAAATTTCGAGGATATTCAATGCTTTTGATAGACAATTTGAACTAGCCCTTCCTCAAGTTGTGTGACTTTTGTCCTTTTGAGATTAATATCGAACTCTTGATCTCCAAACAATTTAACGCCTTTGCCAAGGATAGTCGGATGTATGTCTATGATAATTTCATCAATGAGATTTGCTTTAAGAAAGCTTGAGTTCAATTTGCCTCCACCTATGATGAGGAGTTCACTATATCCTCGTTTTTCTACCTCTTCGATAACTTCCTTAGAATCAAGATTTGTGAAAAGAATGGGATCATTTTGAGTTTGTGCAGCGATCAGCTTTTTATTTCTTGTCATGACGATATTTAATTCGCAATTATATGGAAAATCTTCTTTGCTTGTTTCCCATGTTTTTCTGCCCATCACTATGGCTTTTTTGGATTTGACTAGTTTAGTGAAGATTTCCCAGTCTGTGTCGCTAACCCAATCGGTTTTATGGTCGCTTCTGGCTATGAAGCCGTCGATTGAAATTGCATTGTAGAGTGTTACTTTCATGAATTATTAGTATGAGATATTAATTTGTAAATAGTACATTCTTTCTTAAATTTCCAAAACAATTAACTGCAGGAGAAACTTCTAGACTATAGTATTTCTCTAATAGTTTTTCGGGAAGTATGTCCTTGATTTCTTGTTTGATAGGATCAATTATTCCAATATTTTTGATTATCTTTTTTTGAATTAAATTTTCGGCCTGCTTTAGATATTCCTCGATTGCTGGTGCATCCAATTGTCTCCACTTGTTAGCTGGTACCTCAAAGAATTTTTTTGCTCGTCCAGAAATCTGCTGAATCTGTATGTTGATGTAATCAACCCGAATTCCATGATTGGTGAGATCCTGAACGATTTCTTCCATATCGGTATTAATTTGGGCGTCAATGTTGAGGCCTAATTTTATTCCTTTAGAATATTCTGCCATAGTTTTTAATCCTTTTAGAGTTTTTTGATAATGTGAATCGTCCTTGTGAAGTTCTATAGCTTTTTCTATATTGTTTGCTTTTTTCCAGAGCTCAGAATCAGCGGGTTGCATCATGATGTCGTGAAGGTTTCTATATCCTCTAAAAGTTACTTCCAAGTTATCAATAAATTCGCTAGCCTGCTGCGCGAACTTTTTATTTATTAGTTCTCCATTCGTGACTAAAGTCGTATTGAATCCATGTGCTTTGATTATTTGCAGTATCTCTACTAGCCCTTGATGTATTAGTGGTTCTCCACCAGTGACTAGTATATGGGAAGGTTTATCTTGAGTATTGGTCAACTTTTTAATTATTTGTTCTGCCTTTTCAATAGGCAAGAAGGAATAATTTTTTTCCAATGCGCTCATATAGCAATGCGGGCATTTCCCCCAGTTGCAGCCGTTTGTGATTTCTAGAACAAAAGTTTGTGTCATTTATTGAATTTAATTGGCATAATTATCATACAAAGAATATAATTTATTCAACCTGTTGTCAAAATCGACGACACAATATTCTTGTTACTAATTAAGGGCGATTTGCAACCAGCTTCAGATTCTTCTAATATGATAGTATGAACATTCTTATTGGGGCATTTCAGTTCATAGTTGGAGTGATGATTGTATCGATTGGGAGCGAGACCGCAAGTATCCTGGGCTCTGAAAGTTGGACCCAGCTTCATCAATCTGGCTATGAGGGTGATCTAAATACTGAATGGGATCAAATCAGCGCTGCAAGTGGCACCTTTTCCGTAATTAATGAAGGCTCAGAAATTTCCCATTCACCCAACCAAGCTAGTACCAAAATAGCAAAAGCCTACCAAGATGGTTCCAACAGTCCGGATGGTAGTTTTTCTAGGTCAATTTGGCATTTATCTGATTGGTCAGAGGGCGTTACTACTCAAGTTAGTGCTTGGTACTACTTGCCTTCTAACTTTTACGACCAAATGCAAGGCGCAGTTCAACTGCTCGGCTACGATACCTATCCCACTCTTCAAAATCAGCTAAGGCTAGCTATCTATAACTTTGACAAAAATGCGTATGTTTTTGTTATGGAAAATGGTCAAGGAAGAAATATTCTAAAAGGTCCTCATTTCCCAACTGGAGAATGGTTTAAAGTTACCTTAGAAAATGAACTTAGTAATACCAAAGGCTGGAGCAAACTTTATGTAAACGATCAGCTAGTCGCTAGCACTGATAGTCAAAACTGTGAGTGGTTGGATGATTGCGGTGATACCATGCCGAGTGTTCCTATTACAAGAGTTCGTTTTGGTTTAGTGGCTATCGCGAATGGCATTCAGACCAATCCTCTTGCTGTTTATCTCGATAATCTTCAGATTTCAACTGTTCAGGCTTCCAGCGATAACTACTACGTCTCACTCTCAGGCAATGATTCCAATTCTGGAACTGAGAATGCGCCTTTCAAGACTATACAAAAGGCAGCAGATATTGCGCAAGCTGGAGAAACAGTGTTTATTAGAGGCGGCACACATTATCCCACTAGTAGAATAGAGCCTGCCAATAGTGGAAATGAAGCTGAAGGCTACATCACCTTTACAGCTTATCCAGGTGAAGAACCTGTTGTTGATGGGGCCCAGATGGGTGATATGGGTTGGGGGGGTGTATTTTATGTGCGTGGCACTCAAAGCTCAGATACTGGCAAAGGATACATCAAAATTTCCAATCTAAAAATCATCAATTCAAAATGGTTTGGCATTGCAGCAAATTACGCCAATCATGTTATTATTCAAGATAACGAAATTTATGATACAGCAGCTTCAGGTATTTACTCTAGAGAATCAAGTTATATCACCATCGATGGAAATGATGTTCAGATGGCAGGTACAGATGGATATAAGGGCAATATTACAGATGGTTGCGCTGGTGGGGCTGAAGTGCAGGAAATGGTGAGTGTGGCAAGTGTGAGTCATTTTGAGATCAAAAATAATACTGTGCACAATGGAGCTGGATTTCATTGTGGAGGGGAAGGGATTGATGTTAAGGAAGCGTCGTCTTATGGTAGTGTTCACCACAATCAGGTTTACGATCTTCCAGCAAACTTCACGTATGATGGAACTGATCGTGGAGAAGTTGGAATATATGTCGATTCATATGACTATGCAGATCCATATTTGCATGACATTGAGGTTTACAACAACATTGTCTCCACTCCTCAAGGAGTTGCTATCAATGCTGAGCAAGGAGGCATAGTTGATGGTGTGAAAATATACAATAATATTATCTATGATGTGTATTGGAATGGGTTGCAAATCGGGGATTGTTGTGGCAGCAATGAGGGCTGGAAGAAAAATATCCATATCTTTAATAACGTTGTGTACAATAGCGGACATGGCACTGATTGGGCTGGGGGTATTGCTATGCGAGCGACAAAGATAGAGAATATCGAGATTGATAACAACATTTTAAGTCAAAACAATACTTGGCAACTACGGGACAAAAGTGGGCAGGCTACAATGAGAAATAATATTATTGACGGGGATAATGGAGGTTTTTCTGCAGGGGTTGATTTTTTAGAAGGAGATCCAGGGTTTGTAAATGCTTCTTCTAAAAACTTTCATTTGGTTCAAAGTTCAATAGCAATTGACGCTGGATTAGACATAGCAATAGACTTTGATTTTGATGATAGGGTTAGGCCGGTAGGAACCGGAATAGACATTGGGCCTTTCGAATCACCTGAAGCGGTTCCGCCTGGTCCAGATAGCTGCAAGGGTGATTATAATGATGATGGAACAGTTGACATAGCTGATTTTGGCGTATTTGGACAAAATTACAAACAAGATAGTATCAATTGTTATTATGATTTAATAGGAGATGATTGTTATTTGGGAATAGGTGATTTTGGGCAATTTGCTGGCGTATACAAAACAGGCTTGTGTGTCCCCTAGATTGACATAGTTATCCTTCAGCGCATATAATCTAGCTAATATGTTGTCAAAATCGACGACACAACTTATAGAACAATCTTTTGAAGATGTTGGTCTCTCAAAAGAGCATGCCCGCGTTTACTTGAAACTCCTGGAATCAGGCCCAACTCCTGCTTCATACATTGCCAAAAGAGCAAGGGTTCCAAGGAGTACTGCTTACGGACTTCTGAAGGATTTGATAAAAGTTGGTCTAGCCTCATCTGTGAAAAGTGAAGCCAAAGCAATTTTTATGCCCTCCTCTCCTGACCAGTTGCAATTCCTGATTCTTCAAAAGTCCTTACAATTTCAGCATCACTTGAAAAATTTGGATAAGAATTTGCCAGAATTGAGCACGATTTTTACATCTCACCAGGCAAATTTCCCAAGTGTAAGATTTTTTGAAGGTGAGAAGGGCTTGAAAACGGTTCTTTATGATACTTTTTCTGCAAAGGAATTGCTATGGATCTGTCAGGGCAGTAGTGAAACTCAGAAGAGCTTGAAAGACGATCCAAAATATTTGAAAGATTATTTGATAGAGGCAAAGAGGCGAAAGTTAAAAGCCCGAGAACTGATTGAGGATACCCCTGCTGGGCGCGAATATAAGAAAAAATATGGATCTAGAAGTGTGCAAGTCCGATTGATGTCAAAAAGAAAAGTTGCAAAGAACGCAGGATTCGGCCATGTGGACAAGGCTATCTATGACGGCAAGATCACCTATATCTCTCATGATAATTTGGTTGGTGTGATCATAGAAGACGAAACTCTCGCTTCCCACGAGAAGCTCCTTTTTGAGGATTTATGGGAGAAGCATGGAGCTTAAGTTTATGCAGTCTTGCCTTGAAGTAAAGCATAAAGTACTTTGTTGATTGGAACTGCGATGTTCTGTTTTTCTGATAATCTCATAACTTCCCCTGTGAAAATGTCGATTTCTAACTTTTTCCCTTTTTCAAAATCTTCCAAAGTAGAGGGCTTGAAGTGCCCTAGTGCTCGCGCAAGTTCAACTCGTTTCTCAACTACGTCTTCTCCCTGAAAATCAACCCCTTCTGCTAAAGCTATTTTTTCAATTTCCTTAATTGTGGAAACGCATAGATCATAAGTCCGTTTGTTGTCAAGAATTATGTCCACAGGTTGTTGAGTTAGTAGACATATCATATTAAATGTTGAATTCCAAATGAATTTTCTCCATCTAGCTGCTTGTATGTCATCGGGAAGCTCGTATTGGATATCTGCTCTTTTAAGTAAATCAGCTATCGACTTTATTCGAGCTGTCTTCTTTCCGTCATATTCGCCAAAGCTTAATATACCTAATCCTGTATGCTCTATATATCCGGGTTTTGGCATCCCTACTCCAATCTTTGCAAATGCAGGAATGATCCGTTTTGTGCCGAATTCCCTAGCTAACATTCTGTCGTTGGAAATGCCGTTTTGCGGGGTAAGAATTATGGCTTCCGCTTTGATCTGCTTTTTTATTTGGTCGATAGTGGATTTTGTGTCATAGGATTTGACAGTGAACAAAATCAAATCGCAGTCTTTAAGGTGAGATGCATTTTCTGTAAATACGGCGTCCTTGATTGTGAAAGTTTCGCCAAGAGAATTGACAGTTAGACCTTGTTTTCCTATAACCTTTAAAGTCTCTCCTCTAGAAAGAAACACAACTTCAAATTCGGCCTTTGCCAGTTTTCCGCCAAAGTATCCCCCTACTGCACCTGTGCCGACTATTCCAATTTTGTCAATTTTCATCTTAAGTTGAGTTTAGGTTTATCAAGATAGTGATAAAATAGCCATAACAAGGGTCATAATGCGTGCGGCCCATGTTAAGCATACTCTACTGATTCAAAAATGCGTGGAATGAGATTCCTTCGTATTTCCATACGCTTTCAGGATACCTGTCAATAATACCTTGTTTTTCGTTTTCAGATATTGTATAGAAGTGAGTCTGAAGTGTGCCACTCCAGAATCTATTGACTGCGGTGGTTCCTTCAACTTGGTTTAGGAATGCACAATATGCTACCCGCTCGTATTTCCATACTTTGTCCGGATATTTGGCTATCACGGTATTCTTCTCGTTTTCAGATATTGTATAAAAGTGTCCATAGAATGTGTCGCTCCAGAATCTATAAACTGGTAAAGATGGTGACGGGCAGGAAACACCATCATAGGCAAGTGCATAATAGGATATCCCTTCGTATTTCCATACATCGTCTGGGTACTTTGCTATTACAGAATTTTTTTCACTTTCGCTTAATGTAAAGAAGTGATTTCTGTACTCGTTACTCCAGAATCTATGCAGAGGAAGTTTCAACAAATCTTGTCCTTGGTCGTCATCACCACCACCATCATCGTCTCCTCCTTCATCAACTATATTCAAGATCATTGTCAAATCCTGGCCAGCCCCATCATAGATATTTGGAACCCCAAATGTTAGGCTTGAATCTATCGTGACTTGGGTTGATGTTTGGGAGTCATTGACGACCTTGAAGGTAAAAATTGCGAGTGCTCTTTTTCCCTCAAAACCTCTGGGTCCGATATGGGCAACATCCAGGCTCATTTTCCCGTTACTGTTGTCTATTTTATCTAGCAATTTTAGGGTGTCATCCAGCACAACAATACTATTTCCTCTGAGTACTTGTGGATCAAAGCTGATTGAAATTTCAGAAACTGAAGGATTGTCGCCAGGATCAGGATCAGGTAAATCAGTCTCAAGTTCAACGGTTACAATATCCCCAACGACAAGGTCAGTCCCTGGTGTAGGCGTAGTTTGTACTAGAGCAAGCTGTTGAGCTGCTTCTGAGTCTCCTATTCCCAGATCGTCTCTAAAATAAACTATAAGCGCCAAAGTCGCGAATAATAATAGGGCAATGATAATATTGAAAATTATAAAGCGTTTTTTTCGCATAGCAAGAAATAATTTTAAAATAATTAGGAATAGTTTACATTTTTATTTATAATAACGCAATTAGAGATTTTTGTATGAGTAAAATCAGATGGTTTATATTGGTGGTTTTCATTATCCTCGTCGTTACTGTTTGTCTAGGAGTTGTTGTCCTTGTGAGAGATACACAGGAAGGGAATGGTATAAATTTTTTTGGACTTAAGGAAGTGATTTCGGAGGAGCCGATCAAAGGCCCTGATCGCGGTGAATGGGGCAATGATTTGGACAACACTTTCCGCACTCTTACAATTTCTCCAACAAATTCTGATGTTGTTTATGTGGGAAGCGAAGGAAATGGAATGTTTCGAACTCTTGATGGGGGTGTGAATTGGGATTGGCTTCGAAATGGTTTGAAGCATGAGGGAAGTCATTATCCTGAGATTTATGACATGGCAATTGATGAGAACAATGAATCTGTTGTTTTGGCTGCAACTACAAACGGGCCTAGTCCAATCTACAGCGATGAATATAGTGTGCCTGTGACTGCTGGAATTTATCGAAGTGAAAATGGCGGGGATACATGGACGCAATATTTGGAGGGACTACCGAATTCGGCTATTTCGAGCCTTATTCAATTTCCAGGCGTGTTAGATACTTTTGTTGCTGGATTGGACGGACAAATGTCTAGTAGAGATAATTATAGCGGTTTGGATAATTTCGGAGGGCTGTATATTTCAAGAGATAGTGGAAGAAGTTGGGAAGCTTTGCCAATTCCTGAAGAGGGTGTTGAAAATCGTTATTCTAAATTGTTAGTTCGAGGTGAGAAAAGTGCACCTATTTTATATACTGCCGGGTTGGTGTGGGAAAAAAACCAGGGTTCTTATCAGGCTGAAATGAGCAATGTTGGCATAGGTTTGCTTCGAGGGACTTATGAAGGACAGACCTGGACAAAAATCAATCCAGGGGATGCATTTGTGCTCTATTTTGATGTTTCTGCTGAAGGGAATACGATTTATGCAGGTGATCTGGATGAGAGTCTTATACATATTTCTCATGATCGAGGTGAGAGTTGGGAGCAAGTTAATGGCCGTGGATTGGGCGCAATAAAGATTTCTCCTGAGGACAAGGAGAAAGTGTTATTTGCCGCAGGTAATGGTGTGTATTTGACCGAGGATGGCTTTCAAACAGAACAAAAGGTCCTGACTCTAGAAGATGGGGTAAATGATATCGAATACTTCAAGGGAGATCCAAATATTGTGTACGTTTCTGGCAGTGGACTGGTAGTCTATAAAAGTGTGGATGGCGGGCGTACATTTGAACAGGTTGCGAATTTGAGGGAGATGATTGATGGAATCTCTTCTAGTGCGTGGTAAATTATTTTTCCAGTCTTAACTGCATGTTTTTTTGCCCTTGCTGTTCCACCATTTTCGCTCCCAATGTTCAGGATAAGAACTGCATCGCACTCCTCTATCCACTTGAAACATGTCTGCATAATTTGTTCCATTTCTAGTTTATCCTCCCAGCCGGCAAGCATAGATTGCGGCACCAGCGGCAGATGTCCTTTTTTCATAATTTCGATTCCTGCATTGTTCGCTTTGGCGATGTTTGCCTTAGTGCCTTTGGAGGTATTTTCTTTGTAGGATCCAATTACGAATATTTTCATGCTGTCTTTATATAACAAATTGCATTGTTGTTCAATGGCAAATTCAGCTATAATTTCCTGACTTATTATAAAAAATGCGATGAAAAAAGTAATTCAAACTCAAGATGCGCCCTTCTCTCCTGGTCTTTTGTCTCAGGCTATTGAGGTGGATGGATTAGTTTTCACTTCTGGGCAGATTCATATAGATAACGAGTTCCAGCTTGTGGGAGACACTATAGAGGAAAAGACAAGAAAGGTGATGGATAATTTGAAAGCGGTTTTGACAGCTGTAGATTTGGGATTTGATGATGTGATCAAGGTAACGGTTTATTTGATAGACATGAAAGAATATAGCAATTTTACAGAGGTCTATGTGACATTTTTTAATAAACCAATGCCAGCTCGTGAGGTCGTGTGCGTGAAGGAGCTGCCAATGGGAGCAAGCGTGGAGGTGAGTTTGATTGCGAAGAAATCCTAGATTATTAAATACAAATCATGAAATACCAAGTTCCTGGGGTTGGCCTGGCAATTTCAAAAGAGATCTGTGAGTTCAATGGATGGAAAATCAGGGCTACTTCTGAGAAGAACTTTATTATGATTGTTTTGACTCTTGGGCGCTGAATGCAATTCTTATAGCCTCCTCCACTCCCTCAGCAAAATCATACTTTTTCAGGTCTTTTTTACTGATCCACGCTACATCGATTGAATCTTCCAGGGGTTTGGCCTTGCCTGACTTCCAGCGGCAGAGGAATAGGAGTGTGACTACATGGGCATTGTCTATTCTTGTGAAGGAGCTGCTTACTAGATATTTCATGCTCTTTTGAACTTCTAGTCCGACCTCTTCTCGAATTTCCTGACGCAAAGTATTTTCTAGAATATTTCGCTCCTTGTCTTTTGGCCGCTCAACTTTTCCACCAGGAAAACTCCATTTGCCAGCAGCCTGAACTTCATCGAAACTTCTTTGCGCTATGAGTATTTTTCCGTTCTTTGCAATAGCACCTAAAACAAGAACAATATGAAATTTTGCGTTGTCTTTGGTCTTGAGCACAGGAAAATGATAGTATATATTTATCTTATTAGCAATTAAAAATCTGCCATGGCTAAACCCTACAAAGATGCGACAAAAATCAGCATTGTTCTCTCTGTTCTTGCTCTAATTGGAATAATTTTGGGACTTGTGCTTGGCTCTGCCTTACCTACTATGATCCTTTTGCTTCCCACGATTATTTATGAGGTTTATCGGACTGAAGGTCGGTCTACAAAACTATCGTCATGGCTCCTTCTTGGAGTTTTTGTGCTGGAACTTGCTGCTCTGATTTTTAGTATTGAATTTGATCTGATTGAATATCTTGGAGTCGAAGAAAAATGGGTTGCAGGCTATGAAGTCCCTCTAGGAGATATCAAAGTAGTAGCGCCAAGTATTATGGCAATTCTCTCTGTCGTTCTCTTCACGCGCACATACGGCAAATACACAAAATGGCTCGCAGTGATAATTTTTATCACCTCTTTTGCGATAATTTACATACTCGATTCCAC
>Ga0114923_10001874_pt1 | contig 14374 bp, 10 predicted proteins | sample SumtaG_FD_89578 | JGI IMG/M metagenome (GOLD analysis project Ga0114923, IMG submission 89578) | Deep subsurface microbial communities from Indian Ocean to uncover new lineages of life (NeLLi) - Sumatra_00157 metaG | ecosystem: Environmental > Aquatic > Marine > Oceanic > Sediment | place: near...
GGCCAGAAGTTCTCTTGTGCTCTGATCACCGCCTCAGCCGTTGCCATTAAAGAACTTACGGAAATCGCCGCATGAAAAACACGCAAAAAAAACGAGAATATACAAGATTGTATTACAGATTACGCACATGCAATGACGAACGAAGGTGAGTATGGAAGAAACGGTTGATCTATCGGTTGATTTTGCTGGGATACATTTAGCTAATCCGGTATTTACCGCTTCGGGGACGTGTGGGTACGCCGAGGAGCTGGGTAAATATATGGATATAAACCGCCTCGGCGGATTTATTACCAAAAGCATCACGCGCCGGCCAAGAAAGGGCCATCCGACGCCGAGGATTATTGAGACCGACTCAGGGATGCTAAATGCGATTGGATTGGCAAACATCGGATTAGACGCTTTTGTTGAAGAAAAACTGCCCATGCTCGAAAAGTTATCCTGCGCGGTTTTCGTTAATCTGGCCGGTGAGACTATCGATGAATACGTGGCTGTGGCGCAGCGCCTGGCGACGGAGCGAGCGATAGCCGGGTTTGAGCTGAATATCAGTTGTCCCAACGTCGCTAAAGGTGGGATAAGTTTCGGCACCGAGCCTGCACAGGTAACAGAAATTACTTCGGCGGTGAAAAGGGCTGCCGGAGAAAAGGTTCTAATGGTCAAGCTGTCCCCTACCGTTACGGACATAAGTGTAATCGCTCGAGCAGCAGTTGACGCCGGTGCCGATGCACTTAGTCTGGTAAATACCTTTACGGCGATGGTTATCGATATTGAAAGTCGCAAGCCGATTTTGGCCAATAAGACAGGTGGATTGTCGGGGCCGGCAATAAAGCCAATCGCGGTTTATCTGGTCAATAAGGTTTACAATGAGGTTACGAAAGACCGCGGGGTACCGATTCTGGGTATGGGTGGAATCAGGAACGCTTCCGACGCTATCGAGTATATTATCGCAGGGGCAACGGCGGTTGCCGTTGGTACGGCGAATTTTGTCGAGCCGGGATGTACGGCAAAAATCATTGAAGGTATAAAAAAATACTGCACTTGCAACAATATAGCTAATATCAGAGAATTGGTCGGCTCACTTTTAGAGGAGGAATAGTTATGACCAGCCGAATATTTGCCTTTGAGAAAGTCCTGTGTAAACTGCTTTTGGTTGCTATTGCACTTCTGTCGTTATTGGTTATGTCGGCACCAGCAGCACAACAGAAGCTCAGACTGGACGAACGCCCTGCCGAACCCGGTGAATGGGGTTACCGCCCCGCCGACGGTGCGGTGTCCCAGGTCAATCCCCCGAGTTTTAGCTGGCGGCCTGAAAAAGAGATGACGTGGGAAATCCAGTGCGCCGGCGACACAAAATTCAAGAAGGTCGAATACCGCGCGAAGAATCTAAAGTTCAACGTGCATTTTCCACCTCGGACTTTTAAGCCCGGGACTTACACGTGGCGCTATCGTGGAAAAGACAGAGATGGCCGTTCTACCAATTGGAGCCAGCCACGAACGTTCACCATCGCCGGTGACGCCGCGGCTATGCCGCTGCCGGGTCGTGAAGAATTGATGTCCCGGATACCAAAAACCCATCCGAGGCTGTTCGTCCGTCCCGAGGACCTCAAGCGCCTGCGGAAACTTGCAAAAGGGCAAATAAAGCAAGAGTATGACAAACTCGTGACCGAATGCGAGAAGCTTCTGTCCAGTCCGCCTCCCACAAAGGAGCCGCCGACGTATCCGAAAGGTCTGGCGCGCGGCAGTGAGCGCTGGCGGGAGATTTGGTGGGGTAACCGAACATATACCATCCGGGCCTTGAACGGCGCTGCGACTCTGGCCTTTACGCGGCTGCTCGGCGGCCAGGAAAAATACGGCCTTGAAGCCAAACGAATCTTGCTGGAGTGTGCCAAGTGGGAGCCCAAGGGCAGTACCGGCTATCGCTACAACGATGAGGCGGGCATGCCCTACGCCTATTACTTTTCCCGCACATATACGTTTGTCAACGACCTGCTTAGCGAGCGGGAGAAAAAAATCTGCCGGGATGTGATGAAAGTGCGCGGCGACGAGATGTACCAGCACCTCTGTCCGCGTCATCTGTGGCGGCCGTATTCGAGCCACTCCAACCGTGCGTGGCACTTCCTGGGCGAGGTTGGCATCGCCTTTTTGGGTGAGGTCGAAGGTGCCGAAGATTGGGTCTGGTTCGCTGTTAATGTTTTCTCCAATGTGTATCCGGCCTGGTGCGACGACGACGGCGGCTGGCACGAGGGAGTCAGCTACTGGTCGAGTTATATCGGCCGCTTCACCTGGTGGGCGGATGTGATGCGGGTCGCCATGGGGATCGACGCCTATGACAAGCCGTACTTTTCCAGGGCCGGCTATTACCCGATGTATCTGATGCCTCCCGGCAAGGTTAGCGGGGGATTCGGCGACGGGGCCAATCGCAAGAGGGCCTCAAGCCTCGTGCCGCTGGTGAGCCAGCTTGCGGCGCAGGCCGGCAACGAACACTGGCAGTGGTACGTCGAGCAGATGGGCGGCCCGGCCGTGACATCCGGCTACATCGGGTTTCTTCGCGGCGCGCTGCCGAAGGTGGAGCCCAAGTCACCTGATGATTTGCCTGTTTCGAAGCTCTTCAGCGGCATCGGGCAGGCTTATCTGAATACAACCTTGATAGACGCAGGCCAAGACGTGCAGGTCATCTTCAAGTCGAGCCCGATGGGAACGCAGTCGCACGGCAATGCGGGCAACAACTCTTTTGTGCTCTGGGCGTACGGCCAGCGCCTGCTGATTCGCACGGGCCGCTATTACAACTACGGAGGGCCGCACCATCGCGACTGGATGTGGAGCACGCGCTCAGTTAACAATATCACGGTCAACGGGCAAGGCCAGGGCAAGCGCAGCGCCAAAGCCCAGGGCGAAATCATTGCTTTCAAAACTACGCCTTTGATGGACATCGTTGTCGGCGAGGCGGGACAGGCCTACGAGCCTGCGCTGGAGCGTTTCACGCGGAGCGTTATTTTTGTGAAGCCGGAATTAGTTATTGTTTACGACCGCCTGGAGGCAAGGGAACCGGCGACGTATGAATACTGGCTGCACGCTATCAATAAGATTAACGTGGATGGCCAGCACGACATTCGCGTCCGAAGCGATGACGTGGTTTGTGATATTGATTTTCTCACACCGTCCGGCCTGACCTTCAAGCAAACCGACCAGTACGACCCCAATCCCCGCCCGCGTATCACGCTGCGCGAATGGCACCTGACGGCAAAGACAGCAGAAGAAAAGAAACGCATGGAATTCGTAACACTCTATCGTCCGCATCGTATCGAGGACAAGCTACCAAATGAGGCCGGTCTTGAGCGGATTAAGGGCGGCTATGCGCTAAAGGCGAAACTTACTGATGGCTGGTTCACAGCACTTCTTCCCACCGACGACCACATTACTTTGAAAGGGCACGGTCTGGAAAGCAAGGGAGTTATCAAGTGCCGGCTGAAACGAACCGGCGAGCCGGCTGAAATCCTTGGGCCTGGTGAATAACCGGACAAAGCAATGCTCAATGAATGCAGGCTATTGTGCTCAGTAAGGCGAGCTAATGCCTAAAAGGAGCAGAGCAGATGGCGAAAGATATGGAACAACTGTATGCCGAACGGCTGAAGCGCTATGTTACTGCAATGCGTAACGAGAAACCGGATATGATTCCGATTCGTCCGTTTGTTGCAGAATTCACGGCCAAATACGCCGGGTACACCTGCCAGGATGTGGCGCATGATTACAACATGGCTTTCGAGGCTGCAGTGAAGTGCGCGAAGGATTTCGACTGGGACGCCGTTGTTCCAAACATGGTCTATGTATGGACAGGTCTCGCCCAGGCTGCCGGATTGCGCTACTACGGTATCCCCGGCATAGGCATCCCCCACACGGTCGGCTTCAACTACATCGAGCCTCCGGAAGAAGAGGCGTTCATGAAGCCGGATGAATACGATGCGTTGATCGACGATCCGACCGGCTTTCTCTACGACACCTGGCTGCCTCGCGTCTCCACCGAAGTCAGCAAGATTGGCGAGGCCTCGACAACTCGAAACAACCTGGCACTGGTCAAGAGTGGTATGGCTATGCTGCAATACTTCTACGCCTTCGGCCCGCAAATCGCGAGGCTGCGATCCGAATGCGGTACGGCGTCGGCTATTGCAGGCATCTTCAAAGCACCGTTCGACATCATCGCCGATAAAATGCGAGGCTACCTGGGGCTGGTGAGTGACATGCAGACGCAGCCCAAGAAAGTGCTCAAGGCCTGCGAGGCGCTTATGCCGCACCTGGTCAACGTGGGCCTGACTACTGCCGATGCGAACAATCAGGTGCCCATCGGCTACTGGATGCATCGCGGGTGTGTTCCTTTCGTCAACCCGAAACAATTCGAGTCCCACTACTGGCCCACACTCAAGCCCTGTATCGAGGAGTTCTGGAAGAACGGCCACCAGACGCTCTTTTACGCCGAGGGCAGGTGGAAGCATCACTTCGATACCTTCCGCGAGCTGCCCGACCGCAGCATCGTCTTCCACTGCGATCAGGACGATATCTTCGAGGTCCATCGCAGCCTGCACGATAAGTTCGCCATCAGCGGCGGCATCCCGAACGTGATGTTGAGCTGGGGCACGCCTGAGGAAGTACGGGAGTTCTGCATGCGGATCATCAAAGAAGTGGCCCGGGATGGGGGCTATATCATGGACGCCGGCGCCATCATGCAGGATGACACCAACATCGAGAACATGAAGGTGATGAATCAGGTGTGTCGCGAGCACGGTGTTTATGCGTCCGGTACCTACGAGACGCCGACCGAAACGCCGCCGTGCGATTTGCCCACATCAGTGGAGTCACGCAAGAAAGTGACAGGCATGGCGGGCCGGGCGGTGCCACCAGTGAAACCCGGTGTTTGCTTCCCATGGGAGCAGCGAGTCAAGGACCTGCCCAAAATCACTGGTGACAAGACGATGATCCAGAAAATATGGGAGGACATCGATGCCCTCGGATACACATATATCTGGCAGTGTCTGCTGTCGTTCTGAGAATCAAGTAAACCATTGGAGATTACACTATGGACGGGCGAAGGCGCATTTCGCGCCGCAGGTTTTTGAAAAGAGTTGCAGGTGTAGCTGGTGCGGCAATTGGATTTCCTTATGCTGTCGATTCATCAGCTCTGGGTAAGGCCGGTAGCGTCGCTGCGAGCAATCGGATTACAATAGGCTTTATCGGTGTCGGCAGTCACGGAATTGCGATGAATCTGAAAAGCTTTCTGCCCCAGGGCGATGCACAAGTTGTCGCCGTATGCGATGTGGACACCAACCATCGCAATAAAGCCCGTGATATTGTAAACGCAAAGTATGGTAATCAGGATTGCGCCTGTTACAATGATTTTCGAGAGATCATCGCTCGGGATGACATTGACGCAGTGATGATTTCTACGCCCGACCATTGGCATGTTCCAATTTCGATAGCTGCGGCTAAAGCGGGTAAGGATGTGGAGTGTGAAAAGCCGACACTGACCGTCGAGGAAGGCCGGGTTCTGTGTGAAACTATGAAACGTTACAATCGCATCTTTCAATGGTCCACGGAAGATAGATCCGTTGATGTGTATCACCGCATGTGTGAGCTGGTGCGCAACGGGCGAATTGGTAAGGTCCATACCATCCGGGTGGAATTGCCGAGCGGCCCGGATACGCAAGGCAATCCTGTGCCGATGCCGGTGCCCGATGGTTTCGACTATGATTTGTGGCTGGGCCCGGCACCATGGGCACCATATACCAAAGAGCGCTGTCACTGGAACTTCCGCTGGATACTCGATTATTCGGGCGGGATGCTGACTGATTGGGGAGCACATCTGCTCGATGGTGCACAATGGGGGAATGACAGCGAACATACAGGCCCGGTGGAAGTCGAGGGCAACGGCGCGTTCTGTAAAGGAGGACTCTACGATACCGCCAAGGAGTATAGAATCGAATATAAATACGCCAACGACGTTAAGCTGATTGTTACATCCGGTACGCCCAGTCTTAAATTCGAGGGGACCGAGGGCTGGATCGGCAACCGCGGCTGGAGGGCCAAATTGCAGGCAAATCCCGAATCCATCCTGGATTCTGTGATTGGTCCCAACGAGATTCATCTCTATACGTGCCGTGCGGGCGAGCAACGCAATTTTCTCGATTGCGTGAAATCGCGCAAGGACTGCTACTTCCCGCCGGAGATAGGCCACCGGTGCTTTACAATCGCCCACATCAGCAATATTTCTATGCTGTTAGGACGAAAACTGAGATGGGACCCGGAAAAAGAGCAGTTCATCAACGATGAGCAAGCCAATAGAATGTTGTCGCGGTCCATGCGCAGCCCGTGGCGCCTATGAAATTGATTATTGAAAAAGGAAAAATTGTGAAAGTTCAAGGCAAAATGAGCCGTGCAATTTTATTACTCGTCGGGATTCTATGTTTGTTATTGGCAGTAGATTCTGGTGCAAAAGAGGCACGAGGCAGGGTCAGTCTAATAAGTGATGATTTTTCCACGTGGCGGGGCAATACCGGGCAATGGGAAATTGCCGACGATACCTTTGTGAATCCTGAGAATGAGAAACTGCTGAGCAGTAAGCCGGGCACTGGAGTTATTGTAAACGGGCCGACGGGGAAAACAAGCAACGTGCTGAGCAAAGCGGAATTCGGCGATGTCAGGGCCCACATCGAGTTTATGGTTCCCAAAGGGTCCAACTCCGGTGTATATTTTATGGGGCGCTATGAGATTCAGGTGCTCGATAGCTGGGGTGCGGGCGAGCCGAAGTACTCCGACTGCGGCGGCATCTATCAGCGCTGGGACAATAATAGAAACCCCAAAGGCTACGAGGGTCATCGGCCGCGGGTCAATGCATCGCGGCCGCCAGGCCGATGGCAAACGTTCGATGTCATTTTCCGGGCGCCGCGTTTCGGCGATAACGGACACAAGATTGCGAATGCCAGGTTTGAAAAGGTTGTCCACAACGGCATTGTAGTCCACGCGGATGTGGAACTGGACGGGCCAACCCGAGCCAGCACTTATAACGATGAAAAATCTGCCGGACCGCTAATGCTGCAGGGCGACCATGGGCCGGTGGCGTATCGCAATATCTGGATTGAACCAGCGGGACCAAATCCATTCTTTGCAATGGATACCGGGACGAAAGACGCCAAGCATCAGACCGTGAAACAGCAAGTTGACATGCTTAAGGAACTCGGGTATGACGGAATCGGGGTCGGCTTCAAAGACTGCAAGGAACTACCTAAGATGCTGGAGGAGCTTGACAAGAACGGGTTAAGACTTTTCGCAGTTTACCTGGGTGCAAATATTGACCCCGGTGAGCAGAAGTATGAGCCGAAATTGAAAGAAGCTCTCAAGATATTAAAGGGACGCAATACGATACTGTGGCTCTTCGTGAGAAGCAAGAAGTATAAGCCTTCTTCGCCGGCTGGTGACGCTCGTGCGGCCGAAATCATCCGAGAGATTGCGGATATGGCGGCTGAACACAGGGTGCGGGTGGCGCTCTATCCCCACTATCGATTCTGGGTCGAGCGAGTGGAAGACGCGGTGCGAGTGGCAAAGAAAGTGAACAGGAAAAACGTGGGAGTGACCTTCAATCTGTGTCACTGGCTCAGAGTCGAAGACCAGAAGAACATGAAATCATTGATAAAATCGGCGATGCCGCATTTGTTCGTGGTTAGCATCAATGGTGCGGACAGCGGAGGAGAGGATTGGAAACAACTGATTCAAACCCTGGACCGCGGCTCCTTCGACACATCGCGGTTTTTAAGAACGCTGGAAGATTGCGGCTATACCGGGCCGATAGGACTACAGGGCTATGGCATAGGTGGCGATGCGTACGAGAACCTGAAGCGCTCGATGAGTGCATGGCGACAACTTTGCAAACAGTAGTGGCAGATAGAAATTGAAAAATCCGGCAAAATGGGAACCCAAGAACACCCCTAAACAAGTTTGAGGGTGTCACCCTGGGTTCAGTTAATAACGCAAAGCTCAAGAACAAGGAAAAGAATTCAATAGGTTACCAATGGAAACACTTAAGCTATTACGTGATTATTTTCCGATGGCGGTTTTTACCGGCAAGTGCCTGGTCTTCATAAGCGAGGACTGGCGCGTTGAGCTTACCGAGCACAAAGACAGCGATTTCAGCAAGGCACAGGGCCAGCCTTCCGTTATACGGGTTAGAATCTTCAAGAGGACACTGGAGGGCGAGCTTATCCCGGGGCATTATGAGGATTTCCAACTCGCCTCGTTAGGCGAACTTGCCGAGCAGATTGAAAAGTATGTGCAACTGGCAATCGGCGCGAACCTGCGGGAAAACATTGAGTAATTCGCGAGTAAATCCTGGGTAAAACCCGAGGCTGACTATCAAGATGAGTAATCTGACGGTTCAAGAAGTTGATGAGGGTGTGGTTTTTGTAGTAAAAGCTGTGCCCGGCAGCAGCGGGCCGACGCGGATTTGCGGCCTGCTCGATAATATGCTGAAGATTAAAGTTTCAGCGGCACCGCAGAAGCAAAAAGCTAATCAGTGCCTGCTCAAGTTTTTGGCTAAACAACTTGGCGTGAAAAAGAATGCAGTTAGTATAATCTCGGGCAAAAACAGTCCCGTCAAGCATGTGCAGGCTTCGGGTATTTCTGTTGATACGCTGCTGAAAAAACTGAATTTGAATAAATAGTATCATTTTTCGTATGCGCCAAAGGCTGTAGAAGATAAGATTGCCACGGCCTACGCCGTAGGCTTCGCAATAACATGTGCAATAAACAGGGCTTTTGTTAATGACGGACAAATCATCTTTGATTTCACAGAGTCATATCGAAGACCCAACTTCGCTAAGATATATGCTGAAGTTGGCGGCACCGATGGTGGTAACGACCATATCTTTCACCATTATGCAGTTCGTTGACAGGTTTATGGTTTCACGCCTGGGCACAGATGCGCTGGCAGCGATTTTGCCGGCCGGGTTTGTCAGTTTCCTGCCCAGCGGCTTCGCCATAGGCACGTTGACAGGTCTTAACACGTTCGTAAGTCAAAGCCTTGGCAGAGGCAACAAAAAGGACTGCTCGAACTATTTCTGGCAGACGATATACATGGGATTCGCCTATTTTTTGGTTGTGGTGGCGATTATGTGGCCGACGGCGCCGTGGATATTCAAAATGATGGGACAACCGCCGGCGGTGGCCGATATGGAAGTAATATATCTTCGAATTATGCTCTATGCCCATATTCTGGCGATTGTTAACTGGTCGAGCAATCAGTTCTTTATGGGTATACACCGGCCGATTATTACGATGTGTGCATCGTTGTGTGGGCAGGTGGTCAATGTGGCAGCTAACTACGTATTAATTTTTGGCAAACTGGGTTTTCCGCAGATGGGGATTGCAGGTGCGGGCTGGGGGACATTCATCGGGATAGCTGTCGGTGCCGGTGTAAATATAGCCGTGTTCTTGAGTGGTGGTATCAATCGAAATTTCAAATCGCGGCGGTCGTTGAGTGTAGACTTCGGCAAAATGTATGATTTGTTGAAAGTTGGGCTTCCCGCAGGATTCGGATTGATGATGAACGTTGCATTCTGGGGTATGATGTTATTCGCCCTGGTGGGCAGGCACGGCAAAGAGGTCCTGGCCGCGACGAGCGCAGTTCTTTCGTACGGAGGGCTTTCTATTATGCCGGTTGTCGGCATAGGGACGGCCCTGTCGTCGGCGGTGGGCAAGTCAATCGGGCAGGGGCGAAAAGACCTTGCAGCCAAACAGACGAGCGTGTGTTTGCGCATCGGGGTGATTTATATGGGATTGGTAGGCGTATGCTTCTTTGTATTCAGAAATGAGTTAATGGCATTTTGGGCGACCGAGTCCACCGAGCCCAAGGTAATCGAGGCGGGGGCAAATATTCTTATTTGCGCAGCGGCGTATCAGGTTTTTCACGCTGCGAGGATTATTTACGGCGGCTCATTGCGAGGGGCAGGCGATACGGTTTGGCTGGCTGTGGTCTCGACGGCTGGAGCGGCATTGATACTGGGGCTCGGCGGCTGGCTCGTAGTCAAGCTGGTGCCATCTTTAGAGTACATGGGGCCGTGGATTGCGGCGGCTGTCAGTATCGCGGCAGTGGGGCTGGCTAATCGCTGGAGGTTTAAGAGTAACAAGTGGATGAAGATAGATTTGTTTAAGCGCCGTCCTCTTGGTATGCCGGTCGAGGTTTAGGCTACAGTTGTTCCGGAAGTGTTCGCAATTTGATGTTGCGAATCGCTCCGGTCGTGCACCAGGTTGCGACGCCCAGTGGTTGAGACAGGTCCACCTCCGGTCGGATATCGATTTTTCGGCCGGCCGTTTCTATGTTTACAAGCTCTTCATCATCGAGCCAGGCATCAATCCTATCGGGCGTTACGCGCAGGCGGACGCTGTACCATTGGCCATTCTCAAATGAGATAATTTGGGTGGTCTCGTTGTCAGCAGCATCGTAGTAGTCGATGTTGGACAAGCCGCAGACCTCACCGCCCCAGCCCCCGAGGACCAGTGAGCACGGCTTGTCGCCGACTGGAAAGGTCAGCCCACAGAAAAAGTCGCTGCCGGCAACCCGCATTGCTTCGAGAGTGATTTCGTAGTCCATTCGCACGAGCGGCCCCGTCCAGGTAACGCCGGTCATGTCGTTGCCCATTTCGAGGAAGATGCTGCCGTCTTTTACATAGACGTCCCCCTGGCCACCGAAATCGGTGATCTTCCACCGGCCTAACGTTTTGCCGTCGAAAAGGCTGGTGTCGCGCCGTGCGGGACAACCGGCCAGCATGAGGACGCCGAGCAGTAGAAATATTGTGTATAGCGTGCTGCACAACGCACAACGAAATAAAGTATTTGCGATAATAGTCTTTTTGGTGCTCATTATACTTCTCCAGCTATTAAAAAATTGCGTTGAATAAAATAACCTCAGAGTTTAGATTATACAACAGGTATTTACCCAAAGTAACCAATTTTTCAGCAGTAAAATCCAGGAAAGACAAAATAGAAGGGGCCTATTGGACGATAAGATTCGTAGAAATAAGTGCTTATCATAGGATTGCGTTTTGAGTAAGAGGGTTTGCCGCAGCAGTGGGTGGCTAAACCGAACTGAGGAACCGATGAAAAAGATTTTCCCGGTAATAATTTGTGTTTTAATTGGTTCGCCGACGGTCCTGGCACGGCGAAGCGAGCCGCTGGCCAATGAAAACAAAGGAGGGCTGTACGTAAGGTCAATTGAACAAGTCCTTCGGCTCAGAGAGGACGAAGTTGATTTGGCTACCGCTGCTCTGATTGTCTCGGAACGGTGGAGTGATCTCGTATACGGTCGAAGACACCTGTCAAGACTGGATGATATGGCTCTGGAAATTCGCGAAAGGCTCAGAAGCAAAAAGCTGCCCAGCAACGCTGGGTCTGGTCATACCCGCCTTCGGCGGGCAGACTTCAGGGCAATTCCTGTGATAAGCGAGTATTTATTTGATGAGCTGGGGTTTAAGGCGCTTTCAGAGGCGAATGACCCGAATGATTTGTTTTTGCACACTGTGCTGGATAAAAAACGCGGGTACTGCTTGAGTCTATCAATCCTTTATCTTTCACTTGCAGAACGACTTGGTCTGCCTCTATACGGAGTGGTTGTGCCGGGGCACTTTTTTGTCAGATATGACGACAAACGGGTACGATTCAATATTGAAACAACAAGCAAAGGTGGAAGTGCTGCTGATGAATACTATATAAGTAAGTTCAAAGTGCCGGAAGGTGAAGACCATATTTATCTGAAGAATCTGAATAAGATTCAGACGTTAGGCTGTTTCCTTAATAATCTTGGGAACAGCTACGTCGATATCGGTGATACGGAGTCTGCATTGCTGGCACTTCTAAGAGCGGTAGAAATAAATCCGACATTGTCTGAATCCCGGGTGAATCTGGGTAACGTTTACCTGAAAAAGGGACAGGTAGCTGATGCGATATACGAATACCGGGCGGCTTTGGAAATCAACCCAGACGACCCCAAGACGCATAACAACCTCGGAAATGCATACACTCAACGAGACTGGCTGAAGTACGCAATTTCTGAATACGCTCAGTCGCTCGAGCTTGACCCCAATTTCACAGATGCCTACAAGAATCTGGCTATAGCTTACTGCAAACAGAAAAGATTCGCCCAGGCGATAGTGCAGTTGAAACAGGCAATTATTTTGGAGCCGAAAGACGCCGGCTGTTACAACCAGTTAGGTAATGCTTATAGCGAGATGGGCAGATATAAAGAAGCAATATCTCAATACAAAAAGGCATTGAGGATTGAGCGGGATTTGGTCGATGCCAATTACGGTTTGGCTCTCTGTTACAGCGAATTGGGGCTGGTTGACGATGAAATTCGAGAGTATACGAAGGTCCTGGCTGTTAAACCCAATATGTTGGCTGCTTTGATAAATCTGGGCAATGCGTATTTCGGGCAGGAGAAGTACAATGCGGCTATCGAGCAGTATAAAAAAGCTGTTCGGATAGAACCCAATGAAGGTATGATCCATTATAATCTCGGGGCTGCATATTCCAACAACAAGAATTACAACCAAGCGGTGGCTGAATATTTGAGGGCGGTTGAGATCGAACCGGAAATTGGTGATGCGCATCACGGACTTGCTATCGGGTTTTATCAGCTAAAGAAGTATGATTTGGCCTGGATACACATAAAGATTGCCGAGAAATTGGGGGTAGAGGTCTCCAAGGATCAACTCGATGCCATCAAAAGGAAATTGCGGTAGAATAACCTACTGCTCTGTCACGCGTGATTTGAGGAATTATTATTGCGAGCCCTTTGCTTTGCTCAGGATAAACTCCGCGAAGCAATCTCTATCGTTCGATGACGTGAGACTGCCACGGCCGCATTCTGCGGCCTCGCAATGACAAAAAAGGCGCACCGCAAACAGTCATATCCCATAAAATCATTGATGCTGCTGCGATAACTGTGTATATTGTTGTTGCAGAGATGAACCAACAAACGCCCGCCCAGAAGAGATTGTGTGAAATGGATTCCTGCCTTCGCAGGAATGACCAAAAGAAACAGGAATGATGAAATATGGAGGTTTTTCTTGTGCGCGTAATAAAAACGGCAATTGTGATTATTTTTGTAAGCTCGTTCTTCAGCAACGTGAGTGCCGGCCAAGCCGACTTCAATGATATCTCAGCATACTATGGGTTCGAGGAGATGGAGATAATCAAATTAGACTGGGGGATAAAAGACTTAAGGGTTGCCGATTTCAACGGCGACGGTCGAAATGATATTGTGGTGGTCAACAACAGAAAGGCCAAGATAGAGCTGCTGGTTCAAAAAAAAGCTATCGGGCCCGGCGAAACAGAAGTGACTGTTGACCCCAGAGACAGAGATGTAAATATAATCACCCCCCCTACCCGTTTTGAGAAACAGAGCATAGCAGTTCCACAGAAAGTGTACAGTCTGGTCTGCGGGGATTTGAATTCGGATGGAATGACGGATTTGGCTTTTTATGGCGAGCCGCGGGGTCTCTATGTAATATTGCAAAAGGCCGGCGAGACCGAGGCGGATAAATCAAAATCATTGAACTGGCGAACAAAAAAGAAAATCAAGATCGATGACGGTCTGTTAACTTCCAATATGCTGGTATGTGCCGACCTGAATAATGACGGTGCCGACGATTTGGCCCTGGCCGGTCGCGATAGTATTTATATCGTTGTCCAAAAAGAGGCTGGTTCATTGGCCGAGCCAGTGAAATATCCTACCTCTGCACAAACACTAAGTGTCGAAGTCGGCGATTTGAACGGTGATAATATAAATGACCTTATACTTGTAACAAACGATAGGGAGAAGCCGGTACATGTTCGATTCGGCTTTAAGACCGGACAACTGGGGCCGCAAGTGCAATTCTTTATTGAAAGGCCATTCACATATAAGCTTCATGACATCGATGAGATAGCTGGTGACGAAATATTGGCTGTTGACGGCGTGAGCGGACGATTGACCTGTTACAAGTTTGCCGCTGAAAAGCGAAAGGATGCCGATTGGCCAATCCTATTCTATCCGCTTGCTTCAGGACAGGCAGACACAAAACGCGATTTGGCGGTCGGCGATTTCGATGGCGATGGCCTGGCTGATGTAACGATAAGCGACCCGGGTGCTGCGGAGCTTATTTTCTACAAACACACGGCAGGGGTTGGATTAGCTGAACCGGTGAGATTTCCCGCTTTTGCTGATATTACAAGTCTGTCGGCTGCAGATATTGACGATAACGGGAAAACCGAACTGGGCGTTTTGAGCGTTAAGGAAAAGGTGCTCGGTATAAGCCGATTCGAAGACGACAGATTGTCATTCCCTAAACCTATCGATTTA
>Ga0114923_10001875_pt1 | contig 14356 bp, 11 predicted proteins | sample SumtaG_FD_89578 | JGI IMG/M metagenome (GOLD analysis project Ga0114923, IMG submission 89578) | Deep subsurface microbial communities from Indian Ocean to uncover new lineages of life (NeLLi) - Sumatra_00157 metaG | ecosystem: Environmental > Aquatic > Marine > Oceanic > Sediment | place: near...
GGGCCGGCGGCTACTATCGGGCCACTGCCTACCCCCCACCAATAATCTTCATCCCAGTAAGTGTTGTTGGACCCGCCGATCCAGCCGATACCACCTTTGTTCTCAGCCTGCAGCCAGGCTTCGCCGAAGCAGGGGGTACTGTAATCGGTGCCAAAGGTGTTGGATAAGCAGCAGTTGCCGATCCCCAACAGGTATTTGTGAATGTTGGTCAAGTTGGCTATATCACTTTGACTGAACGATGGGTCTGCGGGGCCAGTATGACTGCAGTGGGCCGTGTAGTTGTAGAGGCCTACACCGTCGCTGATGGTCTGAATAATATCTGTCCGTGCGCCGGATTGATCGGAAGCCGGGTACAACCAGACATTGGGAGAAACCCCATGGGCGGCATTGAAATAATAATTGGTGCCGTAGTTGATCTGGCCATTACCATGAGTGGCGGCATACGTGCTGTCAACGCCGGAAACCAGCGTGACTTCACCCAGGTAACCGGGATCCGGCATGGTGTACTGCTCATATTCCAGGGTTTTGTCGATTTGCGGCTGCAGTTGGGTGGTGTTTTGTGCTGAAAAACGGCCGTAATAGATTTCCGGGAAATCATCCCCGGTAAATTCGCAGTATCTCAAGTCGGTGATATGGGAACCGGAGGAACCTGACCAGGCCGGGATCTGCTGGGCATCGCCTACAAACAAAACAAACGAGGGTGCAGGGTCTTCCGCTGTACCGGCATTGTAAAGACCCTCGATCCAGTTTTTGATGGCGGTGGTGGTGGAGCCGATGGTATCGGTGTAACCCACAACCACATCGAACCCTTTTTCGGTCTTCCATTGGATAAAGGGCTGCAACTGGGACTCAAACATGCGGTCGGAAACGATGGCATATTTGACGGGGTATTTCACCAGGTCATCTTCCGGGGCCAGGGAGTCATTTAAAAGCTGGGTGTTAATCGGATCGAAATAAGCCGATTTATGCTTTTTTCTGATGGAATCGGTTTTGCCCCAATTGGCATTTTTGAAAGTAATCTCGACGGTAACGCTGGTGTAAACCGTGACCTTGTTTTCATTGGCATAATATTCCACCGGTGCGATAGCGATCTTGCCCATGTTGGTAGAACGCATTGTGCCCAATACCTCGGCCTCAACCAGGGAAAGCGCGTATTTATTGTTGGAAGAATACGCGTCACGATTATACTGGAACTTGACCGACCTGGGATCCTGTGATTTGGACAGCGGCGGCTGGACAGGCATCAACGGAGATGTCAGGTTATAAGCCGCCAGGTCCACATCCTGCGTGGTGTAATCGATAATCTTGGTTTTGAGTGAACAATCGAAAGGTATGGAGATAAGTTTCGATGCCACCGGCACGGTGGGTTCACCAACTTTGAAGGAACGGGAAAAACCCTCGATCCTGGGCAGGATAAACTCGCCTTCCGGGGTGGAAACGGGGATAAATTCAATGATCCCGATATCCATTCTCACAGTCATTCCTTTGCGGTCTTCATCCAGGAGAATGACCCCGGAGTCTTCGTCGCTCAGTTTAATACGAACGGCAGAGTCGGCGTGCGAGGTGGAACCCGCAATACCGATTATAAAGGCCATTCCTACCAAAACAAATAGAAAAACAGTTAAAAACGTTAAAAATTTACGCATGATAAATTTCCTCCTATACACTGATATTTTTGTTTTTGGATTCTCTATACATTAAAATATCTTTCATATAAATAATTAAATAGCTCTTGGCATTTTAAATGTCTAATATCTGACATGCAAGAGTTAATGGTAGTGAACAAAAGGCTTTTTGTCAATACACCAAAAGTTGTATTTTTGGTATGAAAATAAAAGTGGAAATTTGTACAACTTTAGTTGTACATCCCCAAAAAAGACGTATTTTAACCAAACCGGATAGGTAATTATTTAATTATGTACGATGAATAATGAAAAGAATTCATACTATCCCCTTTTACAACTTTTAAAGTGCCGGGGTTCTTTTCATCATTCGCCCCAGGAGCCATTTCCGGCCCGGCCCCTTTCCTTTGTTCGCTGCTAAACTCTTCAATGACTAATGACCAATGTCGGCTGCCTTTACTATTTCCTTATGCCCCTCTTTAAACTTGTAGAAAAAGACCAATATTTCATGGCGCAGAAATGGAATCCGTTCCATGTATTCCAGGAGTTCTTTGATCTCACCTTCCGGTATTTCTACGGCCGGCACCGGCTGCGCCTCTTCTTTATCATCCTTTTCCTTTTCCAGATTTTCCTTATAATACCTGGGCCCTTTACCGCAGACCAACCAATCCAGTGAAATACCGGAACTATTCGCGAAATAAGACAACCCTATGAAACCGGGGAAAATCTTGCCATTCTCATACCTGGTATAATTCGTCTTCTCGGTTCCGAAATAATCGGCCATTTTCCGCTGGGTATATTTTAACGATTCACGAACCTTCCTCAACTTGTAAGCAAAATCTTTCAATAAAGTCTTTCGATCCATTTCTTAAACCTCCGTATAATCTAATAGTATATAAGTTTAATATGAAAAAAAGATACAGTCAAGGTTTAAAGACTAAAATTTTGACAATAATGCATCAAATTTAGTCAATTTTACGGCAAATAGGTTCACTCTTGATACCTTCTTCATGAAAGTATGGCTTGTGTTTGACAAAGTTGATACCGAGAGACATAAAATTTAGATAAAGAAGATACAACTTTGATACCAAAGGTATACAAGTTTGATTATTTCTTTGCGAAGCAGTAGGACGATCGGTACAAAAATACAATTTTTCAATCCATTCTTATAGCGAGGGTAGGCAAAAGTGTACCTTTTTAATAAAATCTCGACAACTATCGCTGTAAATTTGTATTCAATTTCTATAATATTGCATTTGGATGATACAAATCTGTATGTTCATTTACTGAATTTGTATGATTTAGATGTAAGTTTGTATATTAAGGGTGCAAATCTGTATCCATTCCGGGTAAATTTGAATTTCGATCATACAAGTCTGTAGCCAACAGGTACTAATTTACTACTGCCTACTGATAACTGATTACTGAATCTTTAGGACTTTAGGGTCAGGCGAAATAAACCATAGAGACATCGTATCATTTCCAAAAATAATTTTCACATTTTTTGAATGAAACAAAAGGGGAACCTCTCTTCCCATGAGGGAAAAACTTCTTCCAGCGAACGGAAACATTCTTTCTATGAACGGGAATTAATTCATAAAAACAATTGAATTTGATTATATATTATTGTAAAATAAAACAATTACAGGAGTGAGTTGTTATGCCTAAACATATCAGTCACATCTTCAACTGCAAAATGCTTAAATCGGTAATAGACGCCTTTGATACCGATAAAATAAAAAACCTGGAAGAAAAGCAGTGTACTCTCCTAAACTGGAAAAAATTATTAGAATCCCACACCCTTAAAGGCGTGGGAGAAATTTCTATTCATGGTGATTAATGCTCTTTATAAACGGAATGAGGTGGATGAAGAAAATATTTCCAAAGAATTTTATAGTAATTACAAACAAATGAGGGTACACCTTTTTCAACATATAAAACAGCATAACCCCGGTAAAGATGAAATACTCCTGTTAGAAAAGGCCCAGAAAATTTTAGACCGGTTTATATTTGTCTGTTTTTGTGAAGATACCGGGCTTCTACCTGGGAAAATTTTCCGAAAAATTATGACTCTCGCCAAAGAATCCTTTTCTTATGAAGAGAACAAAATATGGAAGGAACTAAAAGGCCTATTCAGGGCAATTGACAAAGGTCTGGCCAGTCACGGTATAAATGCCTTTAACGGCAGCCTTTTTGCCGCGGACCCGGTACTGGATTTATTAACAATTGGCGATGAAATGTTCGAAGAACTGGCGAAAATCACGGATTATGATTTTGAATCCGATCTCAATGTCAATATTCTCGGCCATATTTTAGAACAATCTATTTCAGACCTTGAAGAACTGAGAGCTGAAATTAGAGGAGAAGAAAACGATAGAAAAAAAGGAAAACGAAAAAAAGAAGGGATCTACTATACCCCTGAATTTATCACAAAGTATATTGTTGAAAATGCAGTGGGTGGGTGGTTGGAAGACAGGAAAAATGAACTGGGTCTAGATGAACTTCCGCTGCTTACCGAGGAGGATTACAAGTCCGTTAAAACCTCGAAAAATGGGCTAAAATTTAATGAAAATATAGAAAAGCATATTGTCTTTTGGGAAGCTTACAGGGAAAAGTTGATGAGCATCAAGGTACTGGACCCGGCCTGTGGCTCCGGTGCATTTCTCAACCAGGCCTTTGATTTTTTATATAAGGAGGGCCGGAAAGTAAATAAAGTGCTGGCAAAGTTGAGAGGGGGGCAGAAAGATATTTTTGATCTTGATAAATACATATTGCAGAGCAACCTTTATGGAGTTGATCTGAACCGGGAGGCCGTAGAGATCACAAAACTCTCCCTTTGGTTGAAAACCGCCGACAAATATTCCCGGCTGACAACACTTGATGATAATATCAAATGTGGTAACTCCCTTATCGATGACCTGGAAATAGCCGGCCCAAAAGCTTTTAAATGGGAAAAAGAGTTTCCCGGTATCATGCACTCAGGCGGGTTTGATGTTGTAATTAGCAACCCCCCGTATATAGCAATTGAAGCTATGAATGAAAATGAAAAAGATTATTATAAAAAGGAATACAAGGGCCTGGAAAGAAAATACGATTCTTCCGCTATATTCATTCTAAAAGGATTGGAATTATTGAAATCGAATGGATTATTAAGCTATATCTCCTCGATAACCTGGCAGACAGGTGAAAATTATCTTAGATTCAGAGAACGAATTATACAAAATAATGATTTGAAAAAAATTGTTAATCTGCCTTTTGATGTATTTAGCGAAGCGTATGTTGATACAGGCATATATGTCATCGGCAAAGAAAAAAAAGAAGAATTTTATGAAATTTTTCAGTATCCGAAAAATATCAAAATCAAGGCTCTTAACGGAATTAAATTTGAAAGGATAAATAAAGAAAACATAAGGGAACCGGATTATAAGATAGTTTTGACTGAAAATATTAATTCAATTCTCGAAAAAATATGTTCTGAAAAGTTTGAACTTCTTGGAAATATTTCAGATTCAACCCAGGGTTTAGCTGGAAACAAGTTCAAATTAGTAGAAAAGGAAGATGAAAACGTCTATCCCTATCTTACAAAAGGTCAGATATATAGATATCAATTCATAATAAATAAAGTAGATTATACAGGGATGAGCAGTTATCCCACACTAAAAAAGTATTATATAAATAATGAAAGAATATTAATTAGAAGGATTATAAACAGGCAAAACAGATTAATGGCATCGTATTATAATCAGGATCTAATTGTAAAAAAAGATATGAATCCCTTTATTGTAACTGACAAAAAATATAATATTTTCTATTTACTGGCAATAATTAATAGTAAATTAATATCTTTTTTGTATTTAAATCAGTCTACAATTGCAACAAAAGATGATTTTAGGCAAACAACTTTAAGTGAAATAAGAAAACTCCCTATATATAAAGCGAATAAGGAAGAGCAAGAGTTTTTTATCAAAAATGCAAAAATAATGCTGGAATTGAATAAGCAATTACATGGGGATGTTGAGAAATTCACCCGTTTCATTGAAACGACTTATAAGCCCAAAAGGATTTCAAATAAACTGAAAGAATTTTACACCCTCTCATTCCCGGAATTTATAAATGAACTAAAAAGACAAAAAGTCTCTTTTACCAGGAAGGAAGAATTTGAACTCATAGAGTTATTTGCAAAACAGAAAGAAGAGGCTTTATCTCTCAAAAACCAAATCGACAAAACAGGTAGTGAAATTGACAAAATGGTTTATGACATTTATGGCCTTTCGGAAGAGGAAATTCAAATTGTTGAGAGCGCCTGAACCCGGGTGTGCCTACCCCATCAAAATTTCGATGGCAAGGGTTTAAAAAAAAATATATTTATGTTATATATATCACCTATGATGTCGATCGTAATGCCAGTCTGCTTTGCCAGGGGAACCCGGGGGCGGAAGCCTGCCCGGTTCTGAATAAATAAAAGATGTCAACATGTCGGCAGGAAATAGTCTTTTGAAATATATTAAACAATTGATCCCAACTCCAATCAAACGGGTATTGAAAACACTGCTCGGAAGATCACCCGGAAAGGAACCAATCGACCCAAAACAGGAACTGCGTCGGCAAATTTCCATAAACCCGGAATACGCCGAGTTATACTATCAACTGGGCTGGGAATACTTTAATTCCCACAACTTTTTCACCAGTACAGCACTCTTCCGGACAGCACTAACCTTTGGGAAAAAAAATCTTAACCAAAAGATCATTCTTGCCCTGGCTAAAAGTTACCGGAACCTGGGATTGTTTGACCTGGCTTTGCACCATTTTAACGAAATAAAAGATTATTTTAAAGAAGAAGCTGCCGAAGGATTAAATTCCTGCCTGGAAGAAGGGAAACATGTAAATCCCAATAAGTGGGACCTTATTCATCTCGGTTATGGGAAATACCAGCGGTTTAAAGTTATATCCGATAGAATAAAAGCCTTTGCCCCGGGAGGGTTAAAAATTATTGATATTGGAGGAGGAAACGGAGAATTCTCTTTATTTGTGCCTCAACACCATTATGCCCTGGTTGAACCGTCAATTACCGGTATTGGATCACCGATTCCTTTAAAAGACAGGTATTTCGATATTGCTGTCTGTGCCGATGTGATGGAACATGTACCAAAAGCAGACCGGGAATCTTATATTATCGAACTTATGCGATTGGCAGGTAAACGGGTCTATTTAACGGCACCTTTCGGGGCAATGAACCGGGAAACGGATTCTTTTCTCTTTAAAATAACAAAAAATCGCTGGACGGGAGAACATCTGACCTATGAGTTTTCAACCCTGGATGAAATAAAAAAATTTTTAAAGAGCCAGGGTGTTAAATATAACGTATTACCATTGAGCTTCCTACCTGTCCACCTGGCCATGTCTCTTTTAAACAATTTCTTTTTAAGAGAAAATAAATCATTATTCGAGGAAATCAATAAATTTTTTAACTCGCGTTACAGCGATCTGAATATTAAAGAGCCATCTTTTGGTTACCTGTTTGAGATTATCTTAACAGGGTAATGTAATGGAAAATAATGTCCAAAATTTAGGGAAGCGCTCAATAAAAGGGGGATTCTGGGTATTCTCTATCAGGATTATTGGAAAAGGTCTCGGCATTGTAAGACTAATCATCCTTGCCAGGCTCCTGGCTCCTATGGATTTCGGCCTCATGGGTATTGCATTGCTGACGATTACAACCCTGGAAACCTTATCTCAAACAGGATTTCAAGCGGCGCTCATTCAAAAAAAAAACAATATAGAACCCTTCCTTAATGCAGCATGGACATTCTTGATTTTAAGAGGCTTTATTATTTTTTCTATCCTTTTCTTCAGCGCTCCCCTGGTGGCAACCTTTTTCAAGTCACCGGATTCCATGTTAATTATCCAGGTATTAGGAATTTCTTCACTTTTGCAATCATTTAGCAATATCGGCATCATTTATTTTTTAAAGGAATTGAAATTTCATAAACAATTTCTTTTTGAATTTAGCGGAGCACTGGTTGATTTTGCTGTCTCAATCACGCTGGCAATTTTATTAAGAAATGTATGGGCGCTTGTTATCGGCCTGTTGGCCGGACAAACCACCAAGGTGGGGATTAGTTATTTGATTCACTCCTTCAAACCTGGAATTTCCTTTGATCTAAATAAAATAAAAGAACTCTTCCGCTATGGGAAATGGGTTTTGAGTTCAACAGTCCTGGGGTTTTTAGTTAAACAGGGCGATGATATCATGGTGGGTAAAATATTGAATCCAACAATGCTGGGCTTTTACCAGATGGCTTTTAAATTATCGAATATGCCGGCTACAGAGATTACCCATACTATTTCAGAAGTAACATTTCCTGCTTATTCCAAATTGCAGGATAATATTCCCAGGCTGCGGGAGGCATTTTTTCGTACTGTCGGTGTTGTATCGGTCATCTCCTTTCCCATAGGCTGCGGTATACTCCTTTTGGCCCCGGATGCAATAAAACTCGTCCTGGGGGAAAAGTGGATGCCCATGGTTCCAGCATTACAAATCTTATGCACGGTGGGTATTCTAAGGTCCATTACCGCTAATTTCGGGTCTGTTTTTATGAGTACAGGACGACCGGATATTAAAACCAAAGTGGCGCTCATCAATGTTTCCATATTGGCTGTTACGATTTATCCCCTGGTGGTACATTTCGGCATTTTAGGGGCGGTTTATTCCCGCCTTTTAACCCTGGTAACCCAATTTTATACCTGGCCCAAAGTTATGAAAATTTTGAAAACGCGCATCAAACTTTTTCTAAATGTGCTCATCCTGCCTTTGCTTTCAACAATATTTATGGCTTTCTCGATCATTGCAGCCCAACTTTTCCTGTCAAAAGGAAATTTAATATCCCTGGCTGCACAGGTTGGAACCGGGGGAATCGTCTATTTTTCAACATTGCTGTTAATGGATCAAAAATTTGATCACGGTATCAGGAGAGAATTTAAAACAATCGTTTCAGCATTTAAATAAATCATTTCGGTGTTTCAGTGTGAATCATGACGGTTTATCTTAAATACAGGCTTGAGAGAAGCGGTGTTTCCCAGGTGAAAAATGTTTGCATTTTCAAGAGGAAACGAACGTGGATGTTTCAAGATATTTCCGCGGAATTTAATAAGATTTTGCCCGGCGCCAATGTCTGGTCTTCCGATAACCCGATGAATCCCACTTGCGATCTTGCGGTTATCCCGTTTATGCTCCACACCGATACGTCAAAATTTAAATATTCGGCCCTTCGATACCTCCGCCGGTTTAAACCGCGGTATATCGGGTTTTATGAATTGGAAAAGCGGCGCCTTGTGATTGTACGTCGAAAATTTCTTCCTTTATTTTATTTACGCAAAGGCCTGGAAAGAATTGGCAGGTTCGGCATCCTGCTTTTCAAAAGAATTGCCGGGTGAATTGTGAATCCCCTGCTGCCGTAAAGTTTAAAAAAATGGCAAAAGTAAAAGTAATGATTGTGGCTTCCATAACGCTGGCATCGGGGGATGTGCCGCTTCTTACTCAAAAAGCCTTTTCGGAACTGGACTGCGATACATACCTCTTTTCCGTGGAAGAGGACTTGCCATTAGTGGAATTTTTATTTTATCGGGATGTCATGGATTTTAACCGGCCCCTTTTTAATCGAAGGCTGTACAAAGCGCTAAAAAAATATCGACCGGATATCCTGCTTATTTACGGGTCGAACTGGGGGATTTTCCCAAAGACCTTAAAAAAAATCAAATCCCGCTTCAACACCCGGGTGATTGTCTGGGAAGGGAACCTGAATTTCTGGAAATGGTATCAAACCATGAGTTTTCCTTACTACGACCATTTTTTCTGCACCGATTCCTACTCTATACCCCTTTTATTGAAACCGTCTACCGGGCTTAAAAATGTTCATTTCCTGGGGCAGGGCTGCGACCCGGATGAACACAGCAGGGTTAGCCTTTCGGAAGAAGACAAGAAACGGTTTGCAGCTGATTTGACGTTTACTGGCGGCGGACGTCCCAGGCGGCGCGCATTGTTCGAACACCTGACCAAATATAACCTGAAACTCTGGGGATGGGGATGGGATGAATCGGATATCCTGAAACCCTATATTGTTAAGGAAACCGTATTTGGACTAAAAAAAACAAAAATCTACAGTGCCACCCCCATCTGTCCCAATTTACACAGCGGTTTGTATCAAGTAAACGGTATAAGTGTCCGAACGTTTGAAGTGGCATGCTGCGGCCGGCTTCCTTTTGCCGAACCGCAGGTGGATTTGACACGATTTTTCGACGTTGGAAACGAAGTGGTTACCTTTAACAACCCGGAAGATTTGAAATCCAAAATCGATTATTACCTCTCCCACCCGGACGAAATGGAAAAAATGGCCGAACGCGCCAGGCAGCGCGCTGTCTCAGAACATACCTATTATCATCGAATGAAAGAATTATTGGAAATTGTTCTAAGTTAATGCCCCCGGCGGGTCCGCAGCGATGAAAAAGATTGTCTTGCATGGATTTTACGGTCAGGGAAACCTGGGAGATGAAGCAATTCTAAAAGCACTGTTGGAACAATTCAGTGAGAGGCACAATTTAAAGCTGGTGGTCTTTTGCAGGAACCCGGAGAAGGTGTCAGACCAGTATGGGGTAAAAAGCGTTCATTCTCAGTCCGGGAGACACTGGTTGGAACGAATTTGGGAACTTAAAACCGCGGGGTTGTATATCCTGGGCGGCGGGGGGTTGATAAAAGATTATGGCGGCAGCTCCGCCAGCCTGGAAGGATGGCTGGAAATACTGCGGCTGTGCAAGAAACTGCACGTAAAAACCGCCCTCTGCGCCGTGGGCGTAGAAAATATCCGCTATCCCCGGTCCAAAACCGTTCTAAAACAAGTCCTGGATAAAGTGGACTTCATAACTGTCAGGGATGAAGATTCAAAAAACCTCTTAAAAGAAATCGGCATCGAAAACAATATCGACGTGATTTCAGACCCGGCCATCCTCCTAACAGAAGGAAAAACCAGGAAATTAGCGGAAAAGAAAAACGATCGACTGGTAAGGGTAATTGTTTGCGTTCGCCACTGGTTTGACCAGGGTTTTTTCATCGCAGACCCTGCAAAAAATGAAAACCTGGCAAACGCCTTAAGCCGGACACTGGATTTCCTGGTAGATAACTATAATGTCCGTATCGATTTTATTCCCATGAGAACCGTTTCTTATGACGACGACCGGGAAATGGCAAAGGAGATCGTCAAGTATATGAAAAACAAAAATAAAGCTGCCCTGCATTTATATTCTACATCGACCTCAGTGGATGAGTTTACCCGGGAAGTCGATCGATGTACATTGGTTATCGGTATGCGGCTGCATTCATTGATTTTAGCAGCCGCCTCCGGTGTCCCCATTATCGGCCTGGAATATATGCCCAAGGTAAAAGCCTTCATGGCAAGTATCGGCATGCAGGAATTTTCACATAACCTGGAAAATCTTACGGCTTCGACCCTAATACACTCGATAAAAAAAATCCTGGGAAATTATGAGAATTACTCCAGTCAATTGGTTTTGAAGATTGCTGAAAAAAAACAAATACTCAGTCAATCCATTGAACAATTGGTAAAGCGTAACGACTAAGGTTACCGCGAAGGAACGCGAATGGAAAACCCGGTTAAAATTATCATGTTCGGCGATTCGATTACCAGTGGTCTTGCCCCTTATTTTGAAAAGCAGTTGAAAGATAAATACACTGCCCATAAGATCGATTTGGTTAATGCCGGTGTGGGCGGTGAGACTTCACGGGATGGATTAAAGAGGCTCAAATCGGTTCTTTGCCAATATCCGCAGGTGGTGGTCGTCGGTTTTGGCATGAATGATTGGCGAAAAGGCGTTTCCCCGGAAGAATTTGAAAAGAATATAAAACAAATTCTAGAATATAGTGAAAAGCAAGGGGTCCGGGTTATCCCCATGACCATAAATCCCGATTATCAAGGACTTTTTAAAGGAACAACCCGGATTATCGATGAATACAATGAAATCATCCGGAATATCGCCAGGGAAAAACGAATAAAGATAGCGGAGGTGAATGCCCCCTGGAAAAGAAAATTAAAACCGGTTTACAAAGGATTAAGGGACAACATTCATCCCAATAAGCTGGGATTCGAGATTTACTGCGAATCCCTGATGCATGTGGTTCCCCGGGACCACACTGTGATTTTGTGGCAGTATAACGGCAGGGAATGCCACTGCAATTACAAATGTCCTTACTGTTATTATGCCACTTCCCCCAAAACAAAAGATTATTTCTGGGGGAATATCGATGATTGGCAGGCAGCTTTTAAAAACTGCTTCGGTAACCAGCAGTTGATCTTTTACCTGGCCTTTGGCGAACCCATGATAGGGGAACATTTTTATGACGTCGTTTCGATGATTGAAAAGGAACCCAAATGGGCGCTGCGGATAACCACCAATTTATCGCAGGATTTAAAACGGTTGATGGATTCCAAACTGGCAAATGAGGGGCGTTTGTTTATCAATGCTTCGTTTCATCCCACCCAGGAAAAAATCGAATCATTTACCAGGCGGCTGCTTTTTTTGAGGGAAAACAATATCGAGTCCCCGGTGGTTTACGTCATGTGGCCCCCCTTATTAAAACGATTCGAAGAGGATTTCAAATTGTTTGACAGCTACAATTTCCCGGTTCATGTCAGGCGGTTCCAGGGCTCATATAAAGGAAAGATTTACCCGGAAGCGTATACGGACGAGGAGAGGCAATTTATTTCCCGGTACTGCGATGACGGCACCATAAAGTATATGTTAAACAAAAAAGAGGTCACCAGCCGGTTAACGTATTCCGGCCTGCATTTTTTCGTAGTGGATTGTACCGGCAATATCGGTTACGATTCCAATTGTTTTGATTTCCATACCAAATTCCGGACAATCTTTGGCAATGTGATCCAGGATTATTCTCTAAGGTTGCCGCTGGAACCGACTCTTTACCCGGCTCACTGCGTCGAAGGCACGGTAGACGGGGTAAGCAATTACCTGGAAGCCGGTTACCATCAATTGGAAAATAATAACGTGTTATCTTTTGCCCGTCAAGGGGGCGTTTATCGCAGCGGAGACTCGGTGTATTACAAGCACATGAAAACCGATTTTAACGACAGCCGGATAAGGGCCGAATACTATTTCCCACCCCGGGATATAAAAGATGCATATTATATATTGAAACAAATAGGCGTTTCAGCGTATATAAAATATCTATATAAACATTTTAGATAAAAGTTTTGTGGGGGTGCAGGGGGCGGTTTTTCAAAAGAGCCCCCTGCCTGCCGGAGGCAAAATGAATAAAGTGGGAAAGATTAAAATACTGGTTGTACCCTGTTACAAATCCAATCCCTATAGTTCTTTATTTGTTTCCAGCTTACGAAAATGCGGCCTGGACATCCAATGTGTTGAAAAAATCAGCGCATGGGTTTTACCGAAAATGATATTAAAAGGTAAAAAACCGCATATCCTACACCTTCACTGGCAGCATCCCTTTCTACTGGCCCATAACAAATTCAGGACTATTGTTAAATCTTCTCTTTTTATCCTGGAAATAATGCTGCTAAAGATGTTTGGTGTTCGTTTGATATGGACCGTTCATAATATACATAACCATGAAAAACAATTTGTCAATATCGAAGTCTTTTTTTGCAAGCTGTTGGCAAAAGCCGCGGCAGGGATAATCGTTCATTCGCAGTCAGCCAGGGAAGAAGTAATAAACACATTTAAATTATCTAAAAATGAAAAAATCCATGTGATTCCCCATGCCAATTATATCGACTATTACCCCAATACGATAAAAAAACAAAAAGCCAGGAAAAAGCTGGATATCCCTAAAAAGAAATTTGTTTTGTTGTCATTGGGAAAAATAAGAGGTTATAAAGGTATCAAACATTTGATCCAAACATTTATCCAATGGAACAACAACGATTCCCTGTTGATATTGGCAGGTGAACCTCATACCAAGCCGGTTGGAGATGAGATTCGCAGCCTGGTAACAGGGGTGGAAAATATCCGTTTTCTTCCTTCCTATATCTCCGACGATGAACTCCAGGTGTTTATGAATGCCTCAGATGCGGCGGTTTTGCCTTATGAAAACATATTGACTTCCGGCGCAGCCATCCTTGCCATGTCCTTTGCCAAACCCGTCATTACACCCTCTCATCCCTTCATGAAAGAGACTTTAAACCCGGGAAAAAATTTTTTATACCACCCGGAAGATGAAAAGGGACTCCTAAACGCATTGAATGAAGCATACATTCAAAGAGAGCACCTGGAAGAAAAAGGCAAATATAATTTCGAGCAGGTAAAAAAGGACAGTTGGCAGGTGGTCGCATTAAAGACAAAAGAGGTTTATTTAACCTGGGTTGATTTTCGTCAAAATTTTTCTACCTAAGCTTGTGAGGCGGTACTTCTGCATCCGGCTATTCGGTTTCGCCGGGATAGTATATTCTATTGCGCCAATTTTCATGGCTGGCCCAATGTAATACTTACGGATACCCTTTCTATCCTTTACTCCTAAACGTTCACGAATCTGCCGATTCCCAAGGAGTTCATTTTCTGAAAACAGTTCCAGGAGTTTTTTAACTGGGGGTGTGACTGGGGGTACAACTGGGGGTGCAACTGGGGGTGCAACTGGAGACTTTTTAAATTCAGGGTGAACGTGAAGTGTCGTAATAAAGTATGAACGCTCA